>SXGQ01341914.1_pt1 | contig 25153 bp, 24 predicted proteins | sample 3178371 | NCBI WGS metagenome assembly SXGQ01 (sample SAMN11356859, study PRJNA531348) | freshwater metagenome | isolation source: freshwater sample F1-20 | place: China: Fuxian Lake, Yuxi | collected 2017-12-25 | reverse complement strand
TCGTTTCGATGTTCCACGTCGCCGCGGTCGCCACGTGGTTCGGCGGCCTCGTGCTGTTGAGCTGGTCGTCGATGTTGCGCGAGCCCGGTGCGGTCAAATGGTTCTCGCAGCGCGCAGCCGTACTTGTCGCCGTCGCCGTCGTCACCGGCGTGATGCAGTCGCTGCTCATCGTCGACGACATTCGTGATGTCCTCGACATCGACTACGGCAAGGTGCTGGCCTTGAAGATCGTGTTCGTCGGGCTGATGCTGCTGGCTGCCGCCGTGGTGCGGAAGCGGTTTCTGGATTCGGGAACAACGCGGCTTCGCCCCGTCCTCGTCGCCGAGGCCGTCGCCGGCCTTCTCGTGCTGGTGGTGACATCGGGTCTCGTCACCGAGACCCCGCGTGCGGCGGTGTCGGCCGTACCGTTCACCGCAAGCCTGGTGCAAGGTGAGACCATCGTGAACGTCACTGTTTCACCGGCGCGCATCGGGGCGGTCGAGATGCATGTGATCATCTCCAAACCCGGCGGTTCACTCGAACCGGTTACCGCGGCAAAAGTGCGCCTCTCGTCCAAGGAACGCGACGTGCCGTCGATCGCCGTCGAGCCCGCCGAAGTCGGACCGAATCACTTCGTCGCGACCGCGCAGATTCCCTACGCGGGAGAATGGAAGATCGACGTGGTGCTGGTCGAACCAGATGGGCGCGAATCTCTCTTCACCACGCCGATCGACGTGCGATCCTGAGTTCGGTTTACGCCAAGCGCACGACGACCAGGTGGTGCGACATGCCCGTGGCCTCGTCGGTGAATGCGTCGCCGACGACCGTCATGCCGTTGCGTTCGTAAAAGGCGAGCGCGGAATCGCGAGCACGCGCCCACACGTTGACTGCCCCGAGACCACGGGCCCGTTCGATTCCCGCCGCCAACAACGATGCACCGACTCCACGGCTCTGCAGCGTCTTGTCGACCGCCATTCCGCGCAACTGGACGGCCGGTGTGTCGGGCTCCGGCGGGAAGTGCCGCGGCAACCAGGACGAGGTGGCGACGATGACGCCGTCGGCCCCGCGCGCAACGAGGTGAAGCGTGGTGTCGTGGTCATCTTCGGCGTACCGGGGATCGCGCGACGGGGTGCCGTCACGCAACACCGCCATGCGCAGCGGCAGAATCTCGGCAGTCGTTGCGGTACCGATGTCGTAAGAGTGCCCGGTCATTGCACACTCGACGATAGATCGGCGAGCCGCACCACCTTGTCGGCGATGCGCTGGGCTTCCGCCGGGTCATGCGTGACGACGAGAGCCGTCGAGCCCGCAGCCCGGATGACTCGCCGCAGTTCGTCTGCGAGCGCGTAGCGCAGGTCGTGGTCGAGGCCCGAGAGGGGCTCGTCGAGCAACAAAACGCGGGGGGAGGTGGCGAGTGATCGCGCGAGAGCCACACGCGCGGCCTCTCCACCCGACAACGTTGTGACGTCACGGTGGGCATGGCCAGTCATGCCGACGAGGGCAAGCAACTCCTCGACACGGGCGTGGCGCTGCGCGGTGGGCGTTCGCGTGATACGCAGCCCGTAGCCGACGTTGCCGGCAACGTCGAGATGGGGAAACAGTTGGTTGCTTTGGAAGACCAAGCCGACTCCCCGACGGTGTGTCGGGATGCCCGTCATGTCGGTGCCGTCCACGCGAACCAGGCCCGATGATGGGCCGACGAGGCCGGCGACGACGCGCAGAAGCGTCGACTTACCCGAGCCGCTGGGACCGAGAACCGCGACGATTGCGCCGCGATCGACACGCAGCGACACGTCGGCGAGCACCGGAGAGCCGTCGAAACTGACGCTCACGTGTTCGATCTCGAGGCCCGGCGTGGTCATTGCCTGTCTCCTGCGGCGGCGAGATCGACGAAGGTGACGAGCGCGAGGCACAGTGCGGCGAGAACGACCGACGCGACGAAGGCCTGCGCCTGAACGATGTCACCCGGCCGACCAAGGAGGCGACCGGTGGCCATCGTGAGTGTTTCGTTGCCGCGTCGACTGAGAAGGCTGGAAGCGCCGAACTCTCCGAGCGAGACGAGTGCCGCGAGAGTGGTTGCGGCGCCGAGTGGCCGGCGCAGGAGCGATGCATCGATCGAGCTCAGTACTCGCAGCGGACTCGCTCCGAGGGTCGATGCAGCGTTGCGCAGGTCTGCAGGGATCTGCCGCATCGATGCGGCGATGATCCGCGACACGAGTGGCAGGGCCACGACGGCGTGCGCGACCGGAAGCAGCCACCAGCGTCCCCGCCAGTCGAACGGGTCGCTGCGGAAAGCGAGGAGAAAGCCGAGGCCGACAACCACAGCTGATACGACAACGGGAATCACCTCGCACGCCGTTGCGACACCGCGCGCTGCGCGCGATGTGGCGTGCACCTGCGCAAAGGCGACGAGCGTGCCGATGACGATCGACAAGGCCGCCGCCAGTGCCGCCGTCACCAGCGATGCGGTCAGCGACGGAATCAGGTCGAGTGCACCCGTCGTTCCGAATGCGCCACGCCATGCAGCGAGAGAGAATCCATCGCCAACCCAGAGCGAACGTGACACCAGGCCGACGAGTGGAAGCACGAAGACCGTCGCAATCAACGAAGCACCAACGGCCACGCCGATGCGTCGTGCGCGCGGTGCGGTGCGCAATGCAAGCGGCTGCGTCGGGGCCGAGGCGTGGGTGACACCACGAGAGGTCAACGCAAGAACGATTCCGACGAGCACCACCTGCGCGACGGCGAGAGCGGAAGCAGCGCGCATGTCGCCGGCAAGAACGGCGAACCTGTAGATCTCGGTCTCGGTGACGGGTCGCGAGGGGCCCGCGAGTACGCGTGCCGCACCGTATGTCGTGAAGCAGTACATGAACACGAGACCCGCACCGGCACTGATGCTGGCGCGCAGCATGGGCCACGTGACCGTTCGGAAACGTGCGACTGGTCCGGCACCAAGGGTGGCAGCCGCATCATCGAACGTGCGGGGCTGCGATTCCCACCGCGCACCGACGATTCGCACGACGACGGCAACGTTGAGGAAAACGTGCGCGACGACGAGCGCAAGCACGCCCGTGCGCAGGTCGGCCGGGAGAACGGCGCGGAATGCGAGACCGACGACGAGTGTGGGAAGCACGAACGGTACGAGTGTGAGTGCCCGCACGATGCGTCGACCGGTGAACTCGTGTCGGCTGAGAACCCATGCGATCGGCAGTCCGATGACCAACGTCAGGGTCGTGCTGGCAGCCGCCTGCCACGCGGTGAACCAGACCGTTTCCCGCAGGCCGGATTCGGTGATCGTCGCCGTGACGTCGAACCCGCGCCGCAACGTCGCGATGGCCGGCCACACCGTGAACACGAAGACGAAGATGCCGGGCACGACGACCAGACGCCGTGCCGCCCATACGTAGGGTCCGTGCGCCGTCTCGGTTGTCACAACGCGGCGGCCCGCCAGGCTTCGAGCCACGTCGTTCGGTTCTCCTCGATCGTGGCCGGATCCATCGTCAGTGGCGCGTCCGGAGTCGCCGCGAAATTCCTGAACACTTGGGGCAGTGCGACCGTCGTGTTCGCAGGGTTCACGAACAGAGTCAGTGGAAGGTCGGCCTGGAAAGTGGGGCCCGACAGATAGTCGACCAGCAGTCCGGCGGCGTCCTCGTGTTCCGTGCCACGCAGCACGCCTGCGAACTCGACTTGCCGGAAGCACGTCGACTCGATGACGCCGGTCGGCGGTTCGGTCACAGGTGGGTCGGCGTACACGACTTCGGCCGGCGGGCTCGACGCGTAGCTGACGACAAGCGGACGGCTGCCCTTGCCCGATGAACCCGAGAACTCGACGGTGTAGGCCTCGGTCCAGCCATCGACGATCTTCACGTCGTTGGCGCGCAGCGACGACCAGAAGTCCTGCCAGCCGCTCTCACCGAATTGCGCGATCGTTGCAAGGAGGAATGCGAGACCCGGCGACGAAGTGTTCGGATTTTGCACGACGAGCAGACCCTTGTACGCGGGTGTGGCGAGATCGGCGAGCGATGCGGGAGGCTCGATGTCCTTGTCGACGAACCATGTCTTGTCGTAGTTGATGCACACGTCGCCGGTGTCGACCGGCGTGAGCAGATCGTTCTCGACGAGCGCAAGGGCTTGCGGGTCGAGATCGTCGATGTGTGCCGAACGGTGCGGTACGAATACGTCGGCGGAAATAGCGCGCGACATCAACGTGTTGTCGACTCCCCAGAGAACGTCGCCTTCGGGTTCGCCTGCGGTGAGAACCGCCTTGGCGACGAGTTCACCGGCGTCACCGCCCGTCACCACCTCGACCGCAATGCCGGTTTCCTGCGTGAATGCATCGAAGATTCCCTCGGACGGCGTGAACGAGTCGTAGGCAATCAATGTGAGCGACGTCGGCGTCGACGCCCCGTCGTCACCGCTACAGGCAGCGAGGCCGACACCGCAGGTGGCAACCGCCAAAACTCCGAGGAGGGAAGTTTTCATCGTGTTTCCTCCGTCGAAGGTGATTGGGCATGGGGTGGGAGGGCATGGGAGAAGTAGGCACGGGGTTGAATGACGATGAGCGTGCCCTCGTCGATGATCACGTCGGCTTCCGCTCCTGCCATTTCGTTGCTCACACCGCGGCTCACCCATGGTGCGAGGTCTTCGCCGGCGAGATTCCACCGGAAGCCCGTCGTGGTGATTCCGCGCGCAACTCCGTTCATGGCGTGCAGCGCGGTGAGTCGCGAACGTTTTGGTATGCGACGCGTCGTCCTGCCGTGGAGGACCGTTACGTGCGCCGTGTCGATCACCGCGTCGATCGACACCGATGCGAGAAGCGGGCTCGCGAGAGCACTGAGAACTCCGTGTGCGTGGTCGAGGCGGCCGCCACCGGGGCTGAGAAGGGTGGCATGCGTGGCACCGATGTCGAGAAGATGGGCGAGGGCCAGTTCGGTGTCGGTGAGATCCTTGTCGGTGGGGGATGCGAGCACATCGATACCCGTTTCGCGCACGCGCCGCAGACCGGCATCCGACACCGAGTCGAGGTCGCCGATGACGACGTGCGGTGCGAGACCAAGAGCGAAAGCGGAGTCGACGCCCGAGTCGGCGGCGATCACAACGTCGAAAGGGCCCACTGCCGGTGCTGAGCGCACAACCGAGCCCCCAGTGATCACGAGTGCTCGCATGTCTTTTGGCTGGCCGCTCATCTTGTCCCTCCGCCGGCATTACCCGGATCAGGTTCTCGGGTCGGTGGCGGCGGCCACCCTCTCAGCCCGCCGATCCGACGAGCTCCCCGTGCTGTTGTTCCCTCAGACTAACCCGCTCGACGCTGATTAGGTTTGTCGGCATGGGACTTCTCGACGGGCGTGTCGCCCTCGTCACGGGTGGTGGTAGGGGTATCGGTGCGGGGATCAGCCGCAGGCTCGCATCCGAGGGCGCCACGCTTGCGATCAATTATTCGCGCGGTGCCGAGGAAGCGGAGGAAGTGCGCCGCGACATCGTCGCGGCGGGCGGCCGTGCGAAGACCTACCAAGCGTCGGTCGCCGACTACCCGGCAACGCGGGCGATGGTCGATGCGGTCGTCGCCGATTTCGGTTTCGTCGACATTCTCGTGAACAACGCGGGTATCGCCTCGAAGGGGAGGGCCGTTGCCGAGACCGATGCTGCCGAAGTCGAGAAACTGCTCGCCGTACACGCAGTCGGAGGACACCAACTCGCCGCAGCCGTGTTGCCGTCGATGCGCATGCGCGGGCGGGGTGACATCGTCTTCGTATCGTCGGTGGCCACGTCGCACTTCTCGGGAAACGGGGCGCCGTACAACATGGGCAAGGCCGCCATGGAAGCCCTGGCATACACGCTCGCCAAGGAAGAGCGCCACAACGGCATACACGTGAACATCGCAGCACCCGGTCTGGTGGAAACCGACATGGGAGTGCGTCTCGCCCGCTCGATGCATGGCAAGCGCGAGATGGAGAATCTGCGCGAACTTGATGCAAAGTCCCCGTTCGGCAGGGTATGTCAACCCAACGATGTGGCCGAAGTCATTCTCTGGTTCTGTTCGGCGGGTGCGGGCTACGTCACGGGCCAACGCATCGAATGTGACGGCGGCGGGGCCATCTCTTCTTACTGACGAGTCGTATTGACGAGGGTGGACTTCAGGATGCCGATACCCTGACGATCGTGACGACACCCTCCAGTCCTCTCGCAGGCTCGACCGTTCCCACGAGCCCTTTCACCGATGGCGGTACCACCGCTGACAACGCGATCGTCGATGTCACCGCCACCGGTGTTGCGAAGTTGAAGGAACTGCGCGACATGGAACCCGAGACCACGCAACTCGGTCTGCGCGTCGAAATCATCAGTGCACCCGCCGAAGACTTTCGCTACGACCTCTCGTTCGAAAAGGTCACCACTGCCGCCTTCGCCGACGAGGTCCGCACGGTCGATGGCCTGAAGATCATCATCCCTGCGAACAGCATCGAGCTGCTCACCGGGTCGATCCTCGACTACAACGACACGCAGGGCCTCATCATTCGCAACCCGAACAAGCCACTCGCCCCGTCGGTCGACGGTTTGGTCAGCGATGACGCGATGTCGGTGTCGATCAACGACGTTCTGCGCGACGAGGTCAACCCCGCGCTCGCGGCCCACGGTGGATTCGTCACGTTCGTCGGCCACGATGGTGAGGGAACCGCGTACCTCACGATGGGTGGGGGCTGCCATGGCTGTTCGATGAGCCGCATGACGATGCTCGAGGGCGTCCAGACCACGCTGGTCGAAAAGGTCCAGGGCGTGCTGAAGGTCCGTGACCTCACCGATCACACCAGCGGCGAGAACCCCTTCTACTCGTAGTTCCCGCGGCGGTTTCGGGGACCGGCCGCGCTGGATTCGTCGGCGGCCGTGTGGGTTATTGTCCCCACATGGCCGGAATCGTCGCTTACGGGTCCTACATCCCCTACTGGCGCCTGCAGCGCGGTGTCATCACGAAGTCGCTCGGCGCGGGCGGCGGAAAAGGCGAGCGCGCAGTCGCCAGCTTCGACGAAGACACGACGTCGATGGCGGTCGAGGCGGGTCGCGTCGCGCTGCGAAACGTGACTGCGAACTGGGTGCCCAACTCGCTGTGGTTCGCCACCACTGATCCCGCATATCTCGACAAGACGAATGCGAACACGATTCACGCGGCGCTCAGTCTTCCCGTGTCGACAACGGCCGTCGACACGATCGGCTCGGTTCGCAGTGGTGTTGCGGCGATGATGGGAGCTGGCAACGGAAATGCAATCGCAATTCTGTCCGACATCCGCACGGGTCTTCCCGGGGGTGCGGATGAATCAAGTGGCGGCGACGCCGCCGCAGCATTTTGTTTCGGGAACGAGGGCGTCATCGCAGAGATCATCGGCGGTGCGGGTGCGACTGCCGAGTTCACCGACCGTTGGCGCCAACCCGGTGAGCCGGCGAGCAAACAATGGGAAGAGCGTTTCGGTGAGCACGCCTATGCGCCTCTTGTCGACAATGCGTTCAGCGATGCGCTGAAGGGTGCGAACCTCGCGCCCGGTGACATCAACCATGCGATCTTCTCGGGGCTACACGCACGCGCCGTCAAGGCGGCGGTCAAGGCCTGCGGTGTCGCGGGAGAGTCCGTGGTCGACGATCTGTCGGCAACCATCGGTAACGCGGGCACCGCGCAGTGGGGCGTGTTACTCGCCGACGTTCTCGATCGTGCCGAACCCGGCCAGATCATTGCGGTTGTGTTGCTCGCGGACGGCGTGAACGTGTGGCTGCTGCGCACGACCGATGCGATCATGAAGTACCGCGCGCGCCAGGCCGCCGAGCTGACCGTGCGAGGACAGATCACCGCGGGTCGCAACGACCTCACTTACACCCAGTTCCTCACGTGGCGCGGGTTTCTGCACCGTGAACCTCCGCGTCGTCCCGAACCCGATCGTCCGGCCGGCCCGCCAAGCCTGCGTTCGCAGGCGTGGAAGTACGGCCTGTACGGCAGTCGCGACGAAAGCGGTTTTGTGTACCTGCCGCCGGCACGCGTCAGCATGAAGTCGGGCAGTATCGACCAGATGGAAATGGTGCGCATGGCTGACATCCAGGCCACGATCGCCACGTACACCGTCGACCGTCTGGCGTACAGCATGAGTCCGCCGGTCGTGGCCGCAGTCATCGATTTCGACGGCGGCGGACGATTCCAGTGCGAACTCACCGACGTCGACCCGGCAGCGGTGAATATCGGCGACCGCGTGGAGATGACGTTCCGTCGCCTCTACACCGTCGACGGCATCCACAATTATTTTTGGAAGGCACGGCCTGTCAAGGCCGCATAGGTAAGGAGCAAACGATGGCAAGTCACGGAATCCGCGACAAGGTTGCGATCATCGGGATGGGCTGCACCAACTTCGGCGAGCATTGGGACAAGAGCACCGACGACATGCTGATCGAGTCATCCGATGCCGCCCTGAAGAACGCCGGAATCAGCCTCGACGATGTCGATGCATTCTGGTTGGGCACGATGGGATCGGGTCTGTCGGGACTCACGCTCAGCCGTCCATTGAGGATCCAGCACAAGCCCGTGACCCACGTCGAGAACTACTGCGCCACGGGCAGCGAAGCCTTTCGCAACGCGTGCTATGCCGTCGCATCGGGGGCCTACGACGTCGTCATGGCGATCGGTGTCGAGAAGTTGAAGGATTCGGGTTACTCGGGTCTCGTCGTGTCTGCTCCCGCCGACGACGGTACCAAGGCCACGGTCACCGCACCGGCGAGCTTCTCCTTGCTGGCGCCCGCGTATGCAAACAAGTACGGCGTCGACGAGGCGGAACTGAAAGACGTGCTGACGCGCATCGCTTGGAAGAACCACCGCAACGGTGCACTCAATCCACGTGCCCAGTTCAAGAAAGAAGTGCCGATGGAGACCATCGCCTGTTCGCCTCTGGTCGCAGGGCCGCTCGGCATCTTCGACTGCAGCGGCGTCAGCGACGGCTCGGCCGCCGCGATCATCGTGCGCGCAGAAGACGCCCACAAATACACCGACAAGCCCCTCTACGTGAAGGCACTGTCGTTCGTTGCCGGCCCAGCCACCGGCCCGATCGATCCCGCTTACGACTACACGACATTTGACGAAGTCGTCCACAGCGCAGACGACGCCTACAGTCAGGCCGGCATCACCGACCCCCGAGCCGAACTGGCGATGGCCGAGGTGCACGACTGCTTCACACCAACAGAGTTGGTGTTGATGGAAGACCTCGGTTTTGCGGAACGTGGCACTGCTTGGAAAGAGGTGCTCTCGGGAACCTACGACCTCGATGGTGAGTTGCCGGTGAACCCAGACGGCGGCCTGAAGTCGTTCGGTCACCCGATCGGCGCATCGGGACTGCGCATGTTGTTTGAATGCTGGACACAGTTGCGCGGCGAGGCCGGTGCGCGTCAGATCAAGAGCATCGCGGGCGGCAAGACAAAGGCCCTTACGCACAATCTGGGCGGTGCACCGGGAGCGTGCGTCAGTTTCGTCTCGGTTGTCGGCACCGAACTCGACTAGCGCATCACCGGGTCGCGGCAAAGGGGTCGATCGACAGATCGGCGGCCGCGAACCGACGGTGGAGCTCCGCGGCGTGTTCAAGCGACACGTGGCGACGCATGTATCGAACCAGTTGCGTGCGGAATTCGCGGCCATGTCCGCGGTTGGCGCACGACAAGTGGGCTAGCTCGTGGAGCAACGTGTGTTGTGTTGGCGCAACGTCGGCGACGAGAAGGCACCATTCGTCCGGCAACGCCGCACCCTCGAACGTGGGGCGCAGGTTCGCCACATGTAGGTCGGGCGTGTCGAGGTCCTCGATGCGGCACAGCTCCTCCAGCCAGACACGTGCCTCGGGGAGGGTGAGGGTTCGCGAGGGCATGGCGCTTGCGAATACGGTTTCGACTTCGTAAGTCCGTGCGGCTTCTCCGGGCAACATCAGGGCGGACGGTAATCGGCCATACTGTGATGGTGAAACCATTCGTCTGCCGTGGTGTCGCGATCCTTGTCACCGTGGCGTTTGTCGCCGCATGTGGCGGTGGGGGAGGCGGCGGTGCCGACGGCGACGTTGAATGCGTCGACGTTCCCGCAGCAGAACTTGGGGTGAGCGGTGCATTGTGCAGCGACACGGGCCTGCGTCCCGATGCGGGCGGCTTCTCGTTCGAAAACTGGGGCGGTCTGGCAACGGAAGATGCCATCAATGTCACGACGGCAATCGCCATCTTCGGTGAAGACGAAGTGTGCGCGCAGAAGACCGATGCGGGCTGTATCCCACTTCCCGCCGTACAGCATTGGATCGAGGGGGCCAACTCGCAGATCGCCGGCGGCCGATGCGAGGGTATGGCCGTTCTCAGCCAACGCATTCACGATGGCGGCGACCTTCCCGCGCAGTTGCAAGAGCAAGCGGCTCGTACTGTGGACCTGAGGAAGGAGACACCGCCGGTCGCAGCGTCGATCTCGCGTTGGTGGGTGTCGCAAGGCTTCGAGGCAGTCATTCAGGCAACCAAGCGGGCATGGGAACTCGAACCATCCGAAGTCGTGGCCAAGATCGACGCGGCAATCAAGGCCGATGCCGGGGCAACCATCGGTATTTATGCCAATGGTATGGGACATGCGGTGACACCGATAGCCGTGACACTTGCTGACGACGGCACGTATGCGATCAGCGTCTACGACAACAATTATCCCGGCGAAGTGACGGTGCTCTCGGTCGACCCAGAAACCGAAACCTGGACCTACGACGTTGGAGCGGCGAACTCGGGTACGGTGGCGTCGAAGTGGTCGGGTGGAAAGAGTTCCATTGACTATGTCGTCATGGCCGACCGCGAGGGAAGGCAAAACGTTCCGTGGTCCGACAGCGACCGTGACGAGCGTTCGAAGGGCAGTGCCCGCATCACCATTTCGACGGGTGGCAGATCTCTGGCGGGTCTCGTCATCAAGGTTGGTGGCGACACGATCGACACCCGGGATCTGTCGACCATGTCGAACGGGATAGCGGTGTACCCGAACCGCGGCGGTATCGGTACGGGCGCAATGGTCGAGATTCCTGGTGGTTTGGCCGATGTGAAAATCGAGCCGGTTGTCGGGGATCTTCTCGATCCCTCCGTTTCGACGGTGGATCTTGCGGTCACCATTGATGCCCCCGGTCCCGGTTCGCAATTCGTGACTGACACGGTTGAAGGCGATGAACTGACCCGAAAGTCATACGGCCAGTTCTCGCTCAATGTGTCGACCGACGAGAAGTTTGAGACAAGTCTCGACGTTGCGGCCGACGGCAAGATCGGGGTCGGTGTCGCCTACGAAGAAGAAGCAGCCCAAGTGATGCTGGAAGACGGCCAAAATCTCAACGTCGTCGACGATGCGGGTCTTGCCGTCGAGGTGACCACCGCTGAGGGGAAAGTGGCATACGAAGTTGGATTCGACGGTCAGTCCGACTCCGGCGAGATCGGTGTCACGAATGTCGACGTCGATGAAGTGACCGGCGAAGTCGTGGTCGAAGTCGAACCGACCAAGGCCGAGACCGTGAACGACGAGATTCTTGCAATCACCGGAGCAGACGGGCCCGCGGCCGGCGAACCGAATTACGGTCCTGCTGACCCGCGGGGTTCGACGACGACGGTTGCGGGCACGTCGACGACGATGGATGTGAATGCGGGGAATTACGGACCTGCTGATCCGCGGGGTGCGACGACGACGGTTGCGGGCACGTCGACGACGGTGGATGTGAATGCGGGGCGTTACGGCCCTGCTGATCCGCGGGGTGCGACGACGACGGCGGTTGCGCGCACGTCGACGACGGTGGATGTGAAGGCGGGGAATTACGGACCTGCTGATCCGCGGGGTGCGACGACGACGGCGGTTGCGCGTACCACGACGACGGTGGATGTGAACCAGGGGAACTATGGTCCCGCCGACCCGAGGTCGTCTCTCACCACCGTGAACAGCGGCTGACGTCGAAGGCAATCAGCCGGATCGACCCGAACCGAGCTCGCGTCTTGCCCCCGTTACCGAACCACCCGGGGTGGTGAACGTCGAACCCGCCGCGCGCCCGGCGCCATATGCGTCGCGGTCGCTGACCCAACTGCCGCGGCTCGCGTGAAGGTGGGGGGTTGACTCGCGCATCACACGTTGCGCGCGCTCGGTGCGTTCCACGAGCACGAGGCCCGCACCGGGGGAGTCGTGCACGATCGTGCGGTGCTCGGCACGCAGCTTCTGTTCAACTCCTGCGCAGAAGCCGTGCCACCACGACGTCCGCCAGCGGCGGTCACCGCGCGGCATCGAGCGCAGCGCCAGGAGATCGGCCGCGGTGAAGAGCGTTTGGAGTGCGAACAAGTCATCGGTGGTGCCGAATGCGACCATGACGACGGCACCGCGGGTGCCGGATTCCATGTCGCGGTAATCGGCGCACGACAGGCGGGTTGCCAGTATGTGGAACAGCGTTCCACGACGCACGCGGTAGGGGCCGGTGATGGTCATCGTCTTGCTGGTGATCCGCGCATCGGGCGAGCGTTTGCCGGCCGCGCGGGCGACATCGGACTCCTCCAATCCATGTTTCTGCATCAGCCGGTAGGCGAGCGCGAGAGCGGTCTCGGCTTCGGCTTGGGGCGTGTTCGGATGGTTTGCTCGTTCGAGAATGGCGCGAACCTTTTCGATCACGTGGTGAAACTACCCTGAGACACGCACGCGACCGAAGAGGGAGTCGACATGAAGTTCGCATTTGCAACCGCACCGCAGGTGTGCACATGGCAGGAGGTCCTGGACGTATGGCTGGCCGCCGACGACGTACCGTTCTGGGAGAGCGGCTGGACGTTCGACCACTTCGAACCCATCTTCACCGGTGATCGTTCCGGCCCATGCATGGAGGGTTGGATCACGCTGACAGCTTTGCTGCAGGCGACGAAACGACTGCGCGGTGGGGTGATGGTGACCGGGATGGTGTACCGGCATCCGGCGGTGCTGGCGAACATGGCGGCGACGCTCGACCACACGTCGGGAGGACGACTCGAGCTCGGTGTCGGCGCGGCATGGAACGAAGACGAGTGCAACGCGTACGGCATCGAACTCGGAACCCTGACGGAACGCTTCGACCGCTTTGCCGAGGGTCTCGAGGTGATGAAGCGTTTGCTCACGCAGAAACAGAGTTCGTTCTCCGGCAAGTACTACACACTCACCGACGCGTACTGCGAGCCAAAGCCACTGCAGTCACCGATGCCTCCCGTCCTGATCGGCGGAGGTGGCCACAAGCGCACACTGCCACTCGTTGCGCGGTACGCCGACCACTGGAACTTCCCGGGCAACAGCGAAGACCCACTGGGCGACCTCAACAAGTCGCTCGCGCGATTGGGTGAATGTTGCGACGAAGTCGGCCGCGACATCTCCCAGATCCGGATCAGCACGCAGTTGTGGGTGGCCCAGATGAGCGACGCCCAGGCCGTGGAGACCGCCCTGGCCTATGCCGATGCGGGGGTCGGTCTGGGCCTCGTCAGCCTGCCGAGACCCCTGTCCGCAAAGGACATCCACCGCTACGCCGACCTCTTCGGGCCCGTATTCGGGGCCGGTTCGTGAGCATTCTCCTCGTTGGTGTCGGGGCGGGTTTTCTCTCCGGCGTCTTCGGGGTGGGGGGTGGCATTCTCATCGTTCCCGGCCTCGTATTTTTCGCGAAGCTGGATCAACGACGCGCACACGGCACGTCACTTGCCGCAGTGCTGCCGATCTCGCTGGCAAGCCTCATCACCTACTGGTCCCACGATCACGTCGATTGGCACGTCGCATTGTGGCTGGCGATCGGCGCGGTGGGTGGTGCGATTCTCGGCACGAAGTTGTTGAAGACCGCGCGTCACGACGTGTTGAGCTATGGCTTTGCAACCGTGCTCATCGTGTCGGCGATTCGTCTCTATTGGACGACGAGTGCCGACGGTCGTACGGACCTCACCGTTGCCGCAGCGATCGCGCTCGTCGTCATCGGTGTTGCCACGGGAACCTTGGCGGGTCTGCTCGGTGTCGGCGGTGGGGTCATCATGATTCCTGCGATGGTGTTGCTGCTCGGCGAGATGAACGTGATGGCGAAAGGTACGTCACTCGCCGTCATCATTCCGACGGCGATCACGGGCACGATCCGTAACCGCAAGACGGCGAACGTCGACGTAAAAGCCGCGGTTATCGTCGGTCTCTCCGGAGTCATCTCTGCGGTGGCAGGCGGATCGCTTGCGGCCAACATGTCGGAATCGCTGTCGAACTCGCTCTTCGCCACCCTGTTGTTGGTGGTGGCGGTGCAGATGATCTACCGCGAGCGACGCGTGCGGTCGAGCAACGCACCGACCCAATAGCCGAGTGCGGCGCTGAGGCTGCCACCCATTGCGATGCTGAGTGCCGCCGGGTCGCCGCCCGACGCGATGGCGAGCAACGCACCGAACGCGGCGAAGCCGATTGCAATTGCGTGTCTCCAACGTGCCATGGAGGTGACGGTACCGCCGTTCACTGCGAATGATGTGGTGCAAAGTTCTCCAGTGAAATGGAAGAAACTTCTCTCACACTCCGCGCACGAGTTTGCCGGGAAGTTCGCCCGTGAACGTGTCGTTGTCAACGGTTTGTACTCCCGCAACGAACGTCGAGGCGTAGCCGATCGCGCGTTGGACGAGACGGCGTCCGTCGGCTGGCAGGTCATAGGCCATGTGGGGCATCGTAAAAGTGAGCGCGTCGAAGTCGATGATGTTCAGATCGGCGCGTTGCCCCGGCGCGACGACACCACGATCGAACATCCTGTACATCCGTGCCGTCTGTTGGGTTTGGCGGTGGATGATCCATTCGAGGGGCAACTTCGGTCCACGCGTGCGGTCGCGTGTCCAGTGGGTGAGCATGAACGTCGGCATGCCACCGTCGCAGATGGCGCCGCAGTGAGCACCCGCATCGCCGAGTCCCATGCGGGTTGCCGGGTGTTGGTGTGCTTCGTAAAGGAACGACAGGTCGCCGTAGGCGTAGTTGAAGAACGGCATGTAGATGAGGCCGCGACCGTCGTCGCGCGTCAACTGTTCGACGATCACCGTCATCTCGGTGACACCGCGGCGTCGTGCGATCTCGCGCACGGAGTCTTCCATCGGTGGTTCGTAGTCGATGTTGGCCGACGTCACGGGGAACATCTTCCAGGTGTTCTGCAGGATGACGCGCTCGAACAAGCCGCCATCGTCGGGAAGTTGCTCGGTGACCGTCCGGAAGAAATCGGGGTTGCGCAGCGCGGCCACCTGTTCGGCGTGCGACGAAAACCGCACCGCGTTGAATGCGGGATGGAAGAGCAATGGATGTGCGCTGCCCTCGAGGCACATCAAGACACCGATGCTGCGTCCGGCCACCTGACCGACCATCGGCAGGCCGTCATCGTGGGCCTGTGAGAGAAGTGTCATCACGTCGCGCCACAGGTCGGGGGCGTCGTCGGGTTGGCTGAAGTTGACGCTGACGGTGGCCCCTGTTTCCTTGGCGATTCGGCGCATCCAGCCCCATTCGTTCAGGGGAACCTTGATGTGTTCGGGGGCGAACTGGAACACCCCGCGACCCACCCGACGCAGGGCATCGGCGATGCCCAAAAGCTCGTTTTCGTCCGCGTGGGTGCCCGGGACGAGCTCTCCGTCGCGGCTGCGGTGCAGCGGCGTGCGACTGGTGCTGAAGCCGAGCGCGCCTGCCCGCATCGCCGACTCGACCATGCGGCTCATCGCGACGACGTCGTCGGCAGTCGCGGGTTCGTTCGCCGCGCCACGGTCACCCATCACGTACGCGCGCAGTGCGCCGTGTGGAATCTGCGTTGCAAAGTCGATGACGTGTGGTGTCGACTCGAGAACGCCGAGGTACTCCTCGAACGACTCCCAACCCCACGTGATGCCTTCGGTCATCGCCGAACCGGGAATGTCCTCGACACCCTCCATCAAAGCGATCAACCAGTCGTGACGATCGGGTGCCGCGGGTGCGAAACCGACCCCGCAGTTGCCCATGACGACGGTGGTGACACCGTGCCAACTGCTGGGAGTCATCCACGGATCCCACGTCGCTTGGGCGTCGTAGTGCGTGTGCACGTCGACCCAACCCGGGGTGATGAGCCGTCCGTCTGCGTCGATCACGCGACCGACGTGTGCGGTGCCCAGCGTTCCGGCATCCGCGACTTCGGTGATGCGGCCGTTCGCAAAAGCGACGTCGGCTTTGCGGGCAGGGGCACCGGTGCCGTCGACGAGGTGTGCGTTGCGGATGACTGTCGAATCACTGCCGGGCATGTGCCCACATTACGTGTGCTCAGCAGGCGATGGCACCGAGCACGGTGTCGTGCAGAAGACCGTTCGTCGACACCGCCGAGCCGTTGCGGAAGGAATTTCCCCCCAACCTGTCGGTGATTCGACCGCCGGCCTCGGAGACGATCGGCCACAGCGCTGCGGTGTCGTAGGGCTCGAGGCCGATCGCATCGACTGCCGCGTCGATGGCTCCTTCGGCGACGAGCATGTGCTGCCAGAAGTCGCCGAATCCCCGCGCACGGTACGCGCTACGTCCGAGGTCGACCACGCGTTGGTAGCCACCGATCGCCTCCCAACCCGTGTTGGGTGTCGTGCTGACCTGCGCCTCGTCGAGACGCGCAACGGCGCTCACGCGCAGTGGTCCTCGACGGTTGAACGCCCCCACGCCGATCGCACCGTGCCAACGCGCATCGATTGCCGGCGCGCTGACGACGCCGAGAACGGGCACGTCGTTCGGGTCGAGCAGTGCGATGAGCGTCGCCCACACGGGCACTCCCCGCGCGTAGTTGCTGGTGCCGTCGATGGGGTCGAGCACCCACGTCCATCGTGGACCACCGACCGCGCCGCGTTCGCCGAACTCTTCGCCGTACACGGCATCGTCGGGTCGAAAGTGTGCGATCGCGTCGGTCAACACCTCTTCGGTGCGACGATCAAGTTCCGTCACCTCGGTGCGGTTGGCTTTCCAGTCGACGGTGAATCCACGATCGTGGAAAGGCTGCAGCGTCGTGGCGTCGGCGAGGTCGGCAAGGCTGAGAGCAAACTCCAACTCAGACGACAGATCGACGTCGCGAAGTGTCATGACTCGCCGCGCAGAAAGTCGGGCGGACGCTTTTCGACCAAGGCGGTCAAACCCTCGGCGGCGTCGGGGCCGAGGAAATTGAGCATCTCGTAGGCGAGGCTGGCCTCGAAGTTGGGTAGCGACTGGCGCAACCAATGGTTCAGCGAGCGCTTCGTGAAGCGCACCGCATCGCGCGGGCCGGCGGCAACCTTCTGTGCCGCAGCAAGCGCGGTTGGCAACACTTCGGCTGCGGGCACCGCCCGCGTGACCAGACCAATGCGGGCGGCCTCGCGACCGTCGAGGAAGTCGGCCGTCATCAGGTACCACTTCGCCTGGGCCATGCCGCACAGGAGGGGCCAGATCGCAACGGCATGATCACCGGCGGCGACACCCAGACGAATGTGGCCATCGGTGATACGGGCGTCTTCATTGATGATGCTGATGTCGGCCATCAATGCCACGGCGAGTCCCGCGCCGACAGCCACGCCGTTGATGGCGGAGATGATCGGAGTGTCGCAGTCGATCATCGTGCGCACGATGTCGCCCGCTTCGCGCATCACCTTCATCGTTTGCGTGTAGTTGCCGACCTGCTCTTTGATCCACTGCAGGTCGCCACCCGCACTGAAGGCCTTGCCCGCGCCAGTGACGACAACCGCACGCACGGTTGGGTCGTCGTCGATGTCGCGAAACACGCGCGAAAGTTCGCGGTGCATGCTCGCATCGGTGGCGTTCAATTTGTCGGGGTTCGACAGGGTGATCAGCAGAACGCCGTTGTCGTGGGCCTCGAAGGCGAGGCTGTGGTACGACGAGTAACGGGCGAGATCGGGCGTTGTCACGCAGATGACGCTAGGCGATTTAGCGGCCGGCGGCGGCGCGGATTGCGGTCGCGATGCCCGCGGCATCGAGGCCGAGCTCGGCGAGAATCGCATCGGGCTTGGCCTGCGAGATGAAGCGTGTCGGAACGCCCATCGTGTGCACGCGCGGCATGATGCCGCCGGCTTCGGCGACGTGCGCCGAGATGTGTTGTGTGATCGCGGCACCCACGCCACCTTCGACGATGCCGTCTTCGAGAGTGATCACAGTCTCGGCCACTGCCGCCGCACCAATCATGTCGGGATCGAGCGGCTGGCACGAGCGCACATCCCACACCTCGACGTTCACGTCGTTGCCCAGCGTTTCGACGGCTTTCAACGCGTTGCCCACCAGCTTGCCGATCGCGAGTACGGCAACCTTCGCGCCCGGCGCCGACTGGGTCACCAGACGGCGCGCAGCAAGACCGGAACCGACGTTGGCGTCGTCGACGTTGCGTGCCGTTCCCTTCGGGTAGCGAATCGCGACGGGGCCGTCGTTGGCGAGTGTCATGGCGTCGTGGAGCATCTGCTGCAGTTCCTGTGCCGACGAGGGTGCGAGCACACGCATACCGGGCACCTTGCAAAGCAGCGTCATGTCGTACACGCCGTGGTGGCTGGGACCGTCGTCGCCCGTGATTCCCGCGCGGTCGAGGCAGAACACGACGGGCAACTTGTGGAGTGCCACGTCGTAGACGACCTGGTCCCACGCGCGTGAAAGGAACGTGCTGTACACGGCGACCACGGGACGCAGACCCGACATGGCCATGCCGGCTGCCGCGGTGACTGCATGTTGTTCCGCAATGCCGACATCGAAGAAGCGGTCGGGGAATCGACGCTCGAAGGGCAACAAACCGGTGGGGCCGGGCATCGCGGCTGTGATCGCGACGATGCGTGGATCCGCATCGGCTTCCTTCAGCAAAGTATCGGCAAAGGCCTGCGTGTAGCCGGTGAGGATCGCCTTCGGCGGGCCGCTCTGCGGATCGAACACGGGTGCGTCGTGCAGGTGCTTTTCGTCGTCGTCCTCGGCGGGCAAATAGCCGCGACCCTTTTGTGTGACGACATGCAACAGCACCGGACCTTCCTCGGAGCGCTGTTCCGCTGATCGCAACGCGCGTTCGACCGCCTCGACATCGTGGCCGTCGATGGGGCCGATGTAGCGCACGCCGAGAGCCTCGAAGAATCCGGGCGGTTGCAGAAACTCGCGCACCGCCGCCTTGACGGCTTCGACGCTTCGCTCGGCCTGGCGACCGACTGCGGGAAGGTCGCGGAGGAATTGTTCTATGCGGCGCTGACGGCGAACGTAGGTGGGGTTCAGGCGGATGTTCGTGAGGGTCGACGCCAACTTGTCGGCAATCTTGTCAGCGAAAGGTGTATTTCGCTCGTCGGTTTCGTCGTCTTCGGTCGAGGCAGCCGACACGGTGAGCTGCGAGATCGTCGGTGCGTAACTGCGGCCGTTGTCGTTCAGCACGATGATGACGCGACGTCCCGAGTGACCGAGGTTGTTCAACGCCTCGTAGGCGAGTCCACCCGTCATCGAGCCGTCACCGATGACGGCGACGATGTGCCGGTGTTCGGGTGTCGTTCCGTGGTGCGCGGCATGATCGCGCGCGACAGCCATTCCGTAGGCGTACGACAACACGGTCGAGGCGTGGCTGTTCTCAATGAAGTCGTGGTTGCTTTCGCTGCGGCTGGGGTAACCCGACAACCCCTGCGCTTGGCGCAACTGCGTGAATTCGGCGGCGCGACCCGTGACCAACTTGTGGACGTAGGCCTGGTGCCCGGTGTCCCACAGAATCGCGTCGGTCGGGCTGTCGAAGACCCTGTGAAGCGCGAGGGTGAGTTCCACCGCGCCGAGGTTCGAACCGAGATGGCCACCGGTTTCGGAAACTGCCTGCACGATGAAGTCGCGTATCTCACCGGCGAGGTCGTTCAACTGCTCGTACGAGAGTCCACGCAGGTCGCTCGGCGCCTTGACATCAAGGAGTTTCATGGCAACTTGACGCTACCGCCCCTGCGCGTAACGGGGGGTACTGTGACCCCATGCAGGTGCCCAACTTCTCACTCTCCGGCAAGACCGCGCTTGTGACGGGCGGCAACGGCGGAATTGGACTTGGTTTTGCGCGCGGTCTCGTCGCCAACGGTGCCAACGTGTTGATCTGGGGCACGAACGCCGAAAAGAACGCCGCGGCAACCGCCGAATTGACTTCCCTTTCGAAGGAGACGAAAGGCGGCGCAGTTGCGGCCCGCGTCTGTGACGTCGGTGACCAGGGTCAGGTGGCTGCCGGTTTTTCCGACGCGGCCGCGCAGTTTGGTCGCATCGATGCCGTGTTCGTGAATGCCGGCATCGCCGGGCGAGGGATTCCGTTCCACGAAATGTCCGCCGACGAATGGCATCGCGTCATGCGGGTCAACCTCGACGGCGCGTTCTTCTCCGCACAAGAGGCATGCCGTCACATGATGGACAAGGGCGGCGGTTCGATCGTCTTCACGACGTCGGGTTCGGCGCTCTACGGCGCCGCACGCTCACAGCATTACGGCGGTTCGAAGGCCGCGCTTTTGTCTATCTCGAAGGCCATCGCCGTGGAGTTCGCGCGCTACGGCATCCGCAGCAACTGCGTTCTGCCCGGTTGGATCGAAAGCGACATGACCCACCGACAACTCGAGTCCGACGCGTTCAAGGCCAAAGTGTTGCCGCGTGTACCGATGCGTCGTTGGGGTGACGCGAAGGACTTCAGTGGTGTCGCCGTCTATCTCGCGAGCGACCTGTCGGCGTACCACTCGGGTGACTGCATCACCATCGACGGCGCCTACCACTCGTTCTGACGACTACGAAATGGCGAGTTGGCGTTCGTGACGGGCGTCGAGACGCCGTTGGTTCCACCGATGGAGCCACGTCCCGAGACCGAACCCGACGAGTAGAAACAATTGGCCGCCGACGCCGTCGATCCAATAGTGATTGGCCGTTACGACGATGCAAAAGAGTGTGAGCGCCGGATACAGCAACACCGCCGCTTTCACCCAACGTCGCCGTGCCAACGGCCAGATCGCGAACGCGCACCAACTCGCCCAACCGATGTGCAGGCTCGGCATCGCTGCGTACTGGTTCGACACCTTGGCCGCCGCACCAGAGCTGAAGTCCCACGGGCCGCCATACACGTCGAGTGTGTCGACGAAGCCGAAGTTCTCTTTGCCCTTGTTGACGCCGCGCTCGGGTGCTTCGATGCATGCACCGCCGTGGCCAACGGGCGGACACGGTGCGTCCAGGAGTCGCGGTGGCATCAACGGAAACAAGGCAAAGCCGATGATCGCAAGACCCGTCATGATCGCCAGAGTGTTGCGCCACTGCGGAAAAACGTCGGGACGCTTGATGTAGAGAACAATGAAGACACCGATGGTCACAAAGAAGTGCGCGGTGCCGTAGTACGTGTTCATCAACTGGACGAACCAGCGGTTGCTGAGGAAGATCTCTTGTACCGATTCCTCGTGGAACAAACCGATCCATCGTTCGAACCGGATGATGCGCATTGCGTTGGTGAAGGCGTGAACCGGAACGTCCTGGCCGTTCACGACGTCCGATCCGAACTGGTTGCGGGTGAACGTATAGATGGAATAAAAGACGCCGATGATCAGCGTCTCTTTCCACCACCGACGTTGGTGGACGCGGCCGACGGGGCTGAGGTCGACTTCCCTCGTGATGTCCTTTTCCCGCGCCACGCTGTGAAAGGTTAGGCAGGAAGGCAAGTAACGTCAGCACCCATGAGCAGCCCTTTCCTTGTCCAAATCGGTACCGACACCATCGAGCGGGTGCTTGCCAAAGGACGCAGCACGGGTGCCGAGTTCGCGGAAATTTTCGTCGAGGACAAGCGGTCGACCTCGGCCGGATTCGACGACGGCAAGGTCGAACAGGTCACCTCGGGCCGCGATCGCGGAGCGGGAATCCGCGTGGTGCACGGTGAAACAACGGGCTTTGCCCACACCGCCGACCTTTCCGAAGCCGGGCTGCTTGCCGCAGCCGAGGCCGCAGCCGTCGCCGCCCGTCAGGGCAAGGGCGGTGTCGTGAAAGTGGCCCTCGGGGCAGAGGTCAGCCAGCGGGTCAACAACGTCGTCGAGTTCCCCGACTCCGTCACCAAGTCGCGCAAGGTGGAACTTCTTCAGCGGGCGAACGACGCTGCACGTGGCGTCGACGGTTCTATCGTCCAGGTGTCGGCGGGATACGGCGACAGCGTGCGCCACATCCTCGTCGCAAACAGTGACGGCATCCTCGCCTCCGACCACCAGGTGCGCACGCTCTTCCGCGTGAGCGCGGTCGCAACGGGCGACGCCGGAATGCAAACCGGATACGACTCGATGGGTCGCACCATCGGTTTCGAACTCTTCGACAGCGAAGACGTCGAGGCGTTGGCAATTGGTGCCGCACGCCAGGCCGTCACGAAGCTGCGCGCCCGCCCCGCGCCGTCGGGTTCGATGCCCGTCGTCATCAAGCGCGGCAGCGGCGGTGTTCTGTTCCATGAAGCCTGTGGTCACGGACTCGAAGCCGACCTCGTCGGCAAGGGCGCCAGCGTCTACCGCGGCAAGGTGGGCGAGCTCGTTGCGTCGCCTCTCGTCACCCTCATCGACGACGGCACGATGTCGACCGAGTGGGGGTGCATTGGCATCGACGACGAAGGACATCGCAGTCAGTCGAACACGCTCATCAAGGACGGCGTGCTCACCGACTACATGTGGGACTACCTGCGCGCACGCAAGGAGGGCCGTCCGCAAAGCGGCAACGGTCGTCGCCAGAGCTACATGCACCTGCCGATGGTGCGCATGACAAACACGTTCGTCATCAACGGCGAAACCGATCCCGACGACATCGTGCGTGACACCAAGAGCGGCGTCTACATCGCCAAGTTGGGTGGCGGCAGTGTCAACACCGCAACGGGCGACTTCGTCTTCGGCATGACCGAGGCGTACCTCATCGAAAACGGCGAGATCACCGAACCGCTGCGCGAGGGCAACCTCATCGGCAACGGCCCGCAGGTGTTGCGCGACATCGACCTACTCGGCAACGACTTCGCCATGGGCAACCCCGGCACGTGCGGAAAAGACGGCCAGGGCGTTCCCGTCGGCGACGGCCAGCCCACGTTGCGCGTCACGGCAATGACCATCGGCGGCACCGCGGCATGAGCGCAAGCGAACTGCAGGACCTCGCCGACCGCATCGTCGCCCAGGCCAAGCCCGGCGAACAGATCGAGGCCTACGTTTCGCGTGGGGGAGAGACCTCGATCCGCGTGTACGAGGGCGAGGTCGAACACTTCGTCTCGGCCCGGTCGCAGAGCGTCGGCATCCGCGTCATCCGCGATGGTCGCACCGGTTACGCCTACGCGGGCACGCTCGACGAAAGCGTTCTGCACGAGGTTCTCGCCGATGCGCGTGACAACGTTCAGTTCGGCACGCCCGATGAATTCGCGGGCCTCGCCGAACCCGACGGTGTGCCGGTGGTGAAACAGGAACTGTGGAATGACGCACTTGCCGCGTATCCCACCGAGCAGAAGATCGCCCTCGCCAAAGAGCTAGAAAGCCTCACCCTCGCCGCCGACAAGCGCGTGCGCTGCGACGATTCCAACTACGACGATGCCTACGGCGAAACGGCATTCACGACCACGACGGGTATTCGCGCCTACGGCCGCGAGAACGGTTGCTACGTCAGCGTCGGCACGCTGGCCGACGACGGTGACGAAACCCAGACCGGATTCGGCTTCTCCGTCGGCCGTTCTCCCGCCGAGTTCGACCTGCCACGCGCCGCACGCGAGGCAGCCGACCGCGCAACGCGGCTGCTCGGTGCCACGAAGCCGCAATCGAAGCGCACCACGGTCGTCCTCGACCCCTACGTCACCGCGCAGTTCCTGCGGGTGTTGTCGGGCAGCTTCAGCGGCGAGAACGTGCAAAAGGGCCGCAGCTTCTTCGCCGATCGCATGGGTGAAGTCGTTGGCAACCCGATCATCACCCTCATCGACGACCCCACGAACCCGCTCGCGTACAGCGCCACCGAACTCGACGGCGAAGGCCTCGCCGCGCGTCGCAACGTGCTCATTGAAAACGGTGTGTTGAAGACGTTTCTCCACTCGTCGTACAGCGCACGCCGCGGCAATACGAAGAGCACCGGCAACGCGGTGCGTTCGGGCGGCACGCCCGGTGTGAGTTGCCTCGCGATGCAACTCACCCCCGGAACTGCAACGCAAGACGAGCTCATCGCCAATGTCGACGACGGTGTTCTCGTTCAAATGGTGCAGGGCCTCCACAGCGGTGTGAACCCCATCTCGGGCGACTTCTCGACCGGCGCATCGGGCCTCGCCATCGCCAACGGCAAGGTCGGCGCGCCCGTGCGCGAGTTCACCATCGCCTCGACGCTGCAGAAGATGCTCCTCGACGTCGTGGCCATCGGTGGCGACGTCGAATGGCTGCCCATGTCGGCCACCGGCGTCAGCCTGGTGATACGCGACGTGACCCTCAGCGGCACTTAAGTCGGCCGGAGCCGGGCGCTTACGAGGCGGGGGTGGCTGCCGGCGCGGCAGGGGTCGACGGTGCGGCTGGAGCCGGAGTCGATGATTCCGATGGCGCGCTGGACGACGTCGCCGACGACGGGCCCGAGCCCTTGGAATCGGTCTTGTAGAAGCCGCCGCCCTTGAAGGTGACGCCCACGGGCTGGAACACCTTCTTCACGGGACGCATGGTGCCGTCGGTCGGGTGTTGGGCCTCGGTCAGGGCGTCGTCGGTGAAAGCCTGCTGAATCTCAATGGTTTCACCGGTCTCGATGAACTTGTAGACGTAGGTAGGCATAGCGGGCGAAAGGGTATCGCCCAACCGCGACCTAGCGCTTCTCGAAGCCATCCTCTTCGGACTCGACCAGGCCGTGTTCGTCGACCCGCACCTCGACGAGAGCATCGGGTGCCTCGAGCGTGGTGTAGCGCCAGAACCGCTCGCCGAGGCGTTCGAACACCAGCGTGCGGGGCACCACCGACAGCGTCTCGGTGTCGATGATCGCGGTCTTCACCTCGGCTCCGTGGCCCACCTGCAGAGGGAGCTGGCGCATCGCAATGCAGTGGGTGATCGGCGTGCCGACCACCGCCACCAACCGGGATCCGTCGAGGTCGGTGCGGTGAGCACCGTTGACTTCACCCCAGCGTCCGGCGCCGTCGGTGGCCAGCCACAGGTCGGGCTGCTCCAGGTCGCGGAACAGAATCACCTGCTGGATGTGCCACTGCGCACCCACCCGCATCACCACCTGCGAACGCTG
>SXGQ01053289.1_pt1 | contig 25158 bp, 18 predicted proteins | sample 3178371 | NCBI WGS metagenome assembly SXGQ01 (sample SAMN11356859, study PRJNA531348) | freshwater metagenome | isolation source: freshwater sample F1-20 | place: China: Fuxian Lake, Yuxi | collected 2017-12-25 | reverse complement strand
CACGGGTGACAAGGACCTCCTGACGCTCAAGACCCAGAGCGGCGTTCGTATCCGCAGTCCGCGGCAATTTATGGACGCTACGACAGCATAGTCTCTGGGCGAGGCGAGCGTCGTATCGGTGTATCCGCATGGACAGGAGTGCGAGCGGACGGAGGGTGTGGAAGCAGGATTTGAAACGTCGCTGTGGTTCAGGCAGACCAGCCCGGCCTGCCGGCGGTGTGCGCTGCGGGCAGCACGAGCGAGCGGCTGAAGGAAAAATGGATGCGTGGATCGCTTCACCCCAAACCCCAAAGCCTGACCCCGTCCGGGCTTTCCGCGCTTCTTGTGGCAGTCGAAATCACCACACGACGGGCACGCCGCCCCAGCGGGTGATTTCCTGATCGTGCGTGATCAGCGGGAGCTTGTGCTCGAGCGCGGTGGCGCAGATGAGCCGTTCGGCGGGATCTTTGTGCGGCCAATCAAATTCAACCGAACGCCATGCGATGCGAGGGGTAAGCGGCAGGATCCGAAACCGGTGACCGAGGTCTTCGAGCCATGAGGCCGGATCGGGGGAGAGGTCGATTTCGCCCGTGCGCGCCTTCCGGGCGATTTCCAGCAGACTGACCGCAGCTCCGGCCAACCGCCGACATCTTTCTGCGAGTCGATAATCCCCTTGCCGCCGCCCTTGTAGCTCTCCCCAAGCGTTGCCGTGCCCGTGCGGATCTCCTCCACGACGCGCCGATCCACCGCATCGCGCACGCGCGACGCCCCTGTTGCGCTCAGAATCGATAAGTGAATGACGCCTTGACGCTCGTGGGAGCCCCCGCGATCGCGAGATTTCGGTTGAGCGTCGCGGAAATATATTCCTCGTTCAGAGCGTTTTGAACATAGGCATCAATCTGCCAGCGCTCCCGTCTGTAGCCTACCCCGAGATCAAGCAGTTTGCGACTTCCTAGGAAGAAAGTCGGTTGGTTGTAGATAACGGTCGTAGAGGTGCTGGCCGCAGTGAAGCCTGAGGCGGTGTCGCCGGCGCGATCACCTAGAAATTCGAAACCGGCGGTCAGGTAAAGTCCACGTTGACTCCGAGTGGTGCTGAAGTCGTAGCGAACGAACAGGCCGGCCGAGTGGTCCGCCGTGCCGCGCTGCCGAATACCGTTTCGATCGCGATACTTGCTGTGGGAGTAACTGCCCAAAAGTGTCCATTGCTTGGCGATGGCAGAGCTAAACTCCAACTCCCAGCCCTTCGAAACAAAGTCCCCGACAATAGATCCGATGTTTTGGTTCGATGAGCCCAAACTGGCGGGATTCGGGAAGGAGAAGTTGTTCACGCCGATGTCGAAGGCCGCGGCGCTGATGACGGTGCGGCCTTCATCTAGGGTGAGCTTGACCCCATATTCCTTCTGGTTGCCCTCCCGGAAGGTAAAGGAATTTAGCGGCGTGCTCGTCAGGGAGATCGGCGCGGCATTGTTACTGTCGGCATAGTAGAGCCCGAGATTGGGCAATACCTTCGCCATCACACTCCAAGAGAGCAGCCCGGTGTCACCTCTACGGTTGGCAATGGTTGTCGCCGGCTGCAGGATTTCATTGACCACGTCGTTCTTGGCCGCCACGCGGGTGTAAGACGCGGAGACAAACAGCCGATCTTTTAAGAAACGAAGCTGCTGCGAAATGAACGCGTTGGCCGATGTTTCAGTGACCAGTTGTTGATTGTTCGTCGCGCCAACAACGGGTCTGCTGCCGTAAACGGGCTTATCGATATCAAGCGGTGCGATTGGGGACGGGCTTTGCTGGGTGCGGGCGGTGCGGAGATCGGCCGTGAAACCGAAGACACTCGTGCTCCCGAAGTAGACGGCATCCTGCGTCAGCACATAAATGTTCTGCAAGTTGTAGCGACGGTCCGTTGGAAGCGCGAGCACGCCGGTTCGAATATAGGTTCGGCTCGGGGGCGGGAGTGGCGTTGAGGTGAAAGGTGCGACCTGGAGAAAGCTTACGCCCTTTACCCACTTGCCGGTCCGAGGGTCAGTATTTCCAAAAGTATTGGTATTCGTTCCGGTGACCAGCTGCTGGTTGCGGCCGCGACCATACACCCCATTGACGGCCAAGCGTCCGGAAAAATTGTCGGAGAATTTCATTTCTAAGTTGGTAAACACTTGATTGCGAATTTCTAGGCGGGATTGTTCTTTCTCCTGCATCGAGCGGGTACGAGGCACACCGGCCAAGAGCACGGCGTCATTGTCCGAGCCGGAGCTCGGATCGACCGGAATGCCTAAGTAGGGGGTGCGTTCCCAGTCCATGTAGAGATATTTCACCGTCAGTTCGGCTACCTGAGAAATACGCCAGCGCCACATTGGCATCAGGACGAGGCTCTTGGTAAAAGTGTTGTCATGGTAGCTGGCTGAATCCTCGTAGGCGAAAAGCATTCGATAGGCGAACTTGCTGCCGTCGCCCAAGGGCCCGGTAGAGTCACCCTCTACCCGATTGGCGTCGTATTGTCCGAGCTGCAGTTTCACCGTGTCTGACCGTTGAAAAAGCGGGCTTTTGGTGACGAGATTGATGGTGCCACCGCCCGGACCGCTTGGACTCAAGATCGAATTGGGACCCTTGACGACCTCGATGCGTTCAACAATCACGGGGTCGTTGTTAGCTTGAAGAGAAAAATTGAAATTATCGATGAAGCCGTTGTCGGTCTGGAAGCCACGTAACGTGATGCGGTCGATCGCTCCGGGCAGGGTTGATTCTGAGACGCCTGAAAGATACTTCACCGCGTCGAAGATTCGGCTCGTGCCCGCATCCTCGATAAACTCGCGAGGGATTACGCTGACGGATTGGGCGGTGTCGATGATTGCGGTGGCGATCCGACCTGAGCTCACCGACTGAGTCGGTTGGTAACGGGACGAGCGTGCCCCTGAGACTGAAAAGGGCGACAGCACCACAATTTCTTGCTGCGGCGGAGGGTTGGTCGCGGGTGCCGTTTGTGCAAACGTTTCGCCACCTATGAGAGCAGCGAAGACGGCGAGGAGAGAGCGGGATCTGGGTGACATGGTCTTTGGTTTAGATTGCGGAGCAAAAACGGATGCACGCTCGTCCATCTTGGAGGGGGGCGCGGCTTCGGCGGTGCGTTTGCGGCTGACTACGAGGGCGCCGGTGGCGGCGTCCTGCGCGGCTTCGAGGGCCGAGTCAGCGAGCATGCGGTCGAGCGCTTCACGTGGCGTGAACTCGCCGCTGACGGCGTGGGTGGTGATGCCACGAACGCGATCGACGAGGTAGACGATGGGTGTGCCGGCGTCGGCTGCGAATTGCTTAAGCGTGGCGGCGGCGTCGCCGCGGGGGAGGTTAAACGCCCGCTTCTCTGCAGGGGCGTTCACCGTGGTCGCGGCGCTGGCGACGACCGTGCTGCACAAAGCAACGACGGCGAGGGGCGCGGAGACGTGGGGTGACAACATGCGGAGGAGCAGGACTACCCCTGTAACGCAGTGGCGGACGAAAAGACCTGTTCGCGGCGGAAAGATTTTTTCGAGAGCGCGAAATACGCGGGGGAGAATCGTTCCGTTTGTCATTCGGGACCGGGGTAGGAGCCCGCTCGCGGGCGATTGGGTACCGATTCCACAATGAAATGTCGCCATCGCCCGAAAGCAGGCTCCTACCGCGCGCGGCGGAGGTGAATCTCGGTTTCGCCGCGGCGCTCGCCGATGATTTCGCCGTCGCGCTCGAGCAGGCGCACGAAGGCTTCGGCTTCGTCGAGGGCGAAGGTGCCGCCGATGCGGCGGTCGGCGAGGGCGGGATCGGCGAGGAAGAGCTGGACGAGGCTGCGGGCGTTGAAGCGCGCGATGACGTCGGCCAGCGGGGCTTCGGCGAAATCGGCGAGGCGGCTTTGCCAAGCGAGAGCGGCGCGGAGGGCGGCGGGGTCGACTTGCTCGACGGAGGGAGGCGGGGCGTGTTGCGGGAGAACGATGCGCTGGCCGGCGGAAACGAGGGGCGCGGATTCGGCGGAGGAGGACGCGGGACCGGATTGGCCCACGCTGACTTTGCCCTCGGTGACGGTGACTTCGACGGCGCCTTCGGCGGTGTAGCGGACATTGAAGGCGGTGCCGACGGCGCGAACGGCGATGCCGCCGGCGCTCACGATGAAGGGGCGCGCGGTGTCGTGGGCGACGGCGAAGTGGGCTTCGCCGTTGGTGAGTTCCACGCGGCGTTCGGCGGCGGTGAACTGCACGCGAGCGGCGCTGGCGGCGTTGAGTTCGAGGGTGGAGCCGTCGTCGAGGCGGGCGCGTTCGTAGCCGGCGACGGTGGTGGTGTAGTGAATTGTGGCGGGTGGCCGGAGTGCGTGCCAGCCGAGGAAGGAGCCGAGGGCGAGCGCGGCGGCGAGGCCAATCCCGGCGAAGACGCGCGGCCGGCGGCGGGCCGGGCGAACAACGGCGGGTGGGGTGATGGGCGGGAAGGGGACGATGGGGGCCGCGCGATCAAAGGCGTTGTTGAGCTGGGTGCGAAACGCGGGGAGTTCGCCGAGGAGGCCGAGGGTTTGCTCGAGGCGGGCGACGGTGGCGGCGTGGCGGGGATCGGCCCGGAGCCATTGCGCAAACTCGCGCTCGCGGGCGGGCGAAAAGCCGTCGTCGCGATCGGTGAGCCAGGCGATCGCGGCGTCCTCGAGGTCGGGGGAGGAGGCGGAAGAAGAATGGTCAGGACGACTCATGGGACGAGGCGGAGGACGGGAGTTGGGAACACCTGTAGGCCCGACGGTTGGTCGGGCGGTTGGTCGGGGCGGTGGAACCGACCGGCGGTCGGTTCAACAGATGGGCGTGTGAGAGCAGTCGAAGGGCGGAGGTTGAAACCCTGTCGATATGAAGGACGGCTCGGAGAGTCGTCCCTACCCTTGCGCGAGGGTTGAGGCGCGGAAGATCTCATGGCGCGTGCTCCGAATCGGGTGCGGCGTCGACAAGGCCGCGGGCTTCAAAAAACCGGGCGCAGTCGCGGACGCCTTTAAGCAGGTGGCCTTTCACCGTGCCGAGGGAGATGCCGAGGCGCTCGGCGATTTCCTTGCCGGAGCAGCCGTCGAGGTAGCGGAGCAACATGACCTCGCGACAACGTTCAGGGAGGGAGCGCAACGCTTCGGTGAGGGCTTCGCGGTGTTGGCGCCGTTCCATCGTCTCGACGACGGTGGGTGAGGTGTCGAGGAGGGGCAGTTCGATGAGCCCGTCGTCGTCGGCGAGGGACTCGTGCGGGTGGACGTTGCGCCGGCGGAAGAGATCGATGGCGGCGTTGCGGGCGGTGGTGAAAAGAAAGGCTTTGGGATGGGTGAGGCGATCGGGGTCGGCGAGGCGGAGGAGCCGGATGTAGGTCTCCTGCACGAGGTCGTCATGATCGGGCAAAGTGGGGAAACGCCTCGAAAGATAGGCGCGAAGGGCGGGCTCGTGGGGTTGCACGTGCTCGGAAAACCAGCGGGCCTGTTCGGTCGGGGGCATCGGATGTGAAATCGCGCCGGTAAAGGCGGAAGGGCTCGGAAGGTATCCGGCTTTGGGCGGGGTCGGTCGAGCGGATTTCGGGTAAAAGCCGGCGCGAAAAACTTTTTAAAAATAGCAGCAGGTCCAATCGGCCGGACGTGCGTCTAGGGGGTAGGCGGGCAGGGAGTACCAGAATGATGCGGACATCTCGGAGGCCGTCGCAAAGACGCCCGACCGGTGACGGACGGGGCCGCGGAGGGCCATTTTGGGATGCTCGCCAGGCGGCAGCGGGTGGCGGCGCAGGGCGAAGGAGAGAACAGCGAAAGCTTGGCAAGCGGAGGCGTTGCGAGCAGCGTCCGGGCATGAATCTCAGCGAGCGCATCACCGTCGATCCCGAGCAATGTGGCGGGAAACCGTGCATTCGCGGGATGCGTATTCGGGTGAAGGACATTTTGGAGATGCTCGGCTCCGGCATGACGGATGCGGATATTCTCGCCGAGTTCCCCTACTTGGAGGCCGCCGATCTGCGGGCTTCGCAGCTCTACGCAGCGCGGCTGACCGACCACACGATCCTGCGCTCGGTCTGAGCTGACCGACATGCGCTTCTTGATCGACGCGCAGTTGCTGCCTTCTCTTGGGGCCACTTTGCGGGAGTGCGGCCAGGACGCCGCCCACGTTTTCGATCTCTTGCCTCCGGACGCGCGGGATACGGTGATCTGGCGGATTGCGGTCGATTCCGGCTATGTGCTCGTGACGAAAGACGAAGACTTCGCCGAGTGGTCGCGGCTGCGCGAGCCCGCACCCGCGGTGCTTTGGCTCCGGATCGGCAATCTTAAGAAAGTCGAGCTTCGGGCCAAACTCGTTCCGCTGTTGCCGGAACTCGTGGAGAGGCTCCAAGCAGGCGAGACCCTAATCGAGGTATTCTGACGGTAGCGACTTTGACGTAGGCGCCGTTAGTCTCCCCGCCGCCTCTGTGGCAGGTGTGTAGGACAAGCGCCTGATCATGGAGGAATTTCGCGGGCGGAGTTGAGAACTCTCGGTATCAGCAGTCGCAGTGATCGTGAGCGCCGGCCGTAGCGATCTGTCGAGAGTTAGGACATGACGCGGTTTACCTCTTATCAAATAGAAGGAGTGCAGCCAGGAGGCCGCGCGAGCGGAGTAATCGAATTCAGGCGAACTGGCGGGCGACGACGGCCATGGTGTCCCGTTGGTAACGCTCGACGACGGCGCGGGCTTTTTCGGCTTTGGCGCGGGCGGCGGCGGGGTCTTTGGCCAGCGCGAGGACGGCGGGGGCGACTTTCTTTTTGTCGGCCTCCACGTCCATGTTGAACAGCCAGTCGCCGAGGCCGATGGTGCGCCACATGTCGCCCTTGGTCGTCTGCTCGGCCCAGCGGCAGACGATGGCGGGGATGCCCGCGCCGATGCACATGATCGGGCTGTGTTGCTCGTGGCCGAAGAGACCGGCGCTGCGCACGTAGGTGCTGAGGGCTTCGTCGGTCAGCCAGAATTTTTCGCGCCAGACGACGCGCGGTTTCACATCGGCGGGGAGGTGGTCGTAGAGCTGCTCCTTGTTTACGGTCATCTGGGTTTTGTCCTCGGGGCAGAGGAGGATCTTCATGTTTGTCTCGCGGACGACGGCGTTGATGGCCTCGAGGAGCGGGGCATGGTCGGCGGCCTTCATGGCCTCGTTGCGCGCGTGGCGGGTCTCGTCCTTCGGGGAATTTCGAATCAACCAATAGGGAGTGAAGCGAAGTTTCGGAATGCAGCAGAGAAACTGGCCGGGGGTGAGATCGTGGGCGGCGAGAAAGGCATCGGCCGCGGCGTCGTTGCGCAGGTCGCAGGCGAAGGCGCCGTCGGGGGCGAAGTCGACGATCGGGCTCTTGAGGTTCTGCGTGCGGGCGAGTTTCAACGACAACTCGTCGCGGAAGAAAACGAAACGCGCGCCGTCGAAAACGGTCCGTTCGTCGGCGGTGGGCGGGTTCGTGCCATGGGTGATGCCGTAAACGCCGTAGGGCTTGCCAACGTGCTTGGCGAAGGCGGCGACGTCCCTGGCGGCGACGAGCGACGGGCCGGAGCCGTGGAGGAGAAAATCGGTCCAGGCGAGCGCTTCGGCGAGCTCGGGTTTGGAGGCCTTGCCGTTGGCGCCGATGGAGCCCTTGACGATCTGCAACTGCGGGAAGCGGCGATGTTCCATGGCGATCACTTCCTCGGAGAGATCGCCGGAGGCCCAGAGGCGGACCTCGGCCTTGGGCAGGGTGCGCTCGATGAGGGTGAGGACGCCGGGGGTGTGGGCGATGTCGCCGATGTTCACGATCTGCCACGAGGAGCGGAGGAGGATGCGCGGGGCGCGCCCGGCGGGAGCGGCGGCGCGGAGGGCGGTGACGAGAGCGGCGGCGGACGCGGAGGCGAGGAAGGTGCGGCGGTTCATGGGTGGGTTAAGGTTTGGCCGGGGCGGCGAGGCGGGCCAACAAAAAGCCGCCGGGTTGGCGGCGGCTTCGTGGAATGGGGCCGGTTTCGGCGATGCGAGCCGGCGTCGCTCAGAATCTAAGGGTGGTGGTGAAGCTCAGGTTTGCGGGCTGTTTGTAAGCGAAGACGTTGGGCACGGTCTCGCGCGCGGGCGAAGTAAGGTCGCCGTTTCTCGGGCGCAGCGCGGTGCTCCCGGCAAAGATGGGACCTTGGTGGTTGAAGAGATTGTTGACGCGCAGATCGAAGCGGATCTGGCGTTTTTTCTCGAGGCGCAGGGTATAACTCATGGTGGCGACAACGGTGTAGTAAGATGCCGGCGAGTAGACCGGGGTGTAGGCGTTCACGTTGGGATCGTCGATGGCCGTGAGCGGATTCGCGGGATTCACGATCGTATCCGCCGCCCGGTAGCCGATGATTTGTTTGGAGCGATAGTTGACGCCGGCGCCGAACCGCAGGCCCTTCAGCCGAGTGCTGCCGAGGGTGTAATCGGTGAAGAGGTTGATCGCGGGCTGATCCTGCGTGATGCGCTTGTTGGAGACGGCATTTTGGCGGGCGATGCGCAGATTGTTGTAGGAGTTCACGGCGCCGTTCACGTCGGGTGAGCGCTCATTGGTGGGAATGCTCGCGTCGACGACGGCGAAGTCGGCCGCGTCCACCAGGCCGCCGGCATCGATCACGATCTGCTTCAAGGTGGCCTTGTTGTTGTCGTAGAATTTGATGAAGTCGCGCGCGGCGTTGGTCTGATAGACTTTCGGCACGCCGACGTTGCCGGAGAGACGCCATTGCTTGGTGAGATTCGCCACGATCTCGAATTCGTAGCCCTTGGCTTCGCGGTCCTGAAGGTCGGTCAAGACGGTGGGGATACTGGCGAAGCTCCGGATGTTGCGGCCGGCGACAGAGATGTCGCCGAGGGAATTGGCGGCGGCGATGTTGTTGATGTCGCCAACGCCGGTGGAGCCGAAACTGGCGTTCTCCTCGGTGTTTTTGTAACTCAGCACCGAGGCGATGACGCGTCCGCCGAGAAAGGTGCCGCGCAGGCCGAGGTCGACGCCCTTGGCGACGGTGGGCGGGGCGAAGCTGGAGTCGATGCGCTGGATGGCGGAAGGCGGGTTGAACGTCTCGGCGAAATTCGCGAAAGGACTGAGCCACCTGGTGAGATGGAAGACGGCGCCGACCGTCTTTGTGACCTTGGTCTCCTTCACGGCGGGAGCGTTGTAGTCGTCCTTGAACTTGTCGTTCACGTATTGGGCGAGACGGTTGCCGTTCGTGTCGCGCGGGCGGTTATCGGCGGAGACGGCGGGGCCGGTGGCGACGCCGTTGGCGTTCTTGGGGACAAAGGTGAGGGAACCCCAATTGGACGGGCCGTCAGGTTTCCAGAGGACGGTTTTGCCGTTCCAGTTTACGGGATCGTAGTCGCCGCCGTGGGTTTGCTGGCGGTTGTAGTTGTAGAAGTCGTCGCCGCGGACCGCACCGAGAAGGACGAGACGATTCTCAAAGAACTTCGCGTTGATGGAGGCGATGCCGTAGGTGAACTTGGTTTTGGTGTATTGCTGCGAATCGTTGCGGTCGTTTTCGAGCGCCCAAAACGGAGTGATGGTTTTGTCGACGTTGTTGATCGGATCGATGAAACGGATGCTGGTGGGCTCGTAGTAGGGCCGGGAGTCTTGGTTCCAGTAACGGCGAACGCGGATGCGGTCGGTCTCGCCGAGGGCGACACCGGTGGAGCCCCAGCGGCGCCGGTCCGCATTCTGGGCGATGGTGAGGTTCTCGGCCTGATTCAGATACTCGTTGGACGAGATGCCGCCCATCGCGTTGAAGGTGAATTTGCCCCATTTGCCCGCGTCCTTGAAATAGCCGGCGGCGAAGCGGGCTCCTTGGGAATTACGATAGTTCAGGTTGCGGCGCAGAATGCCGTCGGCGTAGGGCTGGAGGAAATTTTTGTTCGTCTCGCCGTTGGTCAGCACACGGTTGATGTCGATGAACATCACGTTCGAGTTGCGGACATCGATGTTGTTGATGCGCTGGTTCGCGCGGTTGATGTCACCCGCGACTTGGAGGAAAAGGTCGCCGATGCGGTGATCGACGGTGAGTTGGAGGTCCTTGAAACGCTCCTGAATCACGGGCGCGTCGGACGCCAGGCTGAAGCTCTTGGAAGGGATGCGAAACGCGGAGCCCGCGATGGCGTTGTCGAAGCGGTTGCCCGGCAGGTTGAACGCGTAGAGGAGGTTGGAACCGGCGCTGGCGAACGAAGGCAGTGAGCCCTGCACGAAACCGGCGAGCGGGGTCTGGGTGTTCGCACCTCCGGCGAGGGTGATCGGGTCGTTTCGGTAGCTCATCACGGCGTTCACCCCGGAGAACGGATTGAAGACCTGATAGCCGGTGCCGCGGCGGGTGACGCCGAGCGCGTTTGAGTTGGTCGGCAGGGTATCGAGGCGGCCGCTGAAGGTCGTCTTGCCGTCCCAGCCGCTGAGCTGGTCGGTGAGGTTGGTGAAGGTTTGGTTGCGCTTGCTCTCGCCGTATTCGCCCTCGGCCCGGACGGTGGTGTTGCGGGTGAGTTTCAGACTGGCGGTGAGGAACGCGGCGCGGATCTTGTCGAACTGTTTGTCGCGCCAACCCTCGCTGTCGGCGTAGACGGACGCCGCGCGGATCGCGACCCGATTGCCGAGGGATCGGTTGACGTCGAGGGTCGTGCGGGAGTTGTTCCACGAGCCGAAGGTTTGGGCGATCTCGGTAAAGTTGCTGTCGAAGCGGGCCTGTTTCGTCGTGACGGTGGAGACGCCGCCGAGACCGCCGTTGCCGAAGAGGATGGCGTTGGGCCCGCGACCGAAGTCGAAACGTTCGACGACGTAGCTGTCGTTCGGCGAGAAATAGATGAAGAAATTGCGCTGGGCGCGACCGCCGCCGGCGCCGCGCACATTGTAGGTGCCGGGGGCGTTGGAGACGTCGTCCCCGAAGCCGCCGCCGTTGCTCGCGATGCTCTTCACGCTGTTGGGCGACCAATCGGAGGCGTCGAATTGGTTGGTGATGCCGAGGGCGTCGATGAACTCGCGCGTCAGCACGGAGTAGGCGACCGGGGTGTCTCTGAGATCGGTGGCGAGGCGCCCACCGGCAAGGGAACTGGCGGCGACGAAGCCGTTGTCCCGCTCGGTGCTGACGGTGAACGGCGAGAGGGTGATGGCATCTTCCTTTTGGGAAACGGCAGGCGTTTGGGCGTCGGCGGCGGAGCCGAGGGCGAGTAGGCCGGCGAAGAGGGCGAGTTTACTTTTGGGTTTCACGGTTTGGTTCGATTGGCTGGTGGGTTTTTGAGCGGGCGGGGAAGGGAGGAGCGGAGTGCGCTTGATCATAAGCGCGCCGGTGCGGGCGTCTTCGGCGACGGTAAGGGCCGTTTTGGCGACCAAGCGTTCGAGCGCTTCGCGCGGACGGTAACGGCCCTGGAGCTCCGGCGTGCGGATGCCCCGCACTTGCTCGACCACGAAAACGAGAGCGGCGCCGGACTGCCGCGAAAAGGCATCCAGCGAGGTGCTCGCGTCGCCGGCGGGAATCGCAAAGGCGCGCGGCTCGTGTGATTCGCGGGTGGCGGAGGCGGCGGCCGCTGCGGGCATGGCGGCACGGGCAAGCGGCTCGTTGCCAGCGACGAGAATGGTGAGGAGACAGGAGTAATAAACGGGGCGTGGCAGGTGCATGGGTTCGGCGGCAACGGCGCGCCGGAGCGCCGAGTTTACCGGAGTAAACGGGCGCCGGGCAAGGGGACGAAGGGTCGGGTCGGCCGGGGTGGACACGGGGAGGTTTGATAGAGCGTCGCCGCGGGCGTCGGATTCCGTTACGCGAACGGTGAAATTTTTTTCGGGGGAACGGCGGCGCGTTCTTGCCCCCGGCGGGCGTGCCGATTTCTCATGCGGGCCGTCACCGCCCCGAGATGCCACCCCAAGATACCGAGACCGCCGTCTGGTTTGCCAAGGAAGTGCAACCTCATGAAGGCGTGCTACGCAGCTACCTGCTGGGCGTGGCGAGGCCGGGCGACATCGACGATCTGGTGCAGGAGAGCTATGCGCGGTTGCTGCGGCTACGGGCGCAGGGCCGGGTGCGCTCACCGCGCGGGTTGCTTTTCACGATGGCGCGGAATGCGGCGCACGATCTGTTCCGGCGGCGGGGCACGGCCCGGTTGGCGGCCGTAACGGAAAGCGAGCTGCACGGCGTCTTGGATGAAAGCCCCGGCACTGCCGAGGTGGTGAGCCGTTGGCAGGAAATCGAACTGCTGGCGGACGCCATCGAGGCGCTCCCGGAGCGTTGCCGCGCCGTGTTTCTCCTCCGCCAATTCGAAAATCTTCCCCAACGCGAAATCGCCGCGCGGCTCGGCATCGCCGAGCACACGGTGGAGTCGCAGCTCACGAAGGCGCTGCGGCGGTGCGAGGAATTTTTTGCGGCACGCGGCGCGTTGCCCGAGGAACGCTGAACCCATGGAGTCGCCGGAAAAAAATTCTCCGAACGACCGCGGCCGCGACGACGCGCTGCGTGACACCGCCGCCCGCTGGGTCGTGCGACAGGATCGCACGCTCTCGGCGGCGGAGGTGGCGGAGCTGGCGGCCTGGCTCGACGCCGATCCGCGCCATGGCGATGCGCTCGAGCGGGCGCGCGGGTCATGGAAAAAATTTCGCGAGATCGGCGCGGCGGTGCGGCGGATGCCGGAGCCGGCGACGGAGTTCGGCGGCGGTTGGCGTTGGGTCATGACGGGCGGGCTCGCGGCGGCGGCGGCCGTGCTGCTGTGGTCCGGGCTCGGCAGGTTGCCGGAGAGCGCGGCCCCGGCGAGCGACGACCGACCGGCGGCAATGGCGGCGTTTCCGGCGGGAATGGGGACGTTGCCCGATGGGAGCGTCGCGCGGCTCAAGGGCGGAGCGGAGCTCGCGGTGGCGTTTACCGCGACGGAGCGGCGGGTAACCGTGGTGCGCGGGGAAGTTTTTTTCGAGGTAGCGAAGGACGCGGCTCGGCCGTTTTTGGTGGCGGCGGGCAACGTGACGGTGCGGGCCGTGGGCACGGCGTTTGCGGTGCGCTTCGACGCGCAGGCGGTCGACGTGCTCGTGACCGAGGGCACGGTGCGGGTGACGCCGCCGAGCGCGGATCGAGCCGACGAGGCGGCTCCGGGCGGCGCCGTGGGCTCGGCGCTCGTGGAGGCGGGGTACCGGGCGACGGTGGGTATTTTGGCCGACGCGGGGTTGTCGCCGGTGACGGTGAGTGCGGTGTCGGCGGCCGAGATCGCCCGCTCGCTCGCCTGGCAGGCGCCGATGCTCGACTTGGCGGGCGCGACGGTGGGCGAACTGGCGGCCGGTTTCGCGCAACGCACGGGACGGCGGATCGAAGTGGCCGACCGGGCGTTGGCAGCGGTGCGGATCGGAGGGCGGTTGGCGGATGACGACGTCGAGGGCTTCGTGCGGGCGCTGGAGGAAGTCTATGGTGTCCGCGTCGAGCGCCGGGCGGACGGGGTGATCGTGCTACGAAAAGGCGGGTGAGGGCGGCGCGGCCCAGCTGCGAAGAACGAACACCACGAACGGGGGAGTGGGCCCACGGAACACACGGACTACACGGAAGAATAAGGCGAAAGTTGCCCGCGAATGGGCGCGGATCGGCGCGAATTCACCGACGATAGAATTTGCCTCGAAGGACTGCGCTGATGGCAACGAGGAGGGAATATTCGGCGGTCGGCGATTAGCCGGCCCGATCTTTAGGACGAAGCCGTCAAGACCGTGCTCGCACAGGCGAATCTGCTGTGTGCGGAGTGGGCGTGAAGCCGATCACCCGAGAGGGATAGATTTTGGGCGGCTGCACGCCGGAGGGCCCGATCCAGAACGGCGCGGCAGCGAGCGCCGGCCCGCAATCGGCCGGCGGCCGGTTCTACAGGACTACAAATGGAACGAGCGGCCGGTCGCTCAGAATTTCACGCCAGTCGAAAGTAGCCAGGTGCGCGGCTCGAGCTGATCGTAAACGAGGATCGCGCCGTCGGTCGCGCTGGCGCTCTTCTCGATCAGGCGGTCTTCATCGAGGAGATTCCGGACGTGGAGCGAAACGTTCCAGTCGTATTTGCCGAATACGCGGCGTTCGTAGCGGACGTGCACGCCCACGATCGTGTAGCCGGTGCCTTTTAAGGGATTCGCAAAATCGGGGAGGTTGGTCGTGGGATTTACGAGCGACCCGATGACGGCGGAACCGCGATACTGGATATTGCCGCCGAGATTGATGCCTTTCGCGCGACCGGTTGAGAAACGGTAGTTCGTCACGAGGTTGCCGTTCCACTCCCGGAGCAGCTCGGCCTGCTGGCCCTCGACGGCGGTCTTGTTGTTGCGGATGCTGGTGCGGAAATCGTTGATCTCTTGGCGCACGGTCTGGCCGCTGGGCACCACGACGGCGCCGAATTGAGTCTCAAGCGGGTAGATCACTTCCGCGAGGTAGGCGGCAGCGCGGGAGTTCACGTTGTTCAACACGTTGTTGTTGCGGCTGGCGTTGAGCGCGAGGCGCCAATTGGCCGTGGGATTGTAGATCAGTTCCAGCTCGTAGCCTTTGGCGACGACGTCTTGCGTGTCGCGCGGATCGGTGACGGCGATGAGCTGAGGGAGATTGAGCACGGTGCCGATGGCACTGATGCGCGGGCCGAGGGATTGGATGGAGGAGATGGCCTGGTTGTCCTGCGTGCTCTTGTAGCGTGTGAGCGTGCCGGTGAGGCGTCCGCCGAGGAGTGAAAATTTCACGCCGTAGTCCTCGCCGGTGCCTACAGGTGTGGGCAGCGTGCGGCCATACATGTCGAAGAGTCCGGGTGCAGGCGCGGAGGTCTCGGATTGGTTCGCCTGAAAACTCAGCTGGGGGAGGACGTGGAGCACGATGCCGCCGGTGAAGGTGCCGTTTTTCAGCGTGCTGCTGGGCGACGTTTCGAGCGGGAGGGCGCGCCAGCCGGGGAACTCTCCGTCGGCGCGGCGCACCGTGGTGGCAGGCGCGAGACTGTAACCTTCGAGGTCGTCCCAGCGGTAGCCGAACGTCGTCGCGAGGCGGTCTTTCAGTGTCTTGCTCTGCAAGGCCAGCACGAGGGAATCGGTGCGGCTGTCGTTGCGGAGCGGTCGCTCGTTGTAGTAGCGCGAGGTGATGCCGCCGGAGTTGACCGCGGGGATTTCGTCGAACGTGCGGCCGGCCTGCCATACATTGCCCGCTCCGTTGTAGATATAGCTGCGGCGGACGAGGCGATTCTGGACGTTGTCGATGCGGGAGGGGAACCCGGCCAGCGGCGTGCCGTTCGTCTCGTAATAATCGTCGAGTGCAAAGGTGCCGAACTCGCGGCTGGCCAGCGCGCCAAAGCGGTGCTGGCCGAGCCAGGCGCTGGTGCGGCGGAGATCGATAGCGTGGGATAGGGTCGCGCGCACCTGACGCGAGAGGTCGTACTGTTTCTGGAGGCGGTTCGTGCCCTGCGTGTAGTATTTGCCCGCGTTGGGATTGGGTTCCCCGCTTGGCAGGAGCCGGTTGGTATCCACGAAGATCTGACCGCCGCCGTCGGAGCGAACCCAATCGAGGTCGCGCTCGGACTGGCCGTAGGCCAGTTCCACGGAGGTCGCCTCGCCGAGTTCCTGTTCGAGGAAAAAGGTGAAGTTGTTACCGTCGTAGCCGCTGCTGCGCGTTGCGCCGTTGTAATTAAGCGTGATGGGAATCGGGCTCGAATTGTTGAGCGCACGGTTTTGAAAGCCGGTCACGCCGCCCCGCGCGGTATTGAGCCAATTGAGGATGGGAACGGCCGTCGGACTGCCGTCGATGACGACCAGTTGGTTGGTGCCGGCGGCGCGGACATTGCCGGCGGGGAGTAACGCGACGGTGGTCGCACCGCGAATCCCGGAGACGAGGTTGGATCCGGCATTGATCCATGGGGAGACGATGTCGGTCGGAGTGCGGAGATCGGGCACGACGCGGTCGCTCGTCGCAAATTCCGCGTTGAAGCGGAGCGTGGAATTCCAGTGGCGGCGCATGAAGAGCCGACCCGTGCCGGCGAAGTAGAGGCGATCCTCCTCCCAGAACGACGGCCGGAGGAAATGCTTGGTGTCGCGGTGAAGCGCGGCAACGCGCAGGGCCACGCGCTGCGGCACGATCACCTGGTTGAGATCAAGGGTGGCGCGCCACCCGTCCCAGCGGTCAAAGCTCGCGCCGACCTCGTAGCGGTTGGTGAAGATCGCGCGTTTGCCCACGCCGGTAAGCGTCCCCGCGGGATTGCCGACGCCGAAGAGCAGCGAGTTGGGGCCGCGGTTGATGCTGATCTGGTCAAGGCTGTAGATATCGAGCGGAAGCTGCGTGTTGAAAAAGTCCTGGGTGTTGCCGTTGACGCGCGCGCCGCGGATGCGGGCAGAGGCGACGGTGTTGTTGACGGTATTGAAGTTCGACGGATTGAGCTCGGCGTTAACGGTGAAGCCCACGGCATCTTGGAGCGTGAAGGCGCCGAGGTCGGCCATGAACTCGGGGGTGATGACGGTAACCGCGGCGGCGACATCGCGAAGCGAAGTGTTGAGCCGCGTGCCGGCGAGCGTGCTGCTGGCAGCGTAGCCGCGATCCATGGCGGTGGAGACGGTGAAGGGATTGAGCACGAGGGTCTCGTCGGCTTGAGGAGCGGACGCGTTTTGCGCGTCCGCCGGAATTGCGGTCACGGCAAGCAAGACCGCGAGGGTGCATGGGAAGCAGGATTTCATGGGGTTGTAAGAGGTTCGCGGGAGGAGCTCAGAAGCGAAACGTGCTGGCGAGCCTGAAGGAACCCGTTTCACGCGGAAGGACGGTCCACGCCCCCAGCTCAATGGAGGTGCTGTTGGGTCCGACCACCGCATCATTCAAAAGCGGCGAACGTTCCTGCATCAGAATGTGGACGTTGAGTTGGAGTTTTCAGTCCACCGGCATGAACAACTGCTTCCACCTGTCGGATGGATGCGGTCCCCGGGCGGGCCGGTCTTCGCCGAGGGACTTGATGTTGAGGGCTGACGTCCGAAGGGCGTTGCCGCCTTCGCCACCCCTCGCGTCGGGCCTACGAAAAATGGGTGGTTGGTGCGCAACGTGGACTTCCTGCGGCGCTCGGAAAATTCGAGCCGTTCAGTCGGGGCGTTTTGTGACCGTAGAAGCCCTCGAAGCCTGGATCGCCCGTGAATGAGTTGGGTCGCTTTCGCGTCGTCTTCGAAAAGGAGGCGAGCGAGTTTGTTGCGGCGCAGTCCGGGCTAACTGGACCGCTTCGTCGCTGCGCTCCTCACGATGAAAGACGGTGCATAGCGGTCAGTCGGAATGAAACCACGGGCAAAATGCCCGTGCCACCCGGGGGATCGATGACTTTGTCGCGGCGCTTCGCGCTGTGGTAGTCGAGCTGGATCGCTTCGCCGCTGCGCTCTTTGCAATGACGGATGATCCTATCCGAGAACCGCTATTTTTTCGCGGCGGGGCGGGGGGCTTCGCGGCCGTTTGGTTTGGCGGGGTCGTAGGCGGGGTTGGGCGTGGGGAATTTGGCGCCGACATTTTTTTGCCAGGCGGCGAGCTCGGTGCGAAGGGCGGCGACGCGGGCGGGTTCGCGGGCGGCGAGGTCGTTGGTTTCGGTGAGGTCGGTGTCGACGTTGAAGAGTTCAAAGCGGTCGCCTTCAAACCAGTGGATGAGTTTCCAAGGGCCGCGCCGGACGGCAGCAGTGGGCGCGCCGCCCTGGTTGCCGTAGTGCGGATAGTGCCAGAAGAGCGCGCGGTCGGGGGCGGCGGCGCCGAGGAGCACGGGGCGGAGATCAACGCCGTCGAGGATCTGGCCGGGCGCGGCTTTCGCGCCGGCGGCGGCGAGGAAGGTCGGAAAGAAATCGGGACTGCTCACGGGTGCGGCGACGACGGCACCGGGCTGCGCGACGCCGGGCCAGCGCACGATGAGCGGCTCGCGGATGCCGCCCTCATACATCCAGCCTTTGCCGCCGCGGAGCGGAAGGTTGGAGGTGGGCCAGCCTTCGCTGGTGGAGAGGCCGCCGTTGTCACTCGTGAAGATCACGATGGTGTTTTCGCTCAGGCCGAGGGCGTCGAGTTGGGCGAGGACTTTGCCGACGGCGAGGTCCATCGTTTCGATCATGCCGGCGTAAACCGCGTGGTCTTGCGTGAGGCGAACGTCGCGGGGAGCTTCGCGGCCCCATTTTTCGGTGAGCGCGAGGCGGGCGCGCTTATCCTCGTATTTTTTTTTCAGCTCGGGCCGGGTCATGAGCGGCGTGTGAACGGAGTAGAACGGGAAGTAGACGAGGAAGGGACGGTCTTTGTTGGCCGCGATGAATTTACCGGCCTCGGTGGCGAGCCGGTCTTCGAGATGTTCGCCGGGCGGGCCGTCGGTGAGGCGGGGGTTGCCGTAGGGGGAGAAGTATTGTTTCCCGCCGTAAGGGCCGCCCTTGTCGATGCCGCCGAAGTTGTGGTCGAAACCTTGGTTTTCGGGCCACCAACCCTCGGGACCGAGGTGCCATTTGCCGGCGAAGAACGTGGCGTAGCCGGCGGTTTTTAGGGATTTCGCGAGCGTGGGCGAGTCAAGGGCGAGGCGGTCGGTGTAGTTGGCGGGAAGGAGCTTGGTGTTGCGTTTCCAGGCGGCGGATTGCGGGGCGCCGATGTAGTCGGTGATGCCGGTGCGCTGGGGCCACTGGCCGGTGAGGACGCTGGCACGCGTGGGAGAGCAGACGGGGCACGCGGCGTAGGCGTCGGTAAAGCGTGCGCCCTCGCGGGCGAGGCGGTCGAGGTGCGGGGTCTCGTAGAACGTGCTGCCGTAGCTACCGAGGTCTTGGCGGCCGAGGTCGTCGGCGAGGAAGAAGACGATGTTGGGCGGGCGCTTCGCGGGTGTGGCGGCGGTCGCGGTTGCGGCGGAAAGGGCGAGGGAGAGGAGGAGGGAAAGAGAGAGTGGGAGAAGGAGGGAAAAGAGGCGGGGGTAGTTCATACGGGTGGTCCGATGCACTCAGAATCCGGCGACTTGTCGAGCGTGGGGGCAGCAGTAAGGACTGCGCCATTCGACTGGACTTGAAAACGGAGCGAAGGGGTGGAGTAATTCGCGGCATGAGAGTGGTGCTCGATACCAACGTATTGGTGGCGGCGTCCCGTTCGCGAAATGGAGCGTCTCACGCGCTGCTTTCCCAACTTCCCGACGAGCGCTTCACTCCGGCGGTGTCGGTGCCGTTGTTTCTCGAATACCGCGCCGTCTTACTGCGCCCCGAGAATCTCCTCGGGCGTCCGCCGGCGCAGGCCGAGGGTTTCTTGGATTTTCTGCTGTCGGCGAGCCACCTTCAGGAAATTTTCTTCACGTGGCGCCCAATGCTACCCGATCCAAGTGACGATATGCTGCTGGAGCTTGCGGTCGCGGCCGGAGCCAAGACGATCGTCACCCACAATCTTCGGGACTTCCGCGGCGCCGAGAAATGGGGAGTTGCAGCACTGCCGCCTTCTGACTTCTTAAAGCAACTCGCCCAATCGTCATGAGCACTCTCACGATCCAAATGCCCGAAAGTCTCGCGCGGCAGCTCCGCGAGTATGCGGCCAGCGAAGGGGTGACGATGGACCAGCTGCTGTCTTCAGCTGCGGGGGAAAAATTGAGCGCGCTACTGTCGGTCGAGCACCTCCGGCAGAGGGCCGCACGCGGTGTACGCGAGGACTACGCTGCTTTCTTGGCGGCCTCGCCGGATGTGCCGCCGATGCACGGCGATGAACGGTAAGCGCCGGGAGTGTGGCGGGGCAGGCTGCGAATAATGAGGTTCGGATCTCAGAGGGCTACTTCTTGACGGGGGCTTTGGCTTTTTTCGCGGCTGGGATGTCGGGATCGTTGACGGGGCCGGACATGGGCGGGGTCTCGAAGAATTTGCCGTTGTCGATGAGGCGCGGGTCGCCGGTGCGCGTGAGCTCGTCCATCAGGCGCTTTTCGAGGGCAACGCGGGCGGCGGCGTAGGCGGGCTCGGCGGCGACGTTGCGCAGTTGTTGCGGGTCGGATTTAAGGTCGTAGAGCTCTTCGCGCGGGCGTTTGCCGTAGGCCCACTCGAAGTGGCGTTTCCACTGCGGGTCGTTGCGGTGGGTGACGAGCCAGGCTTTGGTCGGGCCGGCGTCCTCGTCGGGCAACGTGACGCGCGTCTCCTCGGTGAGTTCCTCGACCGTGGGCGGGTTGTCGCCGTCGAGCCGGTAGGGATCGCCGATGGGCCAGCGGTCGGGGCGGAAGTTGACAATGTAGAGGAAATCGTGGGTGCGGATCGCGCGTTGCGGATACGGCATGAAATCGGCGCGGGCGCTCTCGACGTGGCGTTCGCGGCCGATGTAAACGGCGTCACGGGCGGCTTCGACTTGGCCGGACTTGGGCGAGCGCAGGAGATTCACTAAGCTGCGGCCCGTCATGACGGCGGGCGGTTTGAGGCCGCCGGCTTCGAGGAAAGTGGGGGCGAGATCGGGCAAGGTGATCAGGTCATCGACGACCCGGCCGCCGGTGACGCCGGGGCCGCGGATGGCGAGGGAGACGGCGGAGCCGAAATCGTAGAGGTTGCACTTGCCGTGGGGGAAACCGGGTGCGCCGTGATCACCGCTGACGACGATGAGGGTGTTATCGAGTTCGCCGATTTCCGTGAGGCGGGCGACGAGCAGGCCGAGGGCGGCGTCGAGGGCCTGGGCCTCGCCGAGGTAGTCGGCGAAGTCTTCGCGGACCTCGGGAACATCGGGAAGGAAGGCGGGCATTTTACCTTTGAGGGAATCGGGTTGGATGCCCCAGAGCTTTAGACCGGAGCCTTTCATCCACTTGCGGTGAACATTGGTCGGGCCGAACCAGTAGCAGAACGGTTGGCCGGGTTTACGGTCGGCGAGGAAGGCGTCGAAGTTGGCGCGGACCTCGGCGTAGATTTCGTTTTTCGCGGCGGCGAGCGGCTGGCCTTTGGCGACCAAGTTCGTGACGTGGGTGGAGAACTTGTTGAAGCGATTGCCGGCCTTTTCGTAGGCGTGTTTGCCGGCGCCGTAGGGCGCGTCGTTGGGCGTGCCGGGGCCCCAGACCTTGTAGGTTTCGCCGAGGTGGTAGCCGGATTCTCCGAGGAGGAGGGCGTAGGAAGGGTTGGTGTAATCCCAGACGGCGCCGCGGAGAATCGAGCCACGGCCGGTGCGCCAGAAATGTTGGCCCGAGAGCAGGGCGCTGCGGCAGGGCGTGCAACTGGGGGCGGAGACGAAGGCCTTGCGGAAGAGCACGCCCTCGCGGGCAACGCGGTCGAAGTTCGGCGTCTGCACGGCGTCGCTGAGGGTGCCGGGACCGTCGAGCTTGGCGTAGGCGCTCGCGTAGCGGCCCCAGTCGTCGGCGAAGACGAAGAGGATGTTGGGACGTTTGGCGGTTTCGGCGGCAGCGGCGGAGAGCGAAGCCGAGCCGGATAGAATCAAAGCAAGAGCGAGCAGGCGAAGGGGGGCGCGAGAGAGAAGTCGTTTCATGGGGAATGAGGTGATGGCGGATGGACGAAGGGAGGGAGGCAAACGTTGCTCGGGGCGGCGAGGGAGTTGGAACGCCTCGGAGTGGCGGCACTACGATTACTGCGGTCGGCGGGGCGGGTGGGCAGCACTCGCTGCGGCTATTTCGCGTTTTGGTTTAGCGGTTTTTCGACAACGAAGGGGGTGGGGAAATCGGCGCCGGTCTGGCCGCCGCGGTCGCGCAGGCGCTTGTTGTTGATGCCGCCTTTGGGGGCGTTGAGCGGGATGCTCATGCCGCCGAGTTCGTCCATGCGGGCGTAGAGTTGGGCTTCCATCGCTTCGGCGGTTTTACGGTGGGCGGGATCGTAAAACAGATTTTTAGTTTCGTGCGGATCGGTTTGGAGATCGTAGAGCTCGTCGACATCCCAGAGGCCGTAGTAGCTGATGAATTTGTAGCGGTCGCCGCGCAGGGCGAAGACGGTGGGGGACTGCGGGAAGTTTTTCTCCCAGTAGTAAACGTAGAGGAAGGCGTCGCGCCAAGGCGTCGGTTCGCCGCGGGCGAGGGGCAGGAAGTTCAGGCCGTCCATGTGGGCGGGCGGCTTAAGGCCCATGGCCGTCATGATGGTGGGGCCGACGTCGAGATTGGCGACGACCTGGTCGATCACGCGGCCGCCGGGGAAGAGTGACGGACACTGCATGAGCATGGGGATGCGGATCGACGGTTCGTAGGCGACGCGTTTGTCGATGAGGCCGTGCTCGCCGAACATGAAGCCGTTGTCGCCCATGTAGAGAATGAGGGTGTCGTCGTGGACGCCGAGGGTTTTGAGTTCGGCGACGATGCGCCCGACGCTGTCGTCCACGGCGAGGAGGGTTTCGCAGTAGCGGCGGTAGTAATTCGTGATGTCGAGGTCGCTGTGATAGGGAAAATCAACGCCGTGCCAAGAGTTGCGCTGGTCGCGGAGCCAGCGGGGTTTGCCGGCGTAATTCTCCGGGGTGTTGGCGGCGGTGGCGGGCAGAACGAAGTTCTTGTGGGCGAATTTTCCCTCGTGACGGGGAGCGGGGGTAAAGTTGGCGTGGACGGCTTTGTGCGAGAGATAGATGAAGAACGGTTTCTCGGCGGGCTTTTGGCGGCGAAGCCAATCGACGGCGTAGTCGGTGAGCTCATCGGTGATGTAGCCCTTTTGTTTTTCGCGGCGGCCGTCGACGTTGAGGGTGTAGTTGGGCGTGGGCGGCAGGTATTCGCCCTGCCCGCGGAAACTCACCCAGCGGTCGAAGCCGGGCTGGGGCTGGTCGCCCTCGCCGCCCATGTGCCACTTGCCAAAAAAGGCCGTGGCGAAGCCGGCGCGCTGGAGATACTGCGGGAAGTAAACGGTGCCGGGGGGAATCGCGCGGTTGTTGTCGATGACGCGGTGGCGAAAGGTGTAGAGACCGGTGAGAATGGAAGCGCGGCTGGGCGAGCAGAGGGCGGTGGTGACGAGGGCGTTTTTGACGTGGACGCCGTTGCGCGCGAGGGCGTCGAGGTGGGGCGTCTCGGCGACGGGATGGCCCATGAAGCCCATCGCATCGTAGCGGTGGTCGTCGGTGAGGATGAGGATGACGTTCTTCGGTTTGGCGCCGGGGATGCGCTCGGGGACGATCTCGGTGGGGATGGGGACAACGGCGGCGCGGAGGGCGCACGCGACGACGAAGGCGAGGAGGAGGGGTAAACGCATGGAAGGAAGTTGGAAAATACCGCGCCGATTTACCAGAGGAGATTGGCGGTGGTGTTGACCTGGCGGGACCGGTCGCAGGGCTTGAACCGGGGCGCAGCTGGAGCTTGGCTCGGCTGATGACTTTCAAAGGGGCGCGGGCAATGGTGGCGATACTGGGATTTGCGGTGTGCCTGATTGCGGCGGAGCCGCGCAATCTTTCGGTGCTGAAGCAGGAGATCGTGGCCTACGTCGAGTCGGGGGCCTATGACCGTGACATCAAGGCGGTGATTGCTCCGGCGGTCACGTTCGTGACGGAACGGGCGGCTGCGAAGAGGCCGGGTGAGCGGCTGGTGCTGGTGCTCGATATCGACGAGACGGCGATCTCGAATTTTGCGCAGATGCGTGCGCAGGATTTCGGCTACGTGCCGCCGGTATGGGACGCTTGGGTGGCGCGCGGGGAGGCTCCGGCGATCGCGCCGGTGTTGGAGTTGTTTCGTGCGGCGCGGGCGGCGGGCGTGGAGGTGATCTTTATCACCGGCCGCAGGGAGAGCGACCGGTCGGGTTCAGAGAAAAATCTACGCGCGGCGGGCTTTGGCGACTATGCGGCGCTGTGGCTCAAACCAAACGGCGCGAACAGTTCGACCGAGCAGTTCAAGACCGAGACGCGGCGGCGGATTGAGACCGAGGGTCGCACGATTATCGCCAATATCGGCGATCAAGCGAGCGACCTAGCGGGCGGTTTTTCGGAGCGGACCTACAAGGTGCCCGGACCGTTCTACCAGACGAAGTGACGCATGGGCGCGGGCGGTGCGGTCACTCGACCCAACGGCCGGCGAGTAGCGTTGAGGTTTGGGCGGCGGCTTCGTGGCGGGAGCGGCGTTCGAGCATGTTCGACAACAGATCGGCGGCGGCGGCCCCGATCGACGACGGGCGTTCGTCGATGCCTGCGATCTCCGACTTGTTCGGGCCGGTCCGGCTCGTGACGACGAAACGCACCGCGCCGGTCAAGCTGCGCCGAAGGATCCGGGCGCAGGATTGGGCGGACGAGAATTCGTTGGTGATGATGGCATCGGGTCGCTCGCGTTCGAACCAAGTTCGCAAGGCGGCGGTCGAGTCGCCCCGGGTGACCAACGGCGGCACGAAATGGCGCGCCTCGTTCAGGCCATGCCAGGTGACGGCGGACGAAAAGCCAAAGTTCGTGCGGCGGTCGTGATCGGCGTCGATGACGAGGCCGATGCGGGTGGAGCCGGCGGCGGCGAGCGAGCGGCACAAGAGCAAGGCGTTCGCAAAATGGTCGGGCGTGACCCGATGGGCCCCGGGCACAGTCGCGCTCGCGGAGGCGGCGACCGCGGTGAACTCCGACCAGTTGACCAAGCCCGAGAGATCGACGGGCTGTTTCTGCGGCAGCAGCAGAATTCCTTCAACGCCCCGCGTGCGCAGGATGCGGCCCAAACCGGCCGGCCCTTTGCCATCGGCGGTCACTTGCAGAATGTCGAATTCGTAGCCGCGGCTTTTGAACTGGTCGCGCGCTCCGGTGGCGAGACTTTGGAAATAGGTCTCCCGATCGTCGGGTCGCCTAGTTGTGAGGCCGACGACCAGGCTTTGAAAACGCCGGGTGCGCCGGGTGCGCAGATGATACATCAATTTGGCGACCTCCGGATCGGGCCGATATCCGTGCTGCGCGGCCAAGGCCGCGATCCGGGCGCGGGTATCGGCCGCAATCCGGCCGCGGCCATTGAGGGCGCGCGAGACCGTCATCTGGCTCACGCCCGAGACGGCGGCGAGTTGGCGCAAAGTGAAGGCCGGCGTAGGGGCGTGACGTGGGGCGAGTGGCATCGGTTTGCGTTACGTTAACGCATCAAAGAGATCGAAGGGCAAGAGCGCCCGGCGTTTGATGCGTTTTCGTATCGGTCGCCCGCGACCATCACCCTTCAACCCCGAAACTTACCGCTGATTCCAGGCGTTCGCCCTGTCTCCCGACCCATGAACTCATCTCGCTTTATTTTCCGCTCGCCGCGTCTGCCCGTGGTTTGGCTTGCCGCCACGCTTGTTGCCGCCGCTGCGGGCTTCGCCCAAACAGCGCCGGCTCCGGTGGCCCTCACGCCGGAGAAGGAAGCCCCGGCGGTCAAGCTCTCGCCCTTCGAGGTCAATACGAGCCGGGATGAAGGCTTTGT
>SXGQ01415063.1_pt1 | contig 25162 bp, 31 predicted proteins | sample 3178371 | NCBI WGS metagenome assembly SXGQ01 (sample SAMN11356859, study PRJNA531348) | freshwater metagenome | isolation source: freshwater sample F1-20 | place: China: Fuxian Lake, Yuxi | collected 2017-12-25 | reverse complement strand
CTATTTTAGAATTGACCTGCTGAAGAAACTGAACGAGGAGTTGAAATTGAAACTGCTGTTCTTCCTGTTCCTGATGTGCCTTTATATTGGGCTGTTTCTAATTCAGTAAGTCTTCTACGCTTACGTTCTGCTGATGCTAATTGTTGAAAACTTTCTTGTTCCGCTTCTAATCTTCCATATTTTTCTTCTGTTTTACCATATATAGAACTTAATTTTTCTGCAGTAGGAAGCAATCCTGCTATTTGACTATATCCTGCTTCGGCTTGGGCTTTAGTTATACCTTGTTTAGCAAGAATATCAGCACCCAAAGTAGAACCTGTTGCCTCAAGACTAATCTCATCTGCTTTAAATCCCTGGCGCAATGCTGCTCCACCAATTTCAGCAGCCTTAACTTTTTGTTGTAGCGCAGGTAATTGATTAACTGGGTCAAGCATACCAGCAACTATATCAGAATATCCTAATGCTGAATAAAATTTATTAAATGCTCTAGTAACTGGGTCATCACTTAAAACTCTATCATATCCCAATTGAACTCTTTCTGAAACTTCTACTGGGTCAACATCTCCAACAATCCATTTGTCATAGTATGTTTGATTTTTAAATGTTGGTTGATTATAAGAAGTAAGAACCTTATCGAATGCTTGTTCTAATTTAAGATATTCTCCAGGTGAATAAACAGGTTTTCCTACTTTCATTCTAGTTACATTTGCAGCGAATCTTTCATTAAACTTAGCATTATACCTAGAATCAAATTGCAATAATGTTAATAATTCGGTACTATTAATCTCAGGATATTCATCACGGATGCTTTCTAATACTGAAGCAAGGCCTGTAATTCTATATGATTCAAGTATCTTTTGAATTGTATCATACGCAACATTAGGAATGATTTCTTTTTTTGCTGGAGTTGGAGCAGTGGCCGCTTGAGTAGTTGTTGCGCCTGCCCCTGTTGGTGCTCCACCCACACCATATGTTGCTCCAAAAGCATTTACATTTTTTAATATCTCATCTAATCCAGCCTGAACTGCTGCTAATTCTGCATTGATTTGAGCGTCTGTTTTAGCAGGCGTAGATTTAACAATTCGAGTTCGTGTGGAACCGCCACTTGGCCTGGCACTAGTTGCTGGTGTTCCGTAAAGATTTAATGTCTGAGTAAATGCTGGAGCAGGCACCCTGCTTTCCCTTTGATTTGCTGCGCTTGTTTGGACAGGTGTTTTTGCGGCAGATGGCTTGGCGGCTTCTTTTTTTTCAAACTCCTTGCGTACATTTATAGCCATTGTTTCCCTATCCTATGTTAAATGCTTTTAGTAGTGCTTGCAAATCGCCCAAAGACCGCTCTTTGTAAGCATCTGTCTTTTTAAACTCTGGGCTTTTGTATAATTCTCTCTTGTAGTCTTGTATAGACTTAGGTGCAGTTCCAGAACCAATATCATACATATCTGATATTTTAATTTGGTCTGCTGGTATACCAAGAACTTGTGCTCTGGTGTTAATCCAAGGAGAAAGAACCTGCCTTGCTGTTTTACCCTGGGCAAACAAATCTTTAAATGCTGGCATAACTACACTTGCTTGCATTGTTACGCTATCAATTTCATTTTGATAGGCTTCTTGACTTCTTAATGTTTGGACTGCTTTGTTGTAAATTTGTTTTTCATCAATAGGTATACCATTCTCGTCATAAGCAGCCCTAAGAGTTCTAACTCTTCTACCTAATGCACCTTTATCAGCAACTCCTGGAACCATACCAGTCTGACCAAGGTTAAATTGTTCATTGGCCTTCTTTTGAATATACTTTAAAAGTATATTTTCTTTCTGTTGAGTGCCAGCACCACCCTTAGCCTCAAGAGCATTTACTTCTTTAGCGTATGCTTTGGCTATAGTAGGTTCTGCTTTAGTTTCAAATATATCTAAGAACTTATCATTAAGTTCTGCTTCAAGAGCAGCAGGAGATGATACGGCCTTAGCAACTGAAGTTACTTTACCAAAAAACTGTTCTGCCAAACTAGGATTATTTGCTAATTTGATAACTGTATTACTAATTGAATCGCCAGACCAATCAGCAATTCCAGCAACTTTATCTAGTGCTGCCAAGTCTGCTTCTCTTGGAACAATATAACCATCTTTAAGCATTTTGCTAATAAAGTCTTGATTTGGAGCCATACCCTTTGAGTACAACTGAGAAACTCTACCCATATTTAAAAGTAGGGCTGCTCTATCTTCTGGACTTAAGGTAGCAAGTCTCTGTGCGCCAGCACCTTTTTCGAATGTTGCTGCACCAGCACCACTTATTTGGAAACCTTTTGGAAGACCTGATATAGTTTTACCATCAGTAGATGAACCAACTGTTATGCCACCCCTTGCAACTTCTGCTTGGTCGCTTGGTTTAATTCCAGTTGTTTTCTCGTCTTTTTCAGAATTTTTATTTCTCGCAGTATTTATTCCAACTGCCGCCGCACCTACGGCTGCTACTTTACCTAGTGTTGTTTTAGGTATAATTTTCTTAGCAACCTTTGTTGCGCCTGACTTAATGGATGACATACTGGATTAACCTTCCAATTCTTCTTTAAAGAATATGTAGAATACTTTTTGGAAATCTGGATTTCTTTTTATAATATCTAAGGCTTGTTGCGCTAAGTATGTTCGTTGTGCCTCAAATCCTTTGGCACTCAAACTCTCATTTGGCTTCTTGCCATTAAGTCTAAGTGTTTCATCTCGCAAGTACAAGTAGTCTCTAATACCAGCAACTGCTGAAGAATTTAAAAATCTTTCATCTTGAGATGCTTGCCTTAATTGATTTAATATCCTGTCATCTTTAGATGCATCATATATAGTTTTCTTGCCAATTAAGTTAAAACTATCAGTTAAGTTTGATAAGGCAGCGGAAGTGGTTTTACTACTCCATTGTTCGCCAACAGACTTAGCCAATAATCTATCTTTAGCAGCAGCATACCTAATACTAGTTGCTCTGTCCATAATCTCTTTTGTGCTTAGACGTTCAGTCATACCTTCTTTAGAAAGAAAGTTACGCAACTCCATAGATAATCCACCATTAGGGTAGAAGTACCCAAATGTATCTTGATAGTCATTAACTATGCTTGGGTCTTTTAATATCATTCTGTAAGTTAATAAGTTTGTGGGAGCACCAGTCCAACTGCCAACTAAAGCAAATACTTGCTCAGGTCCATACAAATCTAAAAACTTGGCGTATGCTTCATTTCTATTTCCACCCGCCGCAACTTCAAACTTTTTAAAATCATACCATAATGCAGAGGCTAGCATAGCATTACCAGTTTTATCTTTTACTAAATCCTCTGGAGATGTAGCAAATGGACTACCTAATCCAAATACACCCCTGAAACCAGCAAATATTCTAGCGAACTCATTGGTGTCTTTGATTAACCTGTTTTGGTCTTTAGGGTCGTCAAGGTCGTAATCTCCACCACTAGCAAGATAGTTCATAGTCGGAGCAAATGCTGCCGCATAACCTTCTTCAAAGTTAAATATGGAACTTGCAATTCTTGATATGTTTGGCGTTGTTGCCGCTTGTAATAACCCAGGGGCAGTAGTTATATTTGGTCTACCGTATGGAAAGAATACTTTCTCCGCAAATTCTCTCATTGAAGGAGGAAGTTTTTCTACAGGGTCAAGTCCAAAACCTTCTAACATATTTAAAGTAATGGTGAATCCCGGACCAAATCCTGGTAGGATTCCGCTACCTAATGCGAAGTTAAATGACTGAGGTGTTCCCTTTGAACCGAATGGTCCCTCCACGCTAAACTGACCTTTATCAAGTAAGTTTGTAAAAAAGTTCATACCAGTAGACATAAATGGTACATAGAACTGGCGGACTCCATACTGTGGGTCAGTAAAGAAAAATCCTTGGTTTGGGTCATAGTAATCTCTAGCATCAGTTAATTGATACAGCGCTGAAGATTCTGGTGACTTAAGAAAATCTAAAGCACGGGTTACTTTATAAACCTCACCAGGATTATTAAGCGATAACTTACCCCACTTAAGAATTGTATCTGACCAGGCCTGACCGAATGGTGCAACTAATCTAAGTTGATGCCAGAGTAAACGCTTCTTCGATGCGTTATAAAATAATTCTTTGACGTGTTGACTGGCGACCCTACTGGCGTATTCGTGGATTTCTTCTTTAGTCATAGTGCCAGAGCCATCGGCCTTTTTAACATTAGTCCAGAATCCGTGAGTCTGACCTATTGCTTTTGTTCCATCTGCGCTAAGTAATGGTGCTAAAGATTTAGGGGCAATCTTAGTAATTGACTCCAGTGCTGGTGCGTCAGCGGCGTATATAACGTCACGAACTACATCCCAATACTTTTGTCTCCACTCAGGACCCATACTTGTGGTTTTTTCAAATTGAACTGCGTGGTCAAAAAAGTTTTCAATTGCTAAATTTATTTTAGACTGTCTACTTTTATCAATTACAGCAACCTCTTTGGGTACTTTCATAGCAACATTGTCCCAGTTTGCTACACCACTAAAGGCTTTTTCAAGTTGCTTTGCAAATTCTTCGTTTACATCTTTAATTTTCTTGCGACCGGAACTTACTTCTTTTGCATTCTTTAAGGAATTAAGGGCCTCGTCTGCTTCTTTAGGTACTCTTAAAGAATATCCAGAAGTTTCAATAACACCTTCGCCAATTAGTTTTCTGATTGCTTCAGCGGATGCTCCATTTTGTCCAGCAACCTGCTCAATACGTGCTTGTAGAGATACTAGTTGCTTATCTGCATTTCTTCCAGTAAACAAAAATGCCATAGCGCCATCATAAGTATCAAAGATGTCTTTAGTTTCTTTATTCTCTATACCGTTTAAAAATCTATCCCAGGCTGGCCTACCCTGACCAGATAAGAAATACTGAACTGTAGCACCTTCATTGCCAGGAGTTGTACGAGCAACTGCTTTTCCTAGATTACTAGCACTTAAAATTCTAATTTCATTGGCTAAGCCAAGATACCAGTTATTGTCTTTTGGATAGACAAGTTGATACCCACGCATAATAGAAACTTTATTTACTTCTTGAGCAGCACCCTGCGCCATACTTGACATAAAATCTAGGTAGTCATTTTTATTGGAATTAGCCAAGGACTCATAAGCCAATTCGTCAGCAGACTTTGCAAGTTTCATTTCTTGACCTAGGACATTATGCTTATGTTTATCAAAAGTGTTTAGTAGTTGTCTCCATTTTGGACCACTACTTCTACCTTGCCACATAGCAATAGCAGCCAAAGGGTTGTTGTAAAACGATATATGGCCATTAAGCATAATACGTATTTGTTCTTCGCCAATATTTCTTATAACATATGCTGGTCTAGTTAATAATATTTTTTTCCAGTAATTGCTGGTGAATGTATCAACCGCATCAATTGCACCGCCAACGAGTTTGTTCTTATAGGCTGCTCCAAGTTTTCCAACTTTAGCAATCTCTCTAAGTAGTTCTTCGGCAGGGGGAAAATAAAGCATAGAGTTTAAACGTTCAGATTCTAGATGTGGTCCATTGAATCTTATTTTTTGACCATTGGTAAAAACAAAATCTAAGTTAGCGCCATTTCTGTGCATTTCAGCCCAGTACATAGCCTGCTCATCTGCATTCTTTTTAAAGAATGTTGTAAGTTCTTTAAGTCTTTCTGTACCAATACCAGCCTTCTCAAAGGCTGCTGCATTGGCTTTAAATACTTCATCATAAACTTTAGTTGCGGCTTGAAATGCTGAAACCTTAGGGTCAATATTAAAAGCAATGTCATCTACCAGGGTCTTGACTGTTGCTTCATCAACTTTTAATGCTCTAGCAAAATTTGTGACTACCTCTATTAAGCCATCTTTGTCTTCAAAATGGACAAGAGTACCGTCTCTAGGTATATAGGTTGAGTAACTTTTACTTATGCCATTATAAAGTTTTTCAGCATAAGGAATCTTTTTAAATCCACTAGCAGCCCTGCCCGCAATAGCCTGTGCAGCACGAGCCTGTTTTCCTTTTACTACACCACTTAATGCTCTGGATGTGGCAGTTCCACTTTCTAAAACATTTTGCACAACTGTACCATTTGCAATGTATGGTGCTAGCACAGACAAAACTTCTTCTCTAGTTTTAGCGGCAGCCAATGCAATAGATTGGTCTTTAGTAAATCCCGCTTTTCCACCACGTCGGCTTAATTGCCAAACGTCAAACCAGTCATCAATTTCTGCAATTTCATTTATAATTGGTTTTGCTGAAGCACCATTTAAAAATTTCTCTAAGGCGCTGTAATCAATTCCCTTTTGAAGTATTTGAGACTCTTCATCTAGTTTAACTGCTTTGGCTACAGAATCTTCAAATGCTTTTCTAAACTCTTCTTTTTGTTTAGGAGCAAGTTTAACAAGGTCTGGGAACTTATCAAACAGTTCAAGTTCTTGCAGAGCCTTTACAGTATCATCTGCATTAGCAGCAATCTGCGTTTCAAGGACTGTTAATTTTTGCAAGTCCTCAGCAGTTGCTCTTCCCTTTTGGTAAGCCTCAGATTTAATGATAGCATTTTTAGCCTTAATTAATTTGTTAACTTTGGTTACAGGGTCTCCGTAGATTAAGAATCCAATTTCGCCAATAGCGTTAATTAATCTGGCTACTCCACCCTCAAGGTTTCCGCCAGTCATTACATAAGAAATTGGGTCAATAGCAGAGTAAGGTCTATATAAAGGATTTCCTTCTTTATCTAATACTTGCTTACCGTTATTGTCTAATACTGCAATTTTTCCTAGTTTTAATTTTTCTTGACGTACTCTAAAACCAAGTCCAGTTTCCTCATTAATAAAAAATCCAGAACCAGCATTTATCTCACCAGTGGTTAAAAATTCTTTAATTGCTTGAACAGCATATGTCTGGTCAATACCTTCCCAAACTGCGTTTTCTTTTGGAACATCTAATCCACCTTTAGCAATTTGTGCTACAGTGTTACTTACAGAATTAAATATTGCTTCAACTGGAAAAAGCAATCCTGCTGTAGCCAAACGGCTAGTACCTTTAATTGTTTTCCAAATGTTATATGGCAATCCCAAAAACTTAGACTTAAATGCTTCGTCGGATAACTTTTGGTTTTCTTTTAACTGGTCTAATTCTCTTTGTGCTTTTGTTTGTTCGTCAATCTGAGCAAAAGTTTTGACTAAGTCACTTGAACCAATACTACCGTTTTTATACAATCCAGAAATAATGCCAGCAGATGCCGTTGGATTTGTGGAAATAGTTTTTCTTAACTCATCACCCTGAGGTCCGCCTAAGATTTCTGCTTGCTGTTGGATGTCAACGTAGTCTAATTGTTGTTGAGTAAATTGTTTATCAAAAGTACCCTCAATAATATAGTTGCCACTAGCATCCTTTTTTATTTTAGGATAATTCACTAAATTCTACCTTCGGCGCTCAAATACTCCAACATACGTCTAACATCTTCATTACTTGGGTCCTGAAGATACAATGCCTGAATTAATCTAGCAGATGAATCTGGTTGTTGTTGCGGTACTATTGCTGGTAAAGATAAAACCTCAGAGCCTGCACCAGCACCAGCATCTACGCCATATGTACCTGGTCTATCTGGATATTGTGTGGGAGCATCTAACGGTACAACTTGTGGCATCTGAGGAGCAGCAGCCATTGGTCTTGCTACAGTAACTGGACTACCAGCCATAGGCGCAGAGGTCTGTTGTTCCATTTGTGCTTGGCCTTGTCCATAGGCTAAGCCTGACATATAACGTGCAGGTTGCGTTCCTGATTGACCAGCACCACCTGTTGCTGATATATTAGCGGGATTGTTCTGTGGTGCAGTTGGGCGCATACCGCCACGATTCTCAGCCATAGTTCCTCCTACTTAGTAAATTGTGTTTTGATAGTTGCGGTTCCACCGCACCATACGTTGTACTGAATTGCTATGTTAATTGCTTTTTTTGCAGCCCCCGATGCTTTAGCGTGAGTTTTAGTTTCGGACTCTAATGCTGCTAATGCACCAAGCGCTAAGGTTCCACCAGAACCTATTGCGTATAAACCTCTATCGTCTCGCATATATCCATAGTCATCACTAACTTGATATAATCTACCATTAAAACAAACTAATGCGTCCCAACCTGAATCATCATCATTCTTTGTTTTAGGTGTTGGGTCGTATCCACCATCTACTATAGTTTGTTTTATAGATGGTAGTACTCTAATCATCATAAATCTATCGGGGTCTTGTGTCTTAATTACTTTAGGTGGTTGCCATAAATTATTAAGAATATCTCCTACAATTGCATCACCTGCAACTGCAATTAGATACTCACCAATCTTAACTATCTTTTCGCAACCTTTGGCTATATATGGTCTATCTTGATATGAGGTTGTAGTATCTGCGCCTAAAACAGCCCAGCCCTTACCTTGTATGCCAACAATTGCAGTCATAGTCCCCTACTTACTTATCGTCGTCGAATAGTTCTTACGCTTGCGTTTGCTTCTCCACCTGATGTTAAACTTGATAAAAGACTTTGAATATCTGGTGCTTGTTCTTGTGGTGGTAATTCTGTTACACCTTGTTCTGGTGTAGGACCTCCTACTGGGGCAGCAGCGGGAGCAGGGGACGTTTGCTCAACCTGAGTTGGTGCACCAGCAGGAGGAACTTGTTGCGCCTCAGGCGCAAATATCTCTTCAATTGCATCCTCTATTGCTTGTCCCTTTTGTCTTGACTTAATAACCTCAGCAATTTTTCTAACAATGTCAGAAGGATTCTGTCCGCCAGCGGCCATTTGTGGAATGGCTTGGGTATATGCCTGAAGGGAACCGATAAGAGCATTACGCATATCTTCAATCTCAATCTTCTCTTGCTCTTGCGTAACATTAACATTAAATGGTAACTCCCTCATAGCCATATCTTTAGAGATTAATTTACCACCAAGTGCTTGCAACATAAAGATAAGTCCCTGTGCTGGGTTAAGACCAGCAAGCATACCGTAACGAACATCGGCTGAGTAATCGTTTTTAATATCTTTGCTTGGTTTGTATTCTAATGCATAAGGTGAACCAGCATCTACGCCACGAATTGTTTTGGTCTCATCAAAAAACATTTGGTCAACCTCAAAGCATAGGCTAATAACATCACGAAGTGCTGTAGCAAAGATTGCCTGTGCTGATTTAACTTGAGTGTCAAAGGCTCCCATAAGAGCCTGTACACCTTGACCTGTAACAATAGATGCATCAATGTTACCAGTACGTCCTTCTGGATAACGAGCACCAACTCTAAGTTCTTGATTTAATAATGTTTGTTCGGTAAATGCACCTTGTGGCAGGGTAAGTTCTACACGGCGTACACCTGCTGGGTTAGCGGTACGAATAACCGCATCTCCACCAAGTTGCAACTCCTGCACATCTTGTGGAAGTACAATAGGAGATTGTACTGATTTCTCTGCTGCTTCCATAGCCAACATAGCAAAACGGTTGCGAAGCAATTGAATGCCTAGTACATCGTCAAATTGTCCACGCATTTCACCATCTATGGATGGGCGCTTAGCAACTATTACCATCATTTTGCCTAGCGGATTACGCGCCTGAGATAAAATTAAATTTTGTCTTGCAGGTATATATACAACAGACTGGTCTTTATCATAGTAGCGGATAATTTCAATTAAGTTATTTATATCTTGTTTGAATCCAGATGGGCCAAGTAGTTGGCCTTCATACTCTGGGAATTGTGCTACTAGTTCACCTAGTGTTAGTGTGTATCTTTTTGCAAATGCAATGCATCGTCCATAGCGGTCAAATTCAGGATAAGACATCCTTGGGTTTTCCAGGCGAATGCGAGGCAGTTTTGCTTCCTGGTCCAATTCAATTACGAATGGCAGGAATCCGTATGTTATATAGTGGTCTGCCCCTGTATACATATGAACTTGCAAATCAGAATTATTAAAATAGTTAGAAGCAATGCGAGTGCGATTATCAGCAAACTTGCGAGCACGGTCATTAACCTGGCTAGCGGATGAACAGTTAACCGCTGGAAGAGGTGCCATAACTTCCGATAAGTCCTTAGCAACAATATCAATAAAATTTGCAACGACATTTGTATCTACGCCCTCTGGAAAAAAATCAGGATATACTTGAGAAATCTTACCCTGACGCACAGCAAGTACATCACCTGCACGAGCATCACGCTCTGATGCACGATATTGAAGTGATTGAACTCGTGATGCAATCTGGTCTATTGATAAAGCCATTTATATCCTAACTGTATGTTTCAGCCCATTGCTCTGCAAAGGCCTCGTCTAAGTTAATTCCGTATCGTTTGTCTTTTTGTGCCCTAGTTGCCCAACGGTTATTGGCAAACTTAGTAACATATGATGATTGCTGCATAAGTTCACGGACCTTAATGATAGCAAACCATAAAGCCATCACGCAGTCTGTTGGGTTTTTGGTATCAGGTTTCCAGGTAATCAATTGCTGTACTAAGGACTTCAAGCCCTCAGAGCCTTCATTAGAAGGAAGTTCAATTAGGTTATTATCCTGGAAACGAGAATCTCTTATCGTCCCAAACAGAGTAGCCATAGATGCTACACCAAAGCCAGTATCCCATTTGTTCTTACCTGTGAAGTGAGAGTTGAGGGTACAGCCATATTGTGCCAACCAGTTGCGTAAGTCATCATCTAAGGCGTAAGCCTTCTGGTGGGCGTTAATTTCAATTCTTATCTCTTGGGGTTTGTATTTGATAACCCATTCTTCGATAAGGTCTCTAATTCTTTGTGGAGTAGTGTCGGTCATATTGACGCAATCTAATATATAGATTTTGCCATCAGAACGATTATAAGTTATTACTACTGCTCCTGTTGCTCCTGCCATAGCGGGGTCGAGGCCGATAACGGTATAAGAGCCATCAATGTGTTTTGGATGGCCAGGTACTCCAGCCTTGAGAGGTCCCCTCTTTCGCATACCGTTGACGCATCCTGCGACTGCGGTGGGTGCGAAGATGGAGTCTTCCATAACATCTTCTTGTTGGTAGACAAGCGCCCATACTGACGGAGCGACTTCAGACCTTCTCGTAAATAACGAGGGTCCATCCCACTTTGTATATAATCCATCTTTGTCCGCCTCATCTTGTTCACCCTCAGGTCTGTCAGTCTTTGGCCATAAGGTTTTCCAACTAGCGGGTTTCTCATCAAACTCTAAGACTGCTGGTTGGCTAAAGTAAGTAAATGGAGATTTACCACCAGTCCATTGACCAGGGTCTCTTATCATCTTGTAAAGGTCAATAGGTGCGACACGGGTTCCTACAATAAGTAATTTTCCGTGCCGACCCAAACGGGTGATGACTTCTTTTTGAAGCCATTCAATTTGCTTCTCCCACTCGTGGGCATTTGCGTTCATCACCACATCATCTAGGATAATCAAGTCAGCACGTGCACCGTAAATCTGTGACCCGAATCCCAATGCTTGTACAGTAGGGTCCTTTTCGCCAGAGTCTCTACCAGTACCTAAATAAATCATATCGGCAGACCAAGTGTTGGAGTCTGCTTTGTATCCACCCTGTGGGCCAAAGGCTACCTGTAGTTTAGTCCAGTTAGGATGGCTAAGGCGGGTCTTGATGGCTGAAAGAAACTTTCGTGCCATACCCTGGGTTTTTGAAACTATAATAATTCTAACGTTAGGGTCTACTGCTAGGCGGTAGGTAACATAGTTGATTGTAATGACAGTTGACTTGGCGTGCTCAGGTGGTACGTTGATAAGCACACGATTGTTAGCACCTACCTCGTAGGTCATAGATGGGTGTAGCCACCTAGGCTCCTTACCTTCAAGTAAGTCCACCCAGTCAAGGTGATGATTAAAAAGTTTTGTATCTAGGAACTCAGTAGAGAAATCCTGAAAGGATATATCTTTAAGTTCGGCTAGGTCTGTCTTTACACCCTTGGCTTCTAGCCTGGCTTTGTCAGCCTCTGCTTTAAAACTTGGTTCGGTAAGTGTCCACTGGCGGAAGGCAGCCTCAGAACGGCCAACCGATTCCATCGCCATCTTGATGGTTTGTCCCTGTTTAAGTTGGGTGAGAACTTTGTATTGGGCTTCTTCTTTGGTAAGGTTTTGCTTTGCCATTTAACGCCCCTAAGACTAATCTAACGGTGCCCGCCTAACGGCAGAACTATCCCACTATAATATATAATAATTAAAAATATATATAATAGGAGTTGTCGGAATAAAAGGGAGACAACTCCCTATATAATAATTTATATTACATATATAGATAACCTGTGAAAAACTGAAAAGCGAACAACTTAGGGTGATATATTTTTACAGGGTAGTATTTTATACTTACTTTAGGCCACCTAACATAAAGTTTTTATGGGACACATATATATATTACCGTACGCAAATTAAAGAAGTCTGGGTCAAACATTTTATCGACTTATCGATTTATCGACTTACTTACTAGTAATATATCCTGAGAACTACCTGTGAACTACCTGTGGACTAGGTGAGAGATATAATTAAAATCTGAATATATAAATGCGTGATAGAACTAACTCCCATAACCTATTGACAACTAGGGGGGTGGTATGATATAAGCCTAGACAAAACTCTCACCCTATACTAGAGAGATATGGTTAGGAGAGTGTGAGCCAAATCACATCACCGACACGCTTAAAGGTATTTGACTATTAGGGGTTTATCCATTAGGTTTGGGGTACAACTAAATAAGGGGGTGAATATGAGTGATAGACTAAATCAAGTTCTAGCAATTAGCGATATGAAACTAGAGCAAGGGTTAGACCGAATAGGGGCAGACCTTACAAGGTTAGACCGAATAGAGAGAGTGGCTAAGTTTAGCGATATGCTAGGGTTAGCCCGTACCGATTGGATACCTGCCACTAAGCAGACTAGACTAATCGGGAGTAAAGCAAGCCAATTACTACGCTAGAGTTAAGGAGTGTCGCCCCTAGTAGGGGGTAGTCTTAGTTCACAACTAAGCGACACGCTAGGATAAAGATACTTGACACTATTAGATAGTGTGGTATAATTATCCTTACAACAACTAAATATAGATTAAGTAAGTTAGTAAGTAGCCTAGAGAGATACGCCCCTAGTTATATTGGCGGTTGCGCTGATGGGATACTAACTAGACTACTCACTAACTTACTTAATCAGATTAGGAGACAAGATGGTTATACAACTATCTAAATCACCTAATAGGGGAATACTTAAACACGGCTTAGGCTCACCTAGTTGGAGATTATCCGACACGGTAAGCGGTAAGAGTGTTAGGGTTAGCGGTAAGCGTAAGCGTATTGCTAAGTTATCTCCTGCTAAGGTGGCGCAAGTAATTAAGGCTCACAATCTAGAACTAGAGAGAGAGTTAGCGTTAGAGATTAGGCGTGCTGAGTTCTTAAAGCAACACGCTAAACCTGCTGAGAGTTATCTCTAGAATTGTAAGATAGTCCTAGCCGATAGGTTCGGAGTGCTTAGGGTTCGATACCCTACTAGGACACGCACAGGGTCAGAACTTGACCTAATGCCCTAAGTATGCTATACTTAGGTATAAATGAGGGAGTATAGATTATGCCCCTAGTTCGGGATATGGTAAGGTTTAGCATTAGAGAACTTAAACTCTCTAAGATAGCCCCTACTAATGAGAAGGAGTGGCAGATAGTAAATAACTATTTGCTGGAAAATTGTAAGGAGAAGTAATGGATAAATTAGGCTTTGATAAAGCAGTAAGTATCGACCACTTAACTAATGATGAGTTAGATATTGTGGCAGATATACTTAAAGATTTTAAGTAGTGGCTTGACTATCCTTTAAGGGTATGGTATCCTTAGAGGGTAGCCTAATCACTAGATTAGGAGAGATGAGAACTAATGGAGATGATTAACCTAGAGATAGATAGTAATTCTATCTATCTAACCACTTATCTAGGTGATTTATACCTACCACTTAGAACTATAATTCTAGTTGGTATCGTAGTTATCACCCTGAGAAGTATAAAGTTATTCAGAGAACGGAAGTAATATGACCCGTAAAGATTACAACTTAATTGCTAAGGTAATTAAGTTTGCTAATGATAATCAGTTAGGTGTTGAGGATTTACCCCATCACTTAGCACACTATCTACAATTAGATAACCCACGCTTTGATTACAATAAGTTTGTAATCGCTTGTAAGGGTAAGTGATATGGATAGCGTAGTAATCGAGATAACTAAAGATGAGTTGGAGTTAATTCGCAAGTCTTTAAGAACTCAGGAGAACTGGTATGTAAGGTCAGACTTTAAGAGTATGGCTACCGCTACCAGTTTGCTAAGAAGTAAAGTTAATGATATAATGATAGAGTTAGAACTTCCGATTAAGTAAGGAGTTGATGTGCCCATTGATGATGAGTTAATCGAGTGCGCTAGTTGTGCTATCGGTATCTCGCCAGATGATTTAGCCACCACTTTAGGCGGTGATGCGCTGTGCGTTGGTTGCCGTATCTATTGTGAGCGTTGTAATAACTATGATTATGACGAGAACTCTAGATATGTAGAGGGTTGCGGTACTTGGTGCGAACCTTGCGCTGATAACCATACCTTCTGGTGCGAGGGTTGCGAGAACTTATACTCTGATAATTATAGTAGTTATCACCTAGAGGATATTGGACAATACTGGTGTCAAGATTGTTGCTCTAATAGTGCTTATTGGTGCGATAGTTGTGATGAGTATAACCGAGAGGCTTGCGAGAATTGTGATGATAATGCTAGGGTATTAGAATATAATGAGAAGCCTGAACCTATCTTTCACGGATATAGTAAAGATAATCTATACTTTGGTTTAGAACTAGAGATGGAGATAAGCGATAATAAAGTAGCATATAATAACGCTGTTGAGTATGTATCAAGTAGGCTAGATAATGATTGGATTTACTTAAAGCGTGATAGTAGTATCGGTAATAGTCCTGATGGTAAGATAGGTCCTGATGGGTTCGAGATGGTATCTCACCCAGCAAGCCTTGATTATTGGAGTGATAAGTCGCAAGACTTATGGGATACTTTAGATGGGCTAAGAACTAGGCATAATGCTAGGTCTTGGAACGCTAAGTCTAATTGTGGTATCCATATCCATATTAGTAGAGCAGGATTTAAGTCAGGCGCACACACTCATAGGTTCTTAGCATTAGTGTATAAGAATACTAAGTATATGAAGCGATTTGCTGGTAGGGATTGCGGTAGATACGCTACCTTTACTGATGTGTGGAAGTATGATGAGGACAATAGACCTTATATGAGTTTTGCTGATAAGGTTGCTTGTGATACTAACCGAGCCCGACTATATGGTAGAGATGCGGTTAATGATACTGAGCGTATGAGTGCGGTTAATACCCGCAACTTACACACAATAGAGTTGCGGTTCTTTAGGGGCACTACTAAACCTAAAGGAGTGTTGGCTACGATAGAGTTAGCCCACGCTATGGTAGAATATACCCGCAACTTAACTCTATCTGATGTCAAGTTAGGTATGCTGAACTGGGATTGGTTCGTGGATTATATCCAAGTTAATAATGGATTATATCCTAATGCCTATGCTAGAATACCTGAGTTGGATAAGGTAAAATTAAACTATCCTGAGTTAATCGATGCGTAAGAGAGGAGTTATATGTGTTTGCTAGTGGTGTGTAATCCTAATTCCACACCAAGTAAAGATGACCTAAAGATGGGTGCGTGTAAGAACCCACACGGATTTGGGTTTGCGATAGATACTGGTGATAGTATTATATCAGAACGCAGTATGTCTGCTAAGAAGTCTATCGCTAGGTTCTTAGAACTAAGAGAGCAGTATCCTAATGGCTACGCTATGTGGCACGCTAGGTATGCTACTCACGGAGTAAAGAACGAACTCAACTGCCACCCCTTTAAGGTAGCAGGTGAGCACGATACTTATCTAGCCCACAATGGCGTGCTAGATATTCATATACCTAAAGGTGATAAGCGTAGCGACACTAGGATTATGGCTGAGGAGTTATTGCCAAGACTAGGTGGCGTGTCTGCTCTTGATGATGACTATGTGTATGATATGATTAGTTCGTGGGCTAGTGGCAACAAGGTAGTAGTTATGACCAAAGACCCTAGAGCACAATACAAGATTTATATTATCAATGAAAGTCTAGGTAGTTGGGACGATAATGGTATATGGTGGAGTAATAACTCTTACAAGCCTATCATATCTACACCACGCACCGAGAGTTATTCATATACCTATGGTGATGAGCCTAGTGTGTATGATATAGTAGCAACAGATAGCCACTTCGAACCACACTTATTGGAGGATAATAAGTTCGAGTGCCCTAATTGTGAGAGTATTGTAGACTTATGGGAGAGCGAACTCTATTGTACTATGTGTGAGTGTTGCTTCGATTGTAGCGCACAGTTCTTAGAGTGTCTATGCTACAACCCTAAGACTAAGAGTATGCTCAGAGATGAGTACGGATTTTTAAGTGCGAAGTGGTATAGTAGCGAGCCACTTGACTTCTAGAATTGGTAGTGATAAAATCACTATCGATACCGACAGACACCACTTGGTAAATTGCCAAGAGGATAACTAATGAAAGGTAATGTATGACAACCACGACAGCACGAGTATATGAGGACTACTTGGCTAGTATATCAATGACCCTCGCAGACCTAGCAGATGAACTAGCAACAGTTCAGTTAGATGTAGAGAGTGTCAATGGATATGAACCACGAGGCACAATACTTAAAGCACTACCAACACAGACTAGGTTCAAGCCTAAGTCTATGTGGGTATCACTAGGCAACGGCAAGTATGAACACTTGACTGGAAGTAAAGGCTTAATCGCCAAACACTCACGCCTTGACGGATATACTTCAGTAGTATTCCGCCCATAATAAACTAGTTAATTGTGGGTGGGGTAATCGCCCCACCTACACCAATACAGAGAGGACAGTATGCTAGACAATGATTATGATTGGAGTTGCTATCTACCTAAGAGGGATACAGCGCACCTATCAGATGAAAAGATTAAAGAGATGGTGAATAAATTGACGGCAGCAGTTCAAGTTATATGTCAAGAGTATGGGATACATAACTAGTGGCTTACCCATCTGTATTTATTTACACATCTAACGATAAACATTTAGATATAAGTGATGGTCTATGTATCAAGCACGACGACCCTGACTTATGGTTTGCTGGTGAAGTAGACTTAGTTGATGCTAAGAGTAGTGTCAATACTAATTCACAAGCAACTAAACTAGAAGTAGATAAGGCTATCACGGCACTATCTATATGTAAGAGTTGTCCTGCTAAAGATAACTGCTTGGAACTAGGTAGTCGTAGCGCACAGTTATACTTTGGTATATATGGTGGCACTATGGCAGGAGAACGCTTGCTTACGGCAGGCAGGTCTATGAAGAATGCTGCCAATAAAAACAAACTATCCTTCGCCCGCAAGGTTAGAAAGACTATGAAGAAAAGAGGTATAAGTGGATAAGAACCAATACAAAATATCAATCAATGTCCGTGCTGAGTTAGTATATTATGTATCAGAATATGATATAGATAAAGCCATTGAGTTGGCAATAGACGCACCATATAAAGAATGGGAAGTGTCCTACTTTGATATGCCGACTGGCACAGATGTACAAGCAGAAGAAATCTGAGAAAGGGGTTATAGATACTAAGGTTTATAGGATTTAATTTGGCGGTTGGTTTGCTACTCACAATGGGTGGCTCATCACTACTATACACTCTTATATTTCTTTTAGTTCTATATTTCATAGGTGCTTTGTTATGAAAAGAGAACTTGTATTTATATTAACTCTATGCTTACTAGCGTTGGTTAGTATAAGACTTGCTACCCCCATCAGTAATCCAACCAAGGGTGAACAGCCTGTCGTTGAGTGGACAATGGGGGATAGTAAAGCATACGCACAAGACAAGTTATATGAGTGGCAACACAAACAATGGCTATGTCTTGATAAACTATGGACAAAAGAAAGCAATTGGAGACCCAACGCATACAACAGGGTAAAGGTAATGGGTAAGAATGCTGGCGGTATCCCGCAGATACTAGGGCTTGACCCTAAAACCCCAGCACCTATTCAAATAGATAGAGGATTATCTTATATCTACAACAGATACCACACCCCTTGTAAAGCGTGGGAGTTCTTCACTAAGAAAGGATATTACTAATCAATACACCTAAACATATAACAGAACTTAAGCCTGACTACAAGTCTGCTATGGATATACGAGGTAGTGCTACTACCGTATGTCCTTGCGGTTGTAATATATGGAATGTTAAGACTGTGTTTGATGATGAGACTGGAGAGATTGATATGTATTTCTTAGATATGGAGTGTGCCTTATGTGGCACTCTTGCAACAGCACCAACACCAGATGATAATGAGGAGTACTAATGCCAACTTATTCGTACCGTTGTCTTGATGATAAGGCACTAACAGAACTAAGTCGTAGCGTTGATGAACGAGATGATTTGGTTGAGTGTCCGCAATGTGACAGAGAAATGACAAGAGAATACCAAGCCAACCCAGTTCACTTCAAGGGAACAGGGTTCTATTCGACTGGAGGATAATGAAAGAACAAGAACTATTCAGTATGCTCAAAGCCGAGTATTATCCAGACTTAATTAAAGTGGATGATGATTACTCTAACTTTGATTGCATATCAGAGCGAGAAGATATGTATGTTGAACTTAAATGTAGACATACACACTACAATGAATTACTTATAGAAAAATATAAGTATGATAGAATAATGGAACAGTCTAGTTTAACTGGCAGAATACCAGTTTATATTTGCTCAACACCTGAGGGTATATGGGAGTTTAATCTAGACAGTTTTAAGATTAAGTGGCAAGATAAAGACAACCTGCCTAAGACTACTGAGTTCGAGAACACCGAAAAAGTAGTTAAAACCGTAGGTTTTTTGCCTGTTTCTATGGGTAAGCAGTTAGAATCTTACAACACATATGACGAAGATGAACTGACTGACTTTCTTATGGACGACAACGACACAGACCTATGGTCTGATGGTGAAACAGAGTTCGACCCTGATGATGGATACTAATCCTCGGGGTCTGACTCCTCACCGCTAGTGTCATTGTCTTTGTATGGTTTGTACCCACCTATTTTATTAATTAACCTAGTGATGGCACGCTTTAATCTCATTCGTGCCGCACTATCAGTGCCAAGTTCTAAGTAGTTTGCTATCTCGCCGAAGTCTAGGTTTTCTGCAAAGCGTAGAAAGATTATTCTTCTATCATCTTTGCTTAACTTCCAGTAACCTGAGTCAATCTCTAACATCATAATGGTTAGATTGCCACCCTCGGCGGGAGCAGATGGTCTACCAGTAAATCCAAGGTTTAACTTATGGCTTATGCCATACTCACCACGCAGTACAGGTGGTAGTAATGCTTCTACAATTTCAGAATCATAATAATGTATATCACCTATGTCGTACCCAATAGACTTAGCCTTCCATCTTTGACAATAATCTAATGCTTGATTACGCAATGAACGATAGATTAAATTCTTTGCATCCTTATCACCTATTGCTTCCCAATCTTTAAGTTTATTTGGGTGCTCTGCAAACCATTGATACAGCGATTGTCTTATGTCCTCTAACTCTACCATACTAAACTTTCTGTGGTACTCTGAGGCAACCGCTGTTACAATGTAATCCCACCGCTCAATGCTATCCCAATCCATTTACTTCCACAACTTCCCATCAAATACGAATGACCCATCCATATTAACTGGAACTAAATGCGGTATAACTTTATTCCCATCTACATACAGTACACCAAACCCTTTATGCCAAGTAAATAATCCACCACGAATATACTTAGCAAACTTAAAGTCCATTAAACAACCCACTTCTAATCCCCAAATAGTTTTAGGGTGACCACCAAAGTATGATTGCGTGTAATGTGTTAAGCCCATACGATGTGTGTGTCCACACACTACACTCATACCCGCCCTCTTTGCTAGTCCAAGGGCTGTAGCACCAGCAGTAGGTTGCACATTACCCTCATCGCCGTGCAAAAGCAGCCAATTTGGGGCTAATTCATAGGGTTTTTCGTGGTATTTTATGCCTAAGTCGTCAAGTTTTAAGAAGTTTTTTAACTCCAACTCGGGCAGACCTGCAAGACCAGGTGCTCTCATCTTGATTGTGTTAAACAATCTATCTGTATGGTTAGAGCGAATCATATGTTTAATCTTTAATGATTCTAACACACGATATGTTTCATCTCTATCTTTACCAATAGACTTTTCGTGTTCAAGGTCGGTACCTTTACTCCACTTTGAGATAGTCTGCATATCCATTTCATCCCCGACTGAAACAACTTCATCAGGTTTATATGATTTAATGAAGCGAGACAGTACAAACACAGCATTCTTATCGTGATACGGTACCTGTAAATCAGATACGCAGACTATAATCTTCATTTATCCCATTGTCCTCTCAGTACTAGCAACCCTATGATTGCATAGTTTGCCATATCCTTGAAAGAATCTTCAAGAGACTCGTGCTCTGGTTGACTAGCACTACCATATAGATTGTTAATCCTAGCCAACTTGTCGTGCATACGAACTCTTAATCCATTTAATGCACCGCCAGGGGCTTCGGATATATTCTTTGGTCCGTAATCTTTATGTTTAGATAGTAACAAATCTAACAACTCTTGAAAAGTTTGCGCTACTGCTACTTCAAAAGAGGCACTGTCAGGAGGAGTATGAGTTTCCCATCCTTCTTCTCTACTTTTGACACGTGAAAGCCTTGATTCAATAAGTGATTTATAATTTGCCATTCTTCACTTTCCTCCTTCAAGTAATTGTTTGAGTTCGTCATCTATTTCCATCATCTGTGATTCAATTATCATCTCCTCTACTATATCTTTAATTGCTTCAGGCTGTGTCTCTGCCGTAAACAATGTCATATATGTAGACTGGGTTATAGTTTTTATCTGGTCAGGTTTGTCTGCATATTTATACAAGCACCTAAGCAAAGAACCTATCATTAACCTTGCACCATTGGGCAAGATTAATACTGGGTCAAACTCTTCATCGTCCTCTAGTATGTGGTCGGTTGCTTCAAATACATTATTGAAACGCTTACCACATTCAGGGCACGGCGGTATATTTCTATCCATTTAGTCCAGCCCTATCTTTTATATAGTCAGCACCATACTTAACGTATGCACTATTCACATCTTCCCCATCTGGCAACTGCACGACTGTGACTGGCAGTTCCCTCGCCAGGCTTGCTGCAAATTCTTTTCCTGGTTGGTCTCCATCTGCAAATACAAATATTCTTTCAAAGTCAGCGAGCAATCTCGTGTAGTGCTTCTTCCAACTATTAGCCCCAGGTACGCCGACACAAGGGATGCCAATACAACTAGATAAAGTAACTGTGTCCAATTCACCTTCACACACTCCTATAAAATCGCCCGCTTTTTCTATATCCAATACGTTATACATTCTAGTTTCAGCGCCAGTCATACCCATATACTTAGGTTCAATAGCAGGATGAAGAGCCCGAAAACGCAAATCGACAATACCACTCTTGGTAATATACGGTATGGATAATCTTCCTTTGAATTGTTCGTGTCCAATTTCAGCCTCTCCTACTACGCCGAATCGTGCCAACCGTGCTGCTTCCATTGTTATACCCCTGCTTCTGAGGTAATCTTCTGCCTGATAAATGTTTGCCCCGTACTTCAGTGTTGCTTGTCCCAACAATTCCTTCTGCGATTGACTTTGCTTCACGTATATCTACCCTTTCTTGTTGTGCAATAATTTGTAACGAGTTACCTTGGACTCCACAGGCGAAGCATATGAATATGTTATCGTCGAGATTAGCGCTTCCTGATTGGTGAGTGTCCGAGTGGAAAGGGCATTTGATATTAACTTGCCCGTGTCCTTGTCGTATACTCGCTCCATAGTGGATGAGTATTTCTCGTATGTTTGGTAAGTCATTTGCCTGCCCTCTTCGCCCATTGTTCAAAGTCTTCCACCACCCAAGCCTTATCTATTCCTGCCTGCCTACGTTTAACTATTACAAACTTGTACGGAATTTCTTTTAGTCCCCTAGCCTTAGCATAATTTTCTGCTTCTACCTCAGCCTCACGCCAGAACTGTGGTAGGTCTAACTTCTTTGTTGCCTTAAGTTCTAATATGTTTGCTGCTCCATCTAAGAAAGCAACCACATCACCTTCATCTTTAGCACCAGCCTTAGTTAATCTCTCGGCTAGTATATCTCTAGACCTTAGCCACTTGACTACACCAGTCTCAAAGGTAGCACCTTTACGCTTTCCATAACTACTCATTAATGATTCTCTGGTATGTCATCAACAAACATATACTCAGGATTGAATGCAATCCAAGTCATTAATCCACCACCTGCGTCTGCTCTTCCGTATCTGTTCTTGACGGGAGCAACACCCATTGAAGTTCCGACAACACCAAGTGTACATATAAGCGCTGGAAGTTGTGCAACTTTACCTTGGATAGCAGAGCGTGGCTGACACGGTGTCCCAAGAACAGCCTCACTAGTGTGATGGAGAACGACAACAGCCGAATTTGTAGCACGAGCAAGATATTTCAACTCCTTCATAATCGCTCTCATAGAAGCGAACTCTTCGCCACCATCGGTGGCTACATCCATTAGATTATCTACTATGATTAGCGTAGGAGAACAACCCCATAGTTCTTCAAAGGCTTGCACTTCTTCGTCTATATCTTGTAGTGTTGGTGCTGATTCAAACGACCAGACTATGTGGCTACTCTTGGATAGAGTAGCCTTAGTCCAACCAATATCAGAGTGTAGCATCCCTTCTACATCTGTTTGGTTTTTTCCAGAAATCATAGAGGCTAGTCGCATAGCCATAGTGTGGGCATTAGTATCTGCTGAGATGTAAAGTGTTGGCACCTTCATCTTTAGTGCTAGTGCTAATGCAAGTGTTGATTTTCCGACACCTGGTGCTGCTGCGAACATAGAAACTTCGGAGCGACGGACGATAATCTTGTTTGATTCGAATGCTTTAAAGCAAGATGGTAATGGTTCCCCACCAATACTGGCACGACCAACTGACCTGACAAGTGTACGCATCCTGGTTCCTTTCTAGTTCCGAAAAAAGATTTGCACCAGTTTTTTAATTTACTGGCTTGCATTGGTCTGGTGTTCCCTGCGGTGAAGGACAAGCCCAGAATGCATATGGTTTACCGCTTGCCTTGCTGATACCCTCTCGCCATATACGTCCCCCGTGTTTGCACACTGGCGCTGCTGTACCTGACGCTTGCGATACTGGGGTTGGTGCGGAGTAGGTCGAGGGCTTTGTGCTTGTAGTGGAACTCGATGTCAAGGACGGGTTTAGAGCATACGAACCTACAATCTTTTGTTGGGTTGCAGCAATTTGTGGAGAGTAATCTCCTACGCCCTCTAACAATACTGACAGTTCGTCAGCAGTATTAGCACGTACGTTTATCATATCACCTGATGGTGTCTTGTAGGAAACTTGTAGTTTCCAGTCTTCATTTGCCATTGTTTTTCTCATTTCTTCGAGGTGAACTGACAGTGTTCTGTAAGTCCACACCGATTGCAGTTGTTTGTATTAGGAATAAATATACCAGCCTTGCGTGCCTTATCGAAGGAGGCAACTAGGTACTCAAGTTTTTCCTGAGTGTATCCTGAGAGGTCTATGAGTGCGGTGGTGCCAGAGTTTCTAGCCATCCAATAAGCACCATATTTAATATCTACACCTAGCACTTGCTTAAGTCCTAATTTATAGAACCCAAGTTGCAAGGTACTAGTTGGGGTTTGTTGTGAAGTCTTAAGGTCAACCACGACCAACTCACCATCGACTTCAAACACTCTATCGAGAACCATCTTCACTGGTACGTCAGCAAAGACTGGAGTTAACCCCAACTCTACGGCAGGTGCGCCCTCAGGAGTAAACCAAATCTTCCAGTTATGATTAGCCTTACGCCAATCAATGTATGACTGAACCCATTCAGGTCCTGTCTGTTGCCAAAAATCTACATTCTCTCTATTGGGAAATGCTTTAGATGTTCTGCCACCAACACGAGCAAAGGTTAAGTCAACGCCCTCTGATTCTTTTTCCCAAGCCTTATCCCATAAACTTTGAGCGGTGCTCACTTAGTGCCTCCTTAAGTGCTAACTTGGCACGAAGTAACCCGACAAGTTCAGTTTCATCCATAGTCTTATCTATGAGTGAGTCAATAGAACCAACAGCAACAACCCAAGTTTCTTTGAGTCCATCAATGTATCGCTCACGCATAATCTCATTGTAGGTTTCCCACTTCATAGTGGTAATACCGTTCTCTTCATTAACAATGCTTATCATAAGTTCTCCAAATCCCATATCTCAGTGGCTGTATGAAATGATGAGCCGCCTACCGACCATACGGAGGGGGCTTCTGGTAAGTTAAGTAACCTTCCCAAGTAATACTGATACCCACAATCTATGTAGGTGGTAAATGCTGAATAAGATATATGTTCAGGTAAAGTATATTCTCCGAGTTGTATAGCCATCCCAGTAGTATATCAGGTTGAATATGCTTTGGTGGTAGGCGAAACTAAGGTTGCCTACCATCGATGTATAATTCCCTATATATAATATATATATATAATATATAAGACCCCTTCGGGGTCTATAATAGTATATAGAAACGACAAAAGACCCCCCTTCCCAAGGGATTACCTTAGGTTGGGGGGTATCGTGTCTCTAATGGGCCTTTAAAGCCCGATTAGGGGTATATAATTAGTTACTACCTCGTCCAAATTCTGTGGCTGATGGGTCTAATGCCTTCAGAACTGGGCCTGCAACGGCTGCGATACCTGCCATCGCTAGAGTCTTTAGGTCAGTTGTACCAGCAAGGTATAGAGCAAGCACGGCTGCTACTGCAGCACGAGCATAACTTGCAACAATTGCTTTTACTTTATTTTTATTCATATCCATCCTTAAGGGCGTGCAACGCCCATTACTAGGGAGTAGGCACGTTTCCTAAGATACACACCATCTCCATTTGATTGACTTCCTTTATTGCCACTAGAGGTATTACCCTCAATGACTGTAAGGAACTTCTTTCCATCGTTGCTTTCGCATATGCCAACGTGGTCAGCCTGTGCGTCATCAT
>SXGQ01083827.1_pt1 | contig 25162 bp, 22 predicted proteins | sample 3178371 | NCBI WGS metagenome assembly SXGQ01 (sample SAMN11356859, study PRJNA531348) | freshwater metagenome | isolation source: freshwater sample F1-20 | place: China: Fuxian Lake, Yuxi | collected 2017-12-25 | reverse complement strand
GATGCAATTAGAATAAAATCGTTGCTATTTTGAACTGGTGTATTTGAGTTAAAAGTTGAAACTACATTTTGGAACAATTTATCTTTTGGCAGATATCCTGGAAGAGTTGCAATTGTATGTGACTCTCCACCTGTCGAGTTGGCGGTGATATCGATTACAGAACCGCTTAAATTAGCAGATAATTTAAACCCTACGTTATTCGCAGAAACAACATAGTAAATGCCATTTGATGCCAGTCCACCAATTGCAGTATTACCAGCCGGAATTCTATATTGGACAATTTGTCCATTGGCGAACTCATTTTGGTAGCTACGTAACTGATGACCAATTAAGTCAGGATTATAATTTCTGAGGAAGTGACCCGTTCCGCCAGGATTTGCCGCTGTTAAATTTGCAATGTCTCCGCCGGCTGTCACTGAAAGAGATAATCCAGTGCTATTCGCGTAGCGAACATAATAAAGAGAGTTTGCTTCAAGACCATCAACAGCTGCAACACCGGCTGTCACTACATATCTGACTTGACTACCGTTGGCAAATAAAGTATTCGCAGTCGCAATCTGAATAAAATCATTACTATTTTCTACTTGAGTATTTGAGTTAAACTCTGCTACGTTCGAGCTCTGTGTAATATTTACTTTCGCGAGCGTATTCGCTGCTTCGGTTGTAAGAGTAACACCAGTAGTATTAGAAGTAAGAACGTAGTAGAAACTGTTATTCGATAGACCTGTCACAGCCGTATTTCCGGTGTCAGTAAAGTAACGAACAAGATCATTCGCTACGAACTCATTACCAGTGATCGTAATAAAATCTGTGTTTGAGTTAACTTCATCTGTAGGATTAAACGATGATGTGATGTTGCGATAGAAGATAAAGTCTGATGTATTGTTGGCTTCGAACTGAGATTGCACAGTAAATGTCTTGGCATCATACGTATTACTATATGCACCAGAAGAAACTTGCAGATCAAAAAACTTCAAATTTGCTTGCGATTGATTGACTATTTCTCCGACAACAAAGTTTCTTGTTGCATTTTCAAACGTAATCACAAAGTCTTTACGATCGAATCCTGCAACATATGGTTGGTGCGCGAGCACGAAAGGATCAACGTTATAGTCTTCACCTGGATTGATCTGATTGAGTGATCCAATAATACCGATCTCAAATCTGCCAAACGTCAGACATGCATACAGATTATCGAGTAAGTTACCTTGTGGATTCTTTGGAAATCCGAAAGCATCTGAAGAGATAAACTCTGAAGCGAACACCTGATTCGCTTGTGCAATCGTAGATAATTCTGTCACCGCTGTAATTGCAGTATTCACAAGATTATTACCATAGACAATGATATTGCTATTTGACGGCGTAGAAGTCGTGTTTGTGAAACCAAAGTCGCGAATAGGATCTTTGATAAGAAGATTCGTTCCTGTTACATCATAGAGTGTACCATGTGCAGTCTTGTATAAGAAGTGACCAGACTCGTTCGCTCGAGTTGCAGCAAATGCCGGAATATTGAACGATGTATTAGCAAAGCTTTCGCCAGGAAAACTCGTACTATTGATATGAATATACTTGTTCGCAGGACTCGAAAGAATGAGTCCAGTGGTATTTGAGAATGCAACGTAATAAGGTTTACCGCTTTCGAGTCCACTGATTACTGTATTACCTGCTGCTACTTCGTAAGTAACACGATCACCTGCAACATAGTAAGTATTAGCATTTGTAATAGTAATAAACCCTGTCGCTGCATTTGCAGCTGTCGAAGGATTAAATGAAACCTTGCGGATCTGTTGATATACTCTTTGACCTTCATCGAATCCAGTATTCGCTGTCACAGAGAGTTGAAGGCGGCTATAGTCGAGTGTATCTTGACTGTTGGCGGCAATGAGATCTGTACCAATAAAGATGACTTCGGTTTCACCGATCGTGCCTACACCAAAGCCAGCGCCTGTACCAAAACTAATTGATGTAATATCTGCTGTAGTATTTGAAAGTGGTGCGATGATCTTCGAAGGAAACGATCGAACGTAATCACCGCCGGTAATATCGAGTGAATAAGATGTGATCTTGAAGTTGTCTGCACTGTTTAGCGAGTGTCCTGCTTCAGTTAAACCTTTTGTTAGATTGATAGTAGATCCGCCGACGGTTTCCGAAAGCGTAACCGCAGATGAATTTGAAGTTTTAATAAAGTAGCGAGTACCTGAAACTAAGTTTGTTAGTGCTGTATTACCAGCAGCAACAGTATAAAGAACGCTATCATTAACTGAAAAAAGAGTATTTGCAGATGTGATTGCAATCTCGTCTGTCGCATTAGTTACCGAGGAATTCGCGTTAAATGATACAGAGATCGGTGGAGTTGAGGTAGTGTATACTGTATCGGTTTCGTTCCAATATCCCTTACGCGAGACAAAAGTCAATGTTCCTGTATTTGATGCAGAAGCATAATTGGCAGTGATCACAGAACCTTCGGCAACAATCACATTCGCGCTATTATAAATGTAAATGTTATTTGCAAAAGTAACGTTATTCGAAGAACATTCATCGAATTCGATAACATGAACTTGCTTCTTGATGTCATATAAACCAGCATTCAGATTGACATAACTGACATTCGCGAAGACTTGATTGTTTGTTTGATTAATAAGCTTATATGTTAAACCGTAGTTATGAGCATTTCCAGTCGCGTTTGCCGATGCGTTTGCAGAAAGTATAAGAGAAGTTGAATTGGTTACACTGACTACGTTACCAATCGCCACGTTGCCCGTAACATAAAGCGTAGAGTTGATATAGTTATTATTAAAGGCAGTAGATGTTCCAGTCACTACATTACTGGTAGTAGTTGTAGTGATTGTGCCTGTTCCAGCCTTGTAATCCCAATCCGCCATGCGCTTACTATTTTTAAAAGCACCCCGAGCGTTGGTAAGAGTAAGTTGTGTTGCACCTTCAAGCGTAATGACATTTGCCACTGTACCAGAAGCAGTAATATATCCTGCATTCTGTTGTTTTACCACATCGCCTACATTAAATGTGGCAGAAGGTGCAGTAATCACAATAGCATAGTCTGTCGGTATATTCATGAACTTACCAGACATTGACTTGTCTGTCAGTGTATTTGCTGTAAAAGTTATTCCATTCGTACTGTTGCTTCCTGTGCTATAGTTAGCAGATGGAACAAAGACTCCTGATGTGTGAGATATCGAGATAAAACCAGCAGTATTCGAAGTCGTCGCGACTTCGAGAATTCGACCTTCAGCAGCAAGCATGCCATTTGCCGCATAGCGATATATGGTGTTTCCAACAGCGACATTTGAAGATGCCGAACTATATCCGATATTGACTACCGGTTGAACACCGCGTTCGAAAAGACGATAGTAATTTTCCGAAGTAAAATCTACGATCACTTCATTCAAGTTTAATACTTTTTCAGAGACGATCGATTCGGTATCGAGTGTGTATCCATAACCTCCGTCGATAAAAATGAAATCCACGAGGCCCGCTTGTGAGCTAATCGATTCTACTCTTGCCAAACCGCCAAGGCCGCGATCGCTATTTGTAAATCTGACAATGTCTCCAACAGCAAAATCTCTGCCTCGAGTTTGAACTGTGACTCTTCTGACAGAACCGATTAACTTCGATCTTTTAGTAATATCAAATATAGGTTGATTATTAATGTTAAGACCGATAACTTCTCCATTACGGAAATTACCTTGTCTTCCAGAAATATAAAGTAAGTTGACGAAGCCTTTACCGGCTCTTCTACGAATGTACTTCTCAACGAAAGCTTTCGCGCCTGAAAGTTGGCCAACGACTTGCTTACCGACGTAATCAACATTATAGATCGAGTATCCAATCTCGAGATACTCTGGTTTTTCGTATACTCCGTCTGACAAGCGAAAGATCTTCTCTGCAGGATATCGAACTTCTGCTGCCGTACCATATACAAGTTTAAAGAAGAGATCAACCGCGCGCTCTGTACCTTTGGCACGATACAGATCGAGAGAGTTCTTGACAAGAAGTTTTTTATTCGTAGCAGTATCAAACTGAATGTTCTTCAGATACTTCTCTTTAAAGTGAACAATAAAGTCATCTGTCGTACTATCAATGTCGCGATAGTCTGGCAATCTCCTGCCATGATAAAGCGGGTTTGCATCGATTGGTTGATATCGTGTGATACTCGACATATATGTTGAGTTAGCAAGTTGATCAGCAGTGACTTCTATAATATCGTTATTCGAAGCGATATACTGAGTAACAGTATTGCCAGAATAATTAACATATGTTCCAGAATTTTCAAGCCACTCATAGTAGGCTTTCACAAACGCAATAAAGTTTTCTCCTTCTTCTTGATAAAAAGAAGGAAACTGACTCTGAATTAGCGGAGATATTCTTTTTTCGATATTCTTCATTATTCTCTAATCTGTTCAATTGAGACGTCGACGTCATTTTCAAGAATATTGAGTATCACGTTCTGAGAAGAAGTGATATCAAGCGTGCGTGGTTTGGCATAGATTTTAAGAGAAGTTCCGGTGTAATTCGTGATATTAAAGTTATCAATTTGAATAATACCGGTATCATAGTTGACAGTTCCAATTTTCAAAATGGTTCTGTTATTCGTTCCAGAAGTATTGACGATACGCATTGCGCCGTCGCCATCATCTTCAAGCCGGCAATTTGACAAACCATTATATGTGAATGTCGAAGAGCTTACGACATGAATATCACCGGTAAGATACTCTGAACCTTTGCCCGGAATATCATTTTGCAATGGGTTTTTAAAGTCGATCGTTACGTTTTGGCCAGATGATACTACGCCTGAAGTTGCCAATGATACAAGAGAACCAGAAGTTGACGTAGGAGTAGAAGTCACTGTCGTACTCAGTACAGGAGTCAGATACTTGACGAGTTCAACTTCAGTTTCGTTACTGATAATGCTTGTTTCAGCTGCATCAATATCTCGAATGAATCTCGAATAGCGCAGCGTGCGACCAAAGTTATTCAGATTGGTAGAAGCGTGATTCAAGATAGAATCGATAACGTTCGTACGAATATCTTCTGGATTTAAACCTGTCAAGTTGATGTTATACTTGATGTTTGTGTTGACATACAGATAAGTGTAATCAGGAGAAACGAAGAGTGGCTCGATTGCAACAGAAGATCTTGATCTTAAGAACTTCTTATATTCCGCTTCTTTAATCTTTGGAAGACCATCAACTTCATCGAGATCGATTGATAAGAAGATTCTACCGTATTGCGGAGGAGTTGCATCTTCTCCGCCATATGCAACCACAGCATTAATTTCGGGAAAGTTTGCTTTCAGCAAGTTCTCGTAGTCTTCAGAAGTCACAGCACGTTCTTGTGTAGTGAATGCGCGCGGTGCGTTATACTTAATCGAGTTGAGATCTTCTGAAACAGCACCGTCTGTGGCAGCAGTAATAGTTTCAATAACAACATTTGGTTCGTTGTCGATTCTTGCCGTATTGATGAACTTGAATGCTCCGTTTGGAAGTTCGCCGTTACATGTACGGTACTCGATGATGCATACGGAGTTGTTCTTTGGCTTTCTTCCAACTACTCCGTCACCGAAGACCACTTCATATGTATCTCCAATTCCTGGCTGTAAGAAGAAGACCTTTGAATTTCCGTCATGGCCGAAGAGCGACGTCGCTCTCTTATAAGTTTGAACAGTCGTACCGTTATCTTCGAAGACTGTCACAAGCAGACTTTCAAGATCTACTCTCTTATTGCTGATCTTATAGTTAAGCGGTCTATCATAGTTTACGGTATAGGTATCACTCAGATAGTTGCCTTCGTATACTCGAATAGCTTCGCTCTCATATACAAAGTTTGATCCTGACGGAGTTCTGTTCGTAATCACATAATTTTCAGTAGTGCTAAAGTTATAAGTGAAGTCATCAACACGCGAAGTAAATGATGTGCCCTTTGGAATAACAATCGAGCGCTTTGATGCATCTGAAGAAGTGATGACGAGTTGAATCACGGCTGATGAAGATCGAAAGGATCTCGGAAGATAGTTTAATTCTTTGGCATGTGAAATCACGCTGTCACGTAACTTAGCAGAGTCAAGGAACATCTCGTTGCTAATCATGTTCAGATAAAAGGCGTTCTGATATGTGTTATACGAAAGCACATCGAGAAGAACCGAAAGGTTACTTCCGTCAAAGTCGTAATCTTTAAATCTATCTTGAGATTTGAGAAAAGTCTTCAACGAATCCTTATAGGAATCAAAGTCTAACTGTGTAAGGACTATACTGGAATTTGCTGCCATTATCTTACTCTATAAAGGGTGAGTTGAAGTGTCTGCGGGTTAGCATTATTTATTATCTCATAATAGACTGATACTTCATAAGAATGCGCAAACTCGTTTGATATCACTAAGACGTCGATGATTCTGGCGCGTGGTTCATGTTTGGTAATAGAATCTTTCACGGCATCTTTAATCAAATCCGCCGTCATGACAGAGATATCTTCGAATAAGAATCTTCTGAGTCCGCCTCCAAATTCTGGATTAAACAAACGTTCTTTGGTATTGGTCTGCAAGATATTTCGCATCGATCTTCTGACCGCTTGTTCGTCGGTATGAAGAGCAAGTCTCTTATTCTGAGGATGAATATTGAAATTATTATAGAAGTCAGTAAACACAGGATCACGCTGTGTTGTTTTCCTTGTCGTGAGTGCGTCTATTCTGTCTACCATATTACCCTACTTTATCTTATTTATAATGATTATACGACTGTTTGTATTACTTCGTAATTTTCAATAGAAGCATTTGGAACATCGTCAGAGAGAAGCTCGACTTGCCCCGTAAAAGCAAAGGTTTGATAATCTTCGTTGCTACCGATTGCATCTAATCCTGGACCAGCCGACCGCGTAAAGCTATACTGTATCATAGCTGATGTAGCTTTGTTTGTTTCAATATACGAGACAAGCTTATCACTTGCATCATACACAAAATTATTGAAAATGACTTCAGCATCTTCATATGCAATAACTCTTCCACCTTCAAAATTATTAATATTCTCAGCTCGAAAAGGATACCAATCGTCGACTTCAATATCATGAGCCTCTACGAAAACAAAAACTGCGCACAGAAAAAAATCATCAATACAATTTTCTTCGTTTACGAATATTGGCATATACCAACCATCGATTACAGCTTCACTCGTTTCAAACGTAGTGACTCCAGGTTCTGGCACAGTAAAACGTATTGCGACCGGCGGATTTAAATCCCCGTAAGAAACTTCCGGAACAGTCGGTGCGCTGACATCCGTAAAGAAATATCCATTTTCTGATACTGAATATTGATCTAACATGCCAGCCTAATCCACCTCACACAGTTGCAGAAGCAGGCTGAGCCCACTTTGGCAGATTGTCTGGATTCGGTTCTAGCCCGTACTTCGTTCTACGTATCTCGATGCAATTCGGAATGAATTTTAAGATTGCATCTGGAATACCAAATATCGGTTTTAAAATGATATTTAAAACTTGACAAATCGATACTTTGCCGCGACAGATGTCAATAATCAGTTCGATTGTGTCGAGGATTTTCTTTACGATTGGAAACTGTTGCAGAATCCAACCTGGAGCTTTGAGTATGATATCATGTATCTTGGCAATCAAATCTGTCTGAAAGAACTTCTTAATCTTTTCCATGGCGTCTTCGAACGCATCTTCAATTCGATGCCACAATTCTTCTTTTGAATGAATCGTTTCTTTCTTCTTACGTTCTTCGTTATCGAAACCAATTAAATTGCCTAAGGTTCCGAAGAGCGGGATCGGCAAGTTCAAGACAAAGTCTATGAGTTCTTGGAGTAACTTCTCTCCAAAGTCTTCGATAGCTTTACCTGATAAGACGTCTTCTTTTGCCTTCTTAATACGTTTCTTAAAATCTTCATACTTCAGTTTTAATTGCGCTTTAATAGGCTTCGTAGGATCGATGAATACTCCAATCCTTTCAATGATTGGACCAATAATAGGAATCTTAGTAAGTAAATTGATCATTGCATTGATGCAGGCTGCAATGAAATCACTCAGTAGTTCTTTCATCCATGCCAAAGCTTTCTGCCAAAATTCTTCGGCTTCATGCTCAGGACTCTTAATACCCAGAGTTCCGTCGTATTTGCCATCACCAAAAAACTTTCGAACCGATTCGATGTCTTCGGCAATTGCAGCTTTGATCTTGACTTTACCTTCCTTCGTAAACAAATCCTTGATTACTGGCTGATAACGAACAGGATTACCGGCTTCGTCGACGAGTGTTACAGCCGTAATGAATGGAATCGGAGTAGTAAGTGGATTTGGAATTCCAAGAATATCAACAATCTTGAGTAAAGCCTCGACGATCCTCTTCTGAAACCATACGTCGATCTCTTTCAGAAACTCGCGAACCTTATACTTCATCTCTTGTTCTTTTGACTTGATCTTCTTAAAGACGTCAGTCATCAGAATGCCAGTAATATCATCGACTAGCTTTTCCATGTCTCGAATAGCTTCGATGAGTTCTTTACCGCACTCGTCTTGAATAAACTTTGCTTGTAACTTCAGTTGGCTAATGATCTTTGCAATGCCTACGAAATAGTCTTCCATTTGACGGAAAGATATTTGCCCGTTAGGACCACATTCTAAGTTAGGAACTTCAGGAACATAGACTATCGGTCTCATGCATTGATTCCAACAATTGCAGCTTTAATATCCACTGCACCAGATTTCGATGTTACCGAGACCGTGCCATTATTTGCAAAGATCCCTACGTTACCTTCATTAGCAAAAATGCTGACATCTTTTTGTGCAGTGATTATAATTTCACCTTGGTTCGAAGTGATTTCGATGTCTTTACCTCCATCTTCGTCTCCCTGGTTGAAGATCGAGATGTTACCGAATGCCAACTGAATATGATCTTTTACAGACTTCGTGACGATCGTGCCATCTGGTAAGATCTCGATATAAGATCCTGACTTGTGAAAGATTTGTACACGTTCAGAGCCTGGAGTATCATCAAATTCTAAGATGTGCCCGCTGCGAGTAGTCATGGTGTTATTATAAGGATATTTCGCTTTATATTTCGAATCAGGTTCAATTACACGGTCCTCGCCTTTAATACGATTACGTGTTTTCAGTTCTGGTTCGCCTTGTCCTCGAGCATAAGATGATACGCTATGATTATCTTCTGGAGCATAGTTTAATACGCCAATAATATATGCTGATGGCTCATCAGGGAGTCTCATGCACATGACTCGAGATCCCTTTAAGAGACCAGTCGGACTCATTCCGATTCCAGAAACACCTGCGCTTACAGTAGGCATCACGATATATGCTGGTAACAGATTTTCAGAATTGATTTGATTAGAGTGACCTAAGATTTCTCTCACTAACACTCTGCCAGTTTGCGGCTCATCAGCTTCTAAACCGAGATCCGAAGTCGGATCTTCTGCTACTATGCCTTCAAAAATTTTTGGAACTTGCATTTATCATCCTCTAATTTGTATGTGTTTGTGGTATGCCGCCGATACCGTCTTTCACGAGTTCTAATCCTTGTGCATATTCTGCTTTTTCATTGAAAGTCAGCATATGTCGACATTTAGTTACCATATAATTGCCTGTCGTCATCGCGCTATCTTCATTAATAGGATTTTTTTCTCCTTTTGTAAGACCGCTCGCTTCAGGAAATTGACATTTAATCACATCTCCGACAGTAATAGTCGAATCTCCATAAATTGTAATTTGTATAATTACAGTTAAAAAGTGAGCCATGTAATAAGGCAAATGATTAAATTTTTCTGCTCTCTCTATATTTGAAATAGTTGGATCGAACTTAATCTCTTTTACTTTTCCTTTGTTTCCATCCCTAGATTTTTCATGCTGCGCTTTCAGAGTAGTAGATGCAGATCCTTTATTTAGAGTTTCAAATTCCAGATTTCTTGGATCGGCTTCAAAATCTTCGGTTTGTCCGGTGACTTTATTATATTGTTTAACTGAATTGGCTCCAGCACCAAGAATTTTTGCTACTCCTTCACTGCCTTGTTGAATGAGCTTAGTAGTTAAAATGTTTCTCCACTTTGCACCAGTCACATCTAAATTGGTTAAAGTAGATTGGAAGAAACATTTGTCACCGATATTCTCTTTGCCTTCTTTGATTAGCATTTCCATACTTTTAAAAACAAATCCGTGTTTGTTTTCGAAAAAGTAAAATGCGTGTCCTTTAAATTCTTGAGACATCGCATATTCGAGTCTAATTTCATCGATACACTCAAACGGTTTCTTTAAAGTAAAATTAAATGCATGCAACCCACGAGTTTTTTCAGCGAACAGCGGTTTTTGAGATCCTATAATATTAAGATAAGCTTTTACTGCATTCTCAGCCGCTAACTTCTTTTCCGAAAGTGGAGCGTTTTCAATATCAGTAGATTTCCATGCTTCGTATGTAACACACTCAACTTTAAAAACTGAAGCTTTATCATCTTGAGATTTGACTTCAACAGGTTTTCCAATAACATAAAATTCATATCGAATGGCTGATTTTGGGTTGTCTTCGTTGGTTGTAAAGTCTATTACAATTTTCTTATTTGTAAAAATAAGTTTATCACTAGCACCTTTCGCGTCATAAAATTCAAATTCAGCACGAACACATGGTTCTAAAACAGATTCATATATGTTTGCTTGTACACAGAGAGCAGTCAAATCTTCAGCCTTGCCGCAGTCAACTGTTTTGGCTGTGGCATCAATCAATAAAAATTCATTGAGTTTAAACTGTCCGTCTCTAATCGAATTCATATTATAAGCTCAGTTGTTGTATAAATTGTTTTTCTGTTTCTGCGAGATAAGAAGATTTTAGTACAAACACGTTACGCTTTAGTTCGTTTGTTTCTTTCTCATCATCATATGCGTTCACTGCATACCAATATTCTGTTTCAGCTTCAGGTATGTTTTGACTTATCAGAGTGATTTCTTTTATGCCCTCTGCTTCATTCACAGTAAACGTTCCGTTCACGTGCTTTACAGTCAAGGTATTATTTTCAAGATCAATATAGTCGACCGTAGCATATGCTTCAGTACTTGTTTGTGTTACTCTATCTCCAACTGCAAATCCTGATGGAGAAACAGTCAAAGATAATGACAATACTTTATTCGTAGATACTGTCCAATCTTCTTTGATTCTTTCGTAACCGATCACTGCTCCAGTATTCGTAAGTTTAGGCTTCCAATATTTTCGAGCGTTGGCAGTTTCATCTGCAACAAGAGCTTCATACTGTTGAACCGTAATAGTTCTTTCGTCTTCATGCCAGTTTAATCGATAGAAGAGAGTGATAGACCTAGCATTGGAATTCGATCCGTACTTTGTTTCCATGTAACTCTTAAAATCTTCTGCAGATTTATAGTAGTCGTAATAAGGATCGACGATGTTATTCGTAAGATAGATCATCCAATCAAACTTCGAAGATCCATAATAGTTATAAGATAAAAGATCTGGCCTCTCAAACCCTTCTTCAAGAGTAAATTCAAATGTAGAGTAGATGTCTCGCTTCGTCTTTTCAGTAAAGTCGACTCTGGCCAAGATGTTCTTAGCAATATCTCCGTCATAATCTACGATTGGAAATCTGTCAAAATATCTTGCCATCTTTAACTTCCTGTTTGTTCTTTAGACGAAGGAGTGGTGGCCGTCGGATTTAGAATACCATTGACTACTTCTTGTGATTCACTTAGAATAGTTTGAATTTCATTTCCGCCTTCGGTGCCATTTACTTTATCAATTCCTTTTTGCAGTCCTTCTAGTATAGCGTCAATTCCCTCGCTAAGACGATCGCCACCTTCTCTGCCGTAGTCGCGCGAAGTTTGAATTTGTGTTTCAAGCATTGTTATCGAGCATTCGATAAACGCAGGATGGCTCGTGCCTTCGAAGAATGCAGGAATTCCTTGCGGAGAGTAGTTCAGTTCGATTTGTTGAATTAAGCACGGCTGGAATTTAATTAACTGTGCAGTGCCAGCAATCTTTAATTCTGGTTGACATAAGAATGGATAAGCCAGCGCCGCAGTACCTAAACTACTATATGATGGTAGAGAATAAGCTTTCATTGCTTTCAGCAGATTCATCAGCTGCTGGCTTTCTTTCGCATTTCGAGGAGAAAAAGTCCATTCGAAGCGGTGCGTACGAAGAGGAACGCCGCTGAAGAGTGCTTGAATATGAGGATTTGGAATAGCTCCGAGGCCTTGCGCAATTGCACCGCCAATATCACCTGTCGCCTGAATCATTTTACCATAAGCCATCGCGACGGCTGCATTTGTTGCTTTTTGTGCGTCTAATCCTCCAGATGTTGCTAGTTGCGTGAGATCTGCAATTCCTCCAGACATTCCTTGTGGATCTCCAGCAACGTTGATATCAAAGCTTTCTCTTAGTCCTTTCGGCAAAGGAAGAGCGAACGCTTGCACAAACTTAAGTTCAGATCTCGTATGAGGAGAAGGTCGTTCATAGCGTTTAAACTTAAACGCCATATGATATCTGTCACTAATATGATCCGGAAATTGCAAAGTAGGCATACCGTCTATGTTAATTTTATTCGAAGCTCTCTGAATAGCATCAACATATGTTTCAGCGGAGGCAGAAGCTCCAATAAGATTACCGTTCCGAGGATTAAAGTTATTACGAATGTCGGCACATGATGCGCGCTTCATCTCGCTCGTAAAGGTTTCGAAATACTTGTCTTCGAGACCAACAGTCAGAGCATCACCAAATCTTGCAGAAAGCTCTGCAGCAATTCTATCAGAAAACCCTACCTTCTTTAGTGCTTTAGCAAAAAGATCTTCGACTGCATTCTCGAGTTTGTCTTCGAGTTTGTTAACGACTCTATTTACGAGTCTGTTTGCAAGTCCGCCGACATCTTTCTTGAAACTGTCGATATTTACTCTAACAAGTGCCATGTTATCTCTCAAATTAAAAGGCTATCATCTTATTTATAAATAGATTCATGGCTTATCAGGGAAAGTTTCGACCAAAGAATACGAAGAAGTATATCGGAGACTCGAACAATATCATATATCGTAGTCGGTGGGAACTGAAGTTCATGATGTACTTAGATTCCCATCCTAATGTCGTGCAATGGGGAAGTGAAGAGTTAGTCATTCCGTATCGCTCTCCTATTGACAATCGAGTACATCGATACTTTCCAGACTTTATTGTCAAGAAGAAAACACCAGAAGGCAAGATCGACACCGTGGTGGTTGAAATAAAACCTCATGCGCAGACGCGGCCTCCAGTGGTGATAAATAAGCCTAATAAGCGTTATATTAATGAAGTCATGACATGGGGTGTCAACGAAGCCAAGTGGAGGGCAGCTGCAGTATACTGCAATGATCGTGCTTGGAAGTTCGAGATACTCACCGAAAAAGAATTAGGAATTAAGTTTTAATGGCAATTGTATTTGATACTATCATCACACAAGGTGTTCGTTCAGGACAGATTCCTGCGCGGACGAACTCTGCACGTGAGTGGTTCAGAGATACTGCCGGTAAAATGAATCGTATCAATGAGCGTGAGATGATGAAGGGTGACGTAAGTCGTATGACTACTCAGCCTCTGCTCGGTTCGATGTACATGTTCTACTATGATCCGAAACATAAAGAAGAGTTACCATACTACGATAGATTTCCTCTGATCTTTCCATATAAGAAGGTCAAAGGTGGATTTATGGGACTCAACTTACACTACTTGCCGTTGCAACTCAGAGCGAAGTTGATGGACGGCTTATATGACTTTGCAAACAATACTCGTTACGACGAGTCGACTCGCCTGAAACTCAGCTACGAACTCATGACACAGGCCGCAAAGCTAAGATGGTATGCTCCATGCATCAAGCATTACTTGACTTCGCACGTACAATCGAAGTTTATGTACGTCTATCCATCTGAATGGGATATCGCGCTCTTCTTACCAACAGAACGTTTCGTCAAAGCAAGAAAGAACCAAGTTTGGATGGACACGAAAAGAATGCTAGGAGTTACTAAGTAATGTCACTGTTCGACGCGCTGTCGCGCTTTTCGCTGTTCGGAGTCGATAAAAAACCTGGAAAGGTGGTGTACGATAAAAAATCTGGAACATCTGTAAAAATCGAACTTGAAAAGAGGCCAGACGGATCCACTAAGGTCAAAACGGTAACTGGCACAATTGACCAGCGCGGTGCCGATGCCTTAGGATCCATTGGTTCTTCTCCACAAGAAGCGTTTCAAGTGATCATCGACGCAGGCGCTCAAGCAAGACGAGATTATCAAAATTACAGAGATAATAATCCCGGAACATTTGAAAACAAAACACCGGCTCAAATTGCCGCTTGGCGCGAAGAATATGTGAGAAAACGAACGGATGTGTTGGTTGATTATCAATCTGCCGAAGCCATTATGGCAAGGGCCGCAAAGGCTCCTCAGCCTCCATTGGAACAAGGCGCACCTGCAAAACAAGAAGTAGCAAAAAGTAAAGCAGGCACGCCGGGTACTGCAGCTCAGGGCACACAAAGCGTTGCAGCTGCAGATAAGTCTTTGCTACCTTTACCGAAAGTAGTGGTCGACGAGCGTCTAAGGGGAGAAGGTGTTAATACCAATACAGAATTATATGAAAGAGATTCTCAAGGTAGTAATACTGGCGTAGCGAAGGCAACCACCTCTAATCAGGCGTTTTCTATTAATAGACGCCAAGGTCAAAGCTTTAACATCGGTAGATTCAGAGCTGAAGTTTCTGGTGCAGACAGTGTACTGCCTACACACAGCTTCTTAGTAGTTTTTGCTCCGATGCCATGGGCAATACAAAAGTTTCCAACAGCGGCTGGAAATCTCGATTCGATTCTTACGATGAGATGTGATAACGTTGTTCTTCCTTCGATCAACCTATTGCAAGAACAAAACATTCGAAGATACGGATTTGGTCCAGTTGAAAACGTTCCATACGGTGTAAATGTCGGAGATTTTACTCTACAATTTATCGTCGATAAAAATGCTTTTGTCGTACAGTTTTTTGAAGAGTGGTTAAATAAGATCGTTAATCGCGACTCTTTTGGCGGTGCGAATATGAATAATGTTCTTCCAGGTGGCCGTAAACCATACGAGATCGCATACAAAGACACTTATGCATGTAGTTCAATAAACGTATTCGTATATGACAGATCTCAAAACAATGTCATGGAATACAATATATATGATGCGTTTCCTACTGGCATTCAAAGCATGAATATGTCATGGAGCGAAGAAAACGAATTGATGAAATTAAATATCACTTTTTCTTTTACAGACGTTCGAATCAAACAAAGTCCGGCAAAGAAGAAGCAAGACGCACCTTTTTCAGATGAAATTAAAGTGACTGCAAAGGTGCCATGGGCAGTCAACCCATTTGCTTCTGGAGTTTCACTTGCTACTCTTGATCCATCCGGTGATATTGCCAGAAGACTTACAGATTTCTCGAATGAAACTATTATTATAGGAGATTTTTCGAGCAGAATTCGTGGCTCGGTAACACCCGTTCAATTGAATACAGTGGCCACAAGCCAAACTGCAGATGTTCCAGTGCAGAAAACCGTCTCGACTCTCAACGTGCGCATCAACCCCCCAGCTTAATACACAATTTATAATTTAGGAGAATATATAATGCCTTTACCAAAAATCGATCAACCACTCTTTGACGTGATTGTGCCCTCTTCGGGTAAAAAGATCCTCTTTCGCCCATTCTTGGTGAAAGAAGAAAAGATCTTGCTGATCTCTCAGCAAGGCGGAGAAGATACTGATGTGATCAGGGCTATCAAGCAGATCTTAAGACTGTGTGTACAAGACGAAGATTTTAATGTCGATAATCTGACAACCTTCGATCTTGAATATTTGTTCTTGAAGCTTCGCGCGAAGTCTGTCAACAACATTGTCAAGCTATCTTATCGTGATAACGAAGATGACAAGGTTTATGACTTTGAACTCAATCTCGATTCGATTGAAGTCGAAATGCCTGAAGGTGTAGACTCGACTATCAAACTCTCTGATACTATTTCAATGATCATGAAATATCCGAGTGCGAGCATCACCGATAAGATCACACAGTTTGACAACGAAGTCGATCTGATGACTTTCTTCATTATCAACTGTATTGATACGATTCTGACAGACGAAGAAATTTATCCTGCTTCTGAATACAGCGACAAAGAACTTGAAGAATTTATCGATCAATTGCCAGTGAATTCTTTTGAAAAGATTCGTGAATTCTTTGAGAAGATGCCGAAGCTGTACCATAAGATCGAATACAAAAATGAACTTGGTAATGATAGGAGTATCGAGTTAACGAATCTCAAAGATTTTTTTATGTGGCGCTGAGTCACAACTCGCTTCAAAACTACTATAGTATGATCTTTGCTTTGGCTCAGCATCACAAATATTCGATATCTGAGATTGAAAATTTGATACCTTATGAAAGAGATCTTTATGTTGATTTGTTGATGGCTCATCTTGAAGAGCAGAAACAAGAAATAGAGAGTAGAAGAAAGTAATGGGAAAGGGAAAACCAGGACTCGGGGGAATATTACCAAGACTCGGCGTAGAAGTCGTAGGAGAGGGCATTGAAGGTCTCTTCGGTCTTGCTTCTGCAACAGTCACTGGAATTGGTTCTGCCGTCGGTGGTATCGCCCAAGGTATTGGTTCTGCTGTTGGTGGAGCGTTAACTCCTGCACCTAAAACGATAGTAAATAATTTTGGTATCGCTGGAACTGCTGCGAAAGGCAAGGTAACTGGCGGAGGAACACTTCCTGCTCCGAAAAAAGCGGCTACTCCCGCTGTCAATGCGAACATGCCTACTGAAAAGCTTCTAGTAGTCGCAGTCAATTATCTTTCTTCTATCGATAAGACTCTTCAGGCACAAATTAAGTTTGAGAGAGATGCATTCGTTCAGCAAGCCCAAGCTGAACGAGAAAGCGCCATTGAAAGTGGCGGTCAAAAAGAAAGTATCTTTACTCGGTTGTCAGACAAATTTAGTGGTATGTCAGACGACAGTACAATAAAAAGCAGAGCTGGCACAATCACGAAAGCCATCTTAGCGGCGAGTGGGATTGCAGGACTTGGCCTTTTAGCCATAGGCAATTTAGATACCAAAGAACTTGATCGTTTAAAAGACAGTTATAAAGCCTTTAACGAAAAGTTTGATTTCCTTGGACCACTCGCCGATGGAGTAGCGAGCACAGGCTCAGTTGTTGGATATCTTCTAAAAGGAATTCGCGGAGGAATTGCAGGACTCGTAGCAGAATATCTCAGCGAGCGCTTTACCGGAAAGAGCTTATTTGAAAATATAACTGGGACTGGAGAAGAACCTGATGGCACTCAAGCTCCACGAAAAGATGGATCATATGACTATGCCATGGCCGGAGGTTTGGCCGGTTATGCTGTATATCGAGGTGTAAAAACTTTTGGAAAAATTAAAAATGCCCGAGCTAATATTGCAAATATTCGATCTGCGCCAAGAGTAGCACCTTCTCTTAAAGGTTCTGGTTTCAGAGATCCTGTTACTGGAAGAGCTGCATCGCGAGCTGCTGCTACAGCCGGAGGAGGTTGGTTATCAGGTCCAAAAGGAAGAAGATTTGTAGCATTTTTATCAAAACGTTTTGGTAAAACTTTCCTTGCAAGAAAGGTTATGCCCTTCCTTGCAAAAGCTTTAGCGGGTATCGGAATTGCTGCAACAGGAATTGGCGTAATACCTGGAGCTTTGCTTACTCTTATTACTGTCGCCTCAAGCGCACTTCTAATATATGATATTATATCTGCATATTGGGATTGGACAGAAGAAGAAGAACAATTAAAAGATGCGCAAGCTACTGCAAATTTAAAACCACAACCTGATGCAGCACCGGTATCGGGATCAGGTAATATTGCTGGTGCTCCGATAGCTTCAAGCCCAGTAACTCCTGGCGCATCACCATCTTCGAACTCTTCTGCTTTACCACCGGCAGCAGCAGGTTCTATTGATGCTATTCTGAATAAGACTCCTGAGCAACTTACAGATTCTGAGTTACGCCAACTTGTAGAAGCTCAAGGTCGCATCGAAGATCCGAGCGGAGTAATGAATAATCCGGGTGGCATTCGTTATGGTACTGGTAACGCTGCTGTACGAGAACATCAGATCGCATTTAGAGGAGCGAATGCTGATAGCTCTGTAAAAATCGCAGTATACGATACTCCTGAAAATGGCATTCGCGCCGCGATGGAAAACTGGAGAACCTCTCGTTATTATAAAGGTCGTACCATCAGAGACGGCCTCGGAATGTGGTCAACAGGACATTATGGTAGAAACGCTAATTATGAAAAAATGTTAGGTTCTGCTGCACCAGGATATACAGGAACAAGCAATCCTCAAGGGGAAAGCGGTTCTATGTTATCAAGTCTTGCCAATTTAGGTAAAGGCGCAATGGAAGCCCTCGGCACGATCGCTCGAGCTTCTTTTGGTAAACAAGCTTATTCGCCAGGATCTCAGTTAAATAATTTTAATGATACTATGCAAGGTAATGTAGCCAAAGCAGTTCCTAATCAAGGTGCATCTGCCGTGACTGAAACATTAAAGGGCATGTCGACACAAGTACAAACCGCAGTTGACTTAGGAGCTAAAGATACAGCTCAAGCTAAGAATCAGCAAGAAGCAGCAGGAACTGCTTTAGGTAGTAAAGCCAATTCTTCGAATGATAATAAGCGCGAACACTTCGATCCTAATTTCCCAGGAAAGGGCTCAATAGAAAAATACATGCAATATCATAAACCGAAGGCTGCATAATGGCTGAACCAGTTACAATAGGCGGTCAAACCTTCATTAAAACTGCTGAAGGTTGGGTAGATCAGAAATCAAAAGCAAAAGCTCCTGAAGGGTTGCTTACACTCCTGAACAGACTTCAGGTTGAAAATTCTTCTGAAGGAAAGAAGAAGCGTGTTCGTATCGATACTTCTCGACCGATTGTAAAACTTGGTAAAACAGAATACGTATGGGATCTTAACAGCAACGTATGGATCGACAAGAAAACTAAAGACGCTGCTAATCCTGCTTTTAGTAAACTGATCGAAGCAGCCTATCAAGGCATCGTGGAAGGTACGACCGAAGAAGAAAAGCTTTACGAAAACTGGGCAAAGAAAGCCGCAGCTGGCCAAGTTTTTTCAGGAATGGGTGTAGCTGGACAGGCTGCAAAGCAAAAAGTGAAAACTCCTACAGGCGGTGGACAACTTCCTGTTTCAAATATTAAAATCAATTCTCCTATCGTTGAAATGATAGAGAAGCTGGCTGCTGTTGACGGATATCTTAAGCAGCGCTTAGATAATCAAAAGAAAATAGCCAATAAAAATTTAGTAGCAACTAAAGAAGCCGCTATCGAAGCGAAATCGGAAGATGCATCTCCTGTCGAACAAAATTCTCAAGCCGATGCAGAAAAATCTGATGCTACTGGAATGGGCGTAGCACTCCTTGTAGGAGGATTAATAGCTGCGCAGTTCGAACCAGTGCAAGAAGCATTTAAGTCACTCGCGAGCGGTATTAAAAGCGTATTTAATTTTGTAGGAAATGTTGCCAACACTATTTCTGACGGATTAGATTTTTTTACTGGCGGCTCTTCTTCTTCAAGTCAAAGTACTGCAGTAGATACATCCGTACAGCCAAATATTACTCAAGGCAATACTCCGTCTTCTCCTAATGTGGCAGCGCCTTCATTACCTGCCGCTCCAAGTGAACCGACTGAAACTACTCCGAGCAGTACAGCTTCAAGTTCTTCTAGTACTCCAGCGGCAATGCCGAATTCTGGTTCGAATAAAGCAGCGGCCGCAACTACAGGAAGAAGCGTTGCAACTCGCACCAATACTTCTTCTGGAACGACAAGCAATTCTGGATCAAGATCCGCAGTTCCAAGTCCGAGTCGATCGAATACTGCTCCGCCTCCTGCGCCATCAGCTTCTCCTAGGGTTACTCCTCCGAGCGCTCCTGCCCCTAGTACACCTGCATCTCCTAATGCTACACCTGTTACTGGCACTGCTCCACAAACTGGTGCGCCTATCGATCTTCAGAAGTATAGTTACAAAGATCCGTCACATGTAAAAGGCCTTAATCCAGATTTTGCTAGTAAGTTAGGACCATTTCTTGTGGCGGCTGAACAAGCCGGCGTACCAATTCGAATCACTTCTGGGTTTCGTTCGGTTGCACGACAAAAAGAATTATTTGCACAGGCTGTTAAAGAATACGGCAGTGAAAAGGCTGCAAGAAAATGGGTAGCACCTCCTGGCAAATCTAATCACAACTACGGCGCCGCGGCGGATCTGGACATAGCCAAACCTGGTCCAGCTCAAACATGGGCACACGCGAATGCAGCTAGATTTGGTTTGGAATTTCCAATGTCGTGGGAACCATGGCATATTGAAATTCCAGGAACTAGTCGCTATAGCGGAGGTTCCGAACCTGGTATATTAGATCAAGTCATAGCCACTGGAGTTAATTTAACCAAAGGTGCAATGGAAGCCCTTGGTACGATCGCGCGTGCTTCCTTCGGAAAACAAGAGTATGTGTCTGGATCTCAACTTCTAGGCTTTAATGACACAATGTCAGGAAACATTGCAAAAGCCGCCAGAGAAAAAACGACTGCGATGGTCGATTTGAAAACTCCTGAAAATGCAGCGGCTTCGATACCAGCGCCAATTAGTTTGAGCACTAGCCCAAGCTCGAGTTCTTCGGGAATGCAAGGCGCGCAGACAGAATCTGATAACTCGAATATTGACTGGTATTTGATTCGTATGGGATTAATTGCAAAAGTCAACTACGAGCAAACGGCACACGCATAAAAAGAAAGGGCGACCGAAGCCGCCCTTTCCCACCTTATCAATCTTCTTCGGCAAGCCGTTTGAAGAAATCGAGATCATCGTCGTCATCACTGACTGTGGAGGTAGGAGCAGATACCGCTTCCGCCTCCTTGAATGTCGGTGCAGGTGCACGATATTCATTTTCATCCAGATCAACACCACGTATCTTTGCAGGCTCCGCAGAGAGTGCAAGGACTGTATTCAAACGAGTCTTGAGATCTTCATAAGACTTGAACTGCTTCAGATCTACAATTTCAGTGAGCGAACGCTCTTCATTGTAGACCCGCTCAAGCTCGGCGTCATCATCGAACAGTGGTGCGGGAGTATCGAATTCAGACTTATCGTAGTTGGGGTAACCCTCAACCTTACGAATTTTGAGCTTGAAGTTAGCACCTGTCCAAAGATCGAAAGGATTTACTGGCTTCTCATCTTCGAACTGCGGATTCATCAGATCGTTCAGCTTGTCAAAGATCTTCTTGCCATACTTGTACAAGAAGACTTTGCCTTCGTTTGCAGGATTGCCTGGATCCTTCACAACATAAATGTTGCTGTGGTATGCCAAGCGGCGCTTCTGCTTGCGTGCGATCTCCTTATCAGAGTCAAGACCAGTGTTCCAAAGAACGCTGTTATATTCTGATACGGGATCGTCTTTACCGATAGTCGTTAACGACTTCTCGATATACCAAAGTCCAGTTGGACCTTGGAAACCATGGTCCCAGATGCGAACAAAGGGAATATCTTCATTCTTCGGTGCAGGAAGGAAGCGAATGACAGCGTAGCCATTACCAGCCTTATCGACTGTATGCTTCCAATATTTGCCCTCATCGGGATCTGTGTAGGTGGTATTTTGTTTAGCAAGTTCTTTCGTAAGTTTCTCGAACGAGGAACTGGAAGAACGCTTGAGGTCTGCAAATGACATAATTAATCTCCTATATGTCGGTTTTTTACGGTATGTTTCGATGTATTTCGATTGCAGCGAACTGCAACTGTATTTATCATGATGTAAAGACGTCCTTGACAATTTTTCTGCACCGAAATGCATCATAATGAAAGAACGGCTTATACTTCAGCAGCTTCTTGTGGATGCTGGGCCATAGGACACCATCCTCAATCTTCTTGTTCCAATGACCGAAGAACCCGAAGATATCATTGAGGATAATCACCGTCTCGATAGAAATCTCTCGACGAAGATATTGTTTCAGTAAGAAGGGATGTTGCCCATTCTTTACAATAACACAATCATTGAAATTTGTACATAGTTTTTTTACGTCTTCTTCGAAGATATAAGAAAGAGACTGCTGTCTCTTCAACCATTCGTTGTACACTTTCTCTGAGTCATCGCCGAACAGATCGCCTATCCATTTCAAATCGCCATCTACAAAGTTGGCAACCAGATATTTGAGTGGATCTTTATGTTTCGACAGCTTGTAGAATTGATATTTATCTTTACGCGTATCAAAGCTCGAAGGCTTTGCGCCTATCCTGCCGTTGTATTTGATATAGTCATAGCTATCTGTTGTGAAGTGATTTTTGAGTGCGAGGAAAGTGGTGTAGCTCTCGAATGGAGTCATACTGGTAGCTTAGCCCTCTTTGGCATGAAGTTGAGTTCTTCTGCTTCGTCTTGAAGCTTTGCCTTGATACGAATGTTACTGCGAATGATACTCGCAGCAGCCTCGATCTCGATGTTATTCTTTTCGCAATAGTGGACGACGGCATCCATATAATCTAAATCATAATTAATAACCAGTCGTTCAATTTCTTTAATGAACTTTTCAGAAGTTAATGCTTTCGTTGAAATGACGTCGTCCATCATAATATCATCCTCTATAAAAAATGTGTGCACCAATCTTAGTCGTACGAGCAAACACTCTACCCCATGACGGACTTACGTAGTCAGCGTGGTAAAACTTTGCTCCCTTTGTTACGTCACCGTAATTTCCGAGATACACATGTTCGGCGATTTCCCTTGCTTTTGCAAAGGCTACACCATCACGAATTCTTTTTCCACCCTCACACTTCCATGAAAATTGGCATACGCGCGCAGTTCTCTGATTGATAACTCCACATGGCGTGCTTGGGAAACGATCGTCTTTTGCGCGGTTCAAAACAACATTGTTTACCGCAATCCTACCTTTATAAGGTTCATGGCCTGCTTCGAAGTATGTATTCTCGGCCATGCATTGGATTTGTTTTTTGTCGTAGTTGCTCAGATAGACTGGCTTCTTTACGACTTTTTCTTTTTCGATTACCTGAATGACTGGGACCTTTACGATCTTGACTTCAGGTTCTTTTGTTGGAGTAGCCAAAGCCACACCTGTTACTGCAATGATACCTATGACAAAGCCTTCGGCCCAGCGTAGATACGGGAAATCTTTTCTAGTTTCGAAAAGTTTCATGTTCTTCCTCTTAGTCTCAATGACTTTGGCAAACAGAGACTACTTTACAGGCATCCCAGCCATATAGTTTTCTGCCGCTATAAGAAGATACACAAGAGAATAACGAAGTATCTTCCATCCATTTCCCTCTTACTGGAAATGCAAAATCATTAGTGTTTTCGTCGGTGGCATCCGAATGATGCCGCTTTCTAGCCATCTAAGACTTGAAGTTTTGCAAGAGTCAATGGAGGATTCTAACCTCCGTCGTGATATTTTATTTATACTACCGCCAGCAGTTTTTCTGGCGACTCGTAGCACCAGTCATTCAACTGGTAGTAAAGTGCGGGTACCTGTTGCCAAGTACCCACTGACTTAATTAGTTACTATCAACAAAAGTCTTAAGCTTCGTTGCTTCAACTAAAATTTCTTCTGCTGTAGGGAAAGTCGGAACTTCAGTCAAAAGCGTTGCGTTATCGTTATTATCGGCTGCGCGCGCTGCTTGTTCCCATTGATTATAGAACTTTGCGTTAGCTTGATCTTGAGCCATCTTCAGAACTTCAAGACGGATTTCATATGGTGTCTTAGTCATTTTAATTTCCTTTATGTGTGTTATGTGTGTTGGCCCGTTCTGTTCCAAGGTGGAGCCATACCCGTGTAGATCATGCCGCTAGGCGGATATCTGCAAAGCTATCGTTATCGTTAGCATTTATGTTTTGTGGCACTTTGCCAAGCAATCAGTCTCGAACCGCCCTATTACACGAAAATCGAATTCCATAGTCACCCCCATCATAGATACACCATCATCCCTCACTTTAGTAGGCATCCCTTTCGGGTCGGACCTTGATGTATCTATGGTGGAGGTGCGGGGAGTCGAACCCCGGTCTTTCCGCCTTTATTGTTGATTGTCAACAACTGATATTCTATTTATACCCTAACGGGCTTTAATTGTACATGCTTAATTGCACCAAGATTGCTTTGCATCACCAAAATATGCACGCGCAAAACCATTCTTGATAAGAAGATCTCGTAGGCTCATGCCATCAAGGAGAATATCTCCAAGAACACGACCACCGAACTTATCCCAATCGTACAGAACAACCTGATGCTTCTTCGTAGATTTGATTACCAAATTGGTGAATTCACTAGCTTGTTCGCCACGAACTTTTTCGCTAGTGCACTTGGCACGAAAGCTCTTTTCAGGTGTATCGACACCAAAGATTCGAACACCAAGCTCAGGCTTCAGAGGAGCTGGAAGATACGGAGCGGTAATGACAATCGTATCACCATCAATCGCACGGACGATGGTAGTATCATACGTCACACCGACAGGAGTCTTCTGTGCGATAGCTGGAGTTGCCAGCATGACGAGTGCTAGCGCAATAAAATTCTTCATATATTTTCCTTAGTTACAACGGGTTTCCCAGTAAACGTAGCGTTCGCCACGATACCATTCGGTGATTTGTTCACGGACGCAATAGCGTCTATCATATCTATAATCTGGTGGATAATAGCGTGTGTCATTATATGGCTCTTGATTTCTTTCTCTCTCACGATCCCTCTCGCGATTACTCGAGCTGAGAGCACCAACTACAACGCCACCAATGATAGCTCCACAAAGCCAGCCACATCCTCCACCACGACGTTGGTTCTGATCACGCCATTCTCCGCGGTCACGCTTATCTCTACGGTCATTGAAATCGTTGCTCTGTGCAAACGCTGGGGTGGTAATCAACATGCTAGCAGCAAGAGCAAATGCAATAAGCTTTTTCATATTAAAACCTTTCATTAATATCAGCAAACATGACTCGTTTTTTTGGATCACCTGCGGTGATGCATCGAGTGAGTGTAAGAGCTTCTTTATAATTCTTCGTATGGAATTTTACCGGAAAGATGATCTCTTCATCCTCCATTTCGAAACACATTCCTACAAAGTAAGTACCATTTTC
>SXGQ01089819.1_pt1 | contig 25165 bp, 23 predicted proteins | sample 3178371 | NCBI WGS metagenome assembly SXGQ01 (sample SAMN11356859, study PRJNA531348) | freshwater metagenome | isolation source: freshwater sample F1-20 | place: China: Fuxian Lake, Yuxi | collected 2017-12-25 | reverse complement strand
CTTGACCAGTCGCGGAGGCAAGACCTCACATGCTGCGGTAGTGGCACGTGGGATGGGTAAGACCGCAGTCTGCGGAACTGAGAGCATCTCAGTCGATGAGCGCGCACACCTTTTCACCGTGGGTGGTTTGACCATCTATGAAGGGGAGACGATTTCAATCGATGGTTCTACTGGAGCTGTCTATGTCGGTGTCGTTCCAGTCATTGCATCACCTGTAACTGCATACCTCGAAGGTCGCTTAGCTGCAGAATCGAAGCAAGCAACTCCAGTGGTCAAAGCAGTCGACCGTATCTTGCAATATGCAGACCAGAAGCGAACCTTACGAGTTCGTGCAAACGCGGATACACCCGAAGATGCGGTTCGCGCACGAATCCTTGGCGCTGAAGGTGTTGGCTTATGTCGAACCGAGCATATGTTCTTAGGTGAACGACGTATGTATGTAGAACGTTTGGTTCTCGCAGAGAATGAAGAGGTCCAACGAGGTGTTATAGCTGAAATGGAGCCGCTCCAACGTGGCGACTTCGTAGGAATTATGATGGCTATGTCAGGTCTGCCGGTGACGGTACGACTACTTGATCCACCACTGCACGAGTTCCTCCCCGACTTGGCGGAGATGACCGGCGAGATGTCACGAGCAGAGGCGCTCAATACCGATATTTCACCGCGGGAGCAGGCAATCTTTGCTGCAGTAAAACGACTTCATGAAGCAAACCCAATGCTTGGTTTGCGCGGAGTGCGCCTTGGCATTCTTATCCCTGAGCTATTTAAAATGCAGGTTCGCGCGCTTGTGCATGCTGCTCTTGAAGTTCGTCGCCTCGGACATGACCCTAAGCCTGAAATCATGATTCCTTTAGTGGCAACGCAACGCGAACTTCTTCATCTCCGCGAGACTCTTGAAGAAGAGATTGCTCATACTCTCTCCAGCACTGGTCAACATCTAGATATTCCAATAGGAACGATGATTGAGACCCCGCGCGCTGCAATAACTGCTAAACGAGTCGGTGATTATGCTGATTTCTTCTCATTCGGTACCAACGACCTTACTCAGTTGACGTGGGCATTTAGTCGAGATGATGTGGAGTCAACATTCTTGCCCCGTTATCTCGATCTCGAATTGCTTCCCTTTAACCCCTTTGAATCATTGGATCAAGATGGCGTCGGGCTTTTCGTCAAAATGGCATCTGAGGCAGCCCGCTCTATTCGACCTGACTTCAAATTAGGTGTGTGTGGAGAGCACGGTGGCGATCCGAGAAGCATTCACTTCTTCCACTCGGTTGGTCTTGATTATGTCTCGTGTTCCCCATTCAGAGTCCCAGTAGCAAGACTTGAATCAGGTCGAGCAACAATTGTGAAAAGCTCGACATCGAGCACTGCATAAAACCACGATAGGGAGTCTTCTTCATGCAATTGGCGGTGATTGAGAGCGCCGGGAATCCCTTCGCCCTGACGAAGTTCGTTGATGGCAAGTATTTTGCGATTAGAGAATTGCCAACTCTCACGGCGGCGCTCAAGATTCCGTTAGCAGAACTTCGGGGAATTATTGATAAGTCTGATGGTCCAGAGGTCACTGGAAGAGAGCTGCCACCATTGGCCCCCGAAAGTGAAGTGTGGGGAGCTGGAGTGACTTATCTTCGCTCTCGCGATGCCCGGAAAGAGGAGAGCGGCACCCCTGATGTCTATCAAAAAGTTTATGAGGCCGATCGACCCGAACTATTCTTCAAAGCAAATTTCCGTCGTACCGTTGGCAATGGCGATGTCATCGGTAAGCGTGCCGATTGCACCTCCACAGTTCCTGAACCAGAAGTGGCAATTGTCATCAATGCATTTGAAGAGATAGTTGGTTTCACGATTTGTAACGATGTCACTTCACGCTCTATAGAGGGGGCAAATCCGCTCTATCTCCCACAGGCGAAGAGTTACCTAGGATCAACTGCGCTTGGCCCTCGAATTACTCCAAGCTGGTTGGCACCTTCACATGAGAAGATCACTGTGGAGGCTCAGATCAAACGGGGAAGTGACGTGGTGTGGAGCGCAAGTACCGCCCTAAGCTCTCTCAACAAATCGTTAGAACATTTGGTCGGCTATCTCTTTCGTTGTCAAACCTTCCCCGATGGGGTAATTCTCTCTACAGGAACTGGGATCATCCCGCCTCTTGATTTCATCATGCAAGAAGGAGATATCGTCACGATAGAAGTTGGCGGCGTGGGGACACTAGAGAATGAAGTGATTGAGATTCCACTAGATATAAACAGACGTTTTCAGAAAGCGCTGAGGTGAGAGATTCGATGAAACACGTTGTTTGGGCTCAATGGGATGATCTTGTAGTGCCTGCTGGTTTCACCCTGAAGTCCCCGATAAATACTGATCTCGCATCAGCAAATCTTGAGGACATTACTTTTTATATCCCTAGCTATATGGGCGGCCGAAGCGCGTTGGAATACTCACGGAAGATGCCCAACTTAAAAGTCTTGCAGATGCCAAATGCAGGATATGAAGATGCTCTCGAATTCACTCGATCAGGGATGACGTTATGTAATGGCCGCGGAATCCATGATGCATCAACTGCTGAATTGGCTGTTGGACTGACCATTGCCTCGCTGAGAGGTATTCCCGACTTCGTGCGGAATCAAGAGCGCGGTCAATGGGTGCATGGCCGCTACCAATCTATGAATGACAAGAAGATTGCCGTGATTGGATTTGGATCAATCGGCAAGACTGTAGTTCGCAATCTCTCTGGTTTTGATCTGACTGTGGTCCCCTTTTCACGTTCAGGCAATGACGGTGCGCTGAAAATCGAAGAGCTCGATGAGCACTTACCAACATTTGATGTCGTGATTCTCATCTTGCCGCTCAACGACCAGTCACGGAAAATGTTTAACAGAGAGAGATTGTCTCTCCTTAAAGATGGCGCATTGCTCGTAAATGTCGCTCGTGGTGGCATCGTCGATACCGATGCGCTCGTGGCGGAATTGAATTCAGGTCGAATCACGGCTGCGCTTGATGTCACCGACCCGGAGCCACTCCCAGCCGGTCATCCTTTATGGAGCGCGCGTGGGGTGTTGATCGCCCCCCATGTTGGCGGAAACACTTCGGCATTCGAACCACGTGCACGACGACTAGTTGAGGGGCAATTAGCTCGATTAGCTTCCGGTCAGAAATTAGAGAACGTCATCATCGCCGGAGACATTCTCTAAGTTTCTTACTTGTGCGCCACTACTTTATTTGTGAACTGGCCAATACCTTCAATACCTGTGACGACTGTTTGACCAGCGCGCAGATACTTCTCGGGCTTGAAGCCCATTCCAACGCCTTCAGGAGTTCCGGTGTTGATGATATCTCCAGGGTGTAGTTCCATAAATTGACTGATGTACCAGACAATGTGGTTGATGCCGAAGATCAAATCGCTCGTCGAAGAATCCTGGCGTTTCTCGCCATCGACTGTGCACCAGACTCTGACGTTATGGGGATCAAAAGAGTCAGATGTGACGACTACTGGTCCAAATGGATTGAAGGTAGGAAATGATTTACCCTTACTCCATTGACCTGCACGCTCAATCTGCCAATGGCGCTCACTAACATCTTGACTGATTGTGTAACCGGCAATGTATGAAGGCGCTTGATCAACGCTAGGAATGTACGAAGCCTTCTTTCCAATGACAATTGCGATCTCGACTTCGTAGTCAGTTTTTACGCTGTTAGGCGGAATGATGATGTCATCGTTTGGACCAATCGCAGTATCAGGGGCTTTGGTAAAGACCACTGGCTCTGGAGGTGGAGTCATTCCCGACTCAGCAGCATGCTTGGCATAGTTCAAGCCGACGCAGATGATGTTTGTGGGCCGGGCTAGTGGAGAGCCGATTCGGTAATCCGAGACTTTGACCCGTGGCAGTGAAGAGAGGTCTGCCGCTGCGACCTTGGCTATTGCGCCAGCCCCCAGCTCGGTGCGATTCCAGTCTGAGATCAAGTGGTCGACAAAGACCGCTTCGCTCTCAGAGACCATTACAGCGGGTTTTTCCTGGCCTTTTGCACCTAGACGGGCGAATTTCATTGCGACTCCTTCAGTTCATAATGTGAGATGGCTTGTGAACCTTGCCTCCGGAAAATCTTATGGGTTTAGCCAATCCTCCGATAGGTTTAGAGGCGAGTTTTTGACCACAATGCAGAACGCCCCATCGCAGCCAGCAGAAGGAGAGAGCAATGCCTGCACACCATCGGACCAAGCCCACCGGATTACGTAGTCGTGAGTGGTTTGGTGCTGAAGGGAAGAATGGTTTCATCCACCGTTCATGGATGCGTAACCAAGGCTTTGCTCCTGATGTGATGGATGGACGTCCAGTCATTGGTATCGGCACTACCTGGTCGGAGTTCACTCCCTGCAACGCACATCTTCGTCGCGTTGCCGAGTCAGTAAAGCGTGGCGTATGGGAGATGGGTGGCTTCCCGTTGGAGTTCGCTGCAATGTCCTTGGGTGAAGTGACGATGCGTCCGACGACAATGCTTTATCGGAATCTTCTCGCATTGGAAACTGAGGAATTAATTCGAGCTAATCCTATGGATGGCGTTGTACTCCTCTCCGGTTGCGATAAGACCACGCCAGGAATGCTCATGGGTGCGGCAAGCGTTGATATCCCCACCATCATGATGACGGGTGGACCAATGCTCAACGGAAAGTTCCGCGGGAAGGATATCGGCTCAGGTACCGATGTATGGAAATTCGCTGAAGAAGTGCGTGCTGGCACGATGAGCGAAGAAGAATTCACAGAGGCAGAGACGTGTATGTCTCGTAGCGCCGGGCATTGCATGACTATGGGTACTGCATCGACGATGGCATCAGTTACAGAAGCCCTTGGCTTGCAACTTCCGGGGAGCGCTGCGATTCCAGCAGTGGATTCTCGTCGTTATGCAACTGCACAACTTGTCGGTCGCCGCGTCGTGAAGATGGTCGAAGAGGGTCTGACTCTCTCAAAGATTCTGAATAAGAAGGCGTTTGAGAATGCCATCAAGATCGTGGGCGCAATCGGTGGCTCAACAAACGCCGTCGTTCACCTTCTAGCAATCTCTCGACGTATTGGAGTTGATCTAGAACTCAAAGAGTTTGATACCTTGACCAAAGATCTACCCGTATTGGCTAACTTGATGCCTTCGGGTAAGTATTTAATGGAAGATTTCTATTATGCAGGTGGAATTCCAGCGGTGATGCAGGAGTTGGGTAATCTCATCCATCGCGATCACATCACTGTAACTGGCAAGAGCGTCGCTCAAAATATTGAAGGAGTAAAGAACTGGAATCGGGAGGTCATTACTTCGGTGGCAGAGCCCTTCCAGAAGCCAGGAGGTGCGACAGCGGTTCTCTTTGGCTCACTTGCCCCCAATGGTGCGGTAATCAAAGTCTCAGCAGCATCACCGCATCTGCTCAAGCATCGCGGAAAGGCGCTGGTGTATTCAGCAATTGAAGATTATGTAGAAGATGCCGATCGTGATGATTTCATCGTCGATGAGAATGACATTCTTGTCATCCAGAATGCTGGCCCTAAGGGTTACCCAGGTTTCCCTGAAGTTGCTAATGCATCGATGCCAAAATCGCTCTTGGCCAAGGGTATTACCGACATGATTCGTATCTCTGATGCTCGCATGAGCGGTACTGCATACGGCACGGTGGTGTTACACGTTTCACCAGAAGCGGCAGTGGGTGGCCCGCTAGCGTTAGTAGAGACTGGCGATGAGATCGAGATGGATGTGGCAAATAGACGCCTTGATCTTCTTGTTGCCCCTGCAGTACTCGAAGAGCGAAAGAAGAAGTGGGTCGCACCAACCTCGCCTGAACCACGCGGGTGGGTCAAGCTCTATTTTGATCATGTGAACCAGGCGCACCATGGTGCAGACCTTGACTTCTTAGTGGGAAGTTCTGGTAACTGGGTTGGTCGACACTCCCATTAACTTATGAGTACGCAAGGTAACCAGCCGATCTCCTCGCGAAACCTTGCGCTGGAATTGGTCCGCGTTACCGAGACCGCTGCGATTGCCGCCTCACGCTGGATTGGTATGGGTGAGAAGAACCTTGCTGATAAAGCGGCGGTCGATGCAATGCGTCGAATGATCTCCTCTGTCTCCATGAATGGCGTCGTCGTCATCGGAGAAGGGGAGAAAGATCAGGCACCGATGCTCTTTAATGGCGAACGAGTAGGTGATGGCACCGGCCAATCATGCGATGTAGCAGTCGATCCCATCGACGGAACCACGCTCACTGCCAAAGGGATGAGCAATGCAATTAGCGTTATCGCGGTAGCGCCTCGGAATTCTATGTTTGACCCTTCTGCAGTTTTCTATATGAATAAATTGGTCGTCGGCCCTGAGGCTGCTGGTGTCATTGATATCGACCAAAGTACTGGCGAGAACTTGCGGGCGATCGCCGCCGCCAAGAAAGTACCTGTCAGTTCATTGACTGTGGTGACTCTCGATCGCCCTCGCCATGATCAATTAGTGGCAGAGATTCGCGAGGCTGGCGCACGTATCAAATTCATTACAGATGGAGATGTCGCTGGTGCAGTCATGGCGGCTCGTCCTGATACGGGAATCGATGTATTGATGGGAATTGGCGGAACTCCCGAGGGCATTATTGCGGCATGCGCTATGAAATGTATGGGTGGAGAGATCCAAGGACGACTCCATCCGCGCTCTGATGAGGAGCGGGAGAGTGCGGCGAAAGCAGGACTTGACCTAACCCGAGTCTTTACGACAAACGATTTAGTGTCCGGCGATGATCACTTTTTTGCAGCAACTGGAATCACCGATGGCGAATTGCTCAAAGGGGTGCGATATACGAATGTAGGTATGCGAAGTCAATCAATAGTGATGCGCAGCAAGTCACGTACTATTCGAATTATCGATACCGAACATCCACTCGAACGAATCAATTAAGGGGCTGGGAATAATGGCAAAACCAAATATCGAGCACTTCTTCTCAAAAGAAGCGCCAAACCCCGGGGGAGCCTACTCTCATGGCGTTGTTGCAAATGGATTTCTCTATACCTGCGGAATGGGACCGGCTGACCCCGTTACTAACAAAGTCGAAGTCGAGGGAATCGAGGAGCAAACTCGACAAGTCTTGAAAAACTTGCAGGCCATATTGGCTGAAAAAGGAGCAACGCTAGATCAAGTTGTGAAAGTCACTACCCATCTACAACACGTGAATAGAGACTTTGCTGCATACAACAAGGTCTATCAAGAGTTCTTCACGGCTCCATTTCCGGTCCGAACGACTGTTGGCTCAGATCTTGCGAGTATTCTTGTCGAAATTGATTTTGTCGTCGCATTATAAATATCCCGAAGAACTAAGGAGTAACTATGAGCGATATCGCCGGCAAGAAAGTTGTCATCACTGGCGCTGGTAGAGGTATTGGGCGTGAGATGGCGTTACGCGCCTGTGCAGATGGTGCGGTAGTTGCGCTTATAGAAATTGATTCCAACACTCTTGCTAAAACCTTAAGTGATATTCATGAAAGTGGTGGTAAAGCGTATGGATATCAACTTGATTTAGGTGATGAGCATGCAGTCAAGGCAACTTTCAAGAAAATTGACCAAGATGTTGGAGAAATCGATGCATTAGTCAATAACGCGATGGTGCACGAGGCAGAAGCTCTCCACGAAACCTCGCTTGAATCCTGGAATAACTCCTTAAAAATCACTCTTACAGGAGCCTTCTTATGTGTGAAAGAGGTACTACCAATGTTCATGGCGCGAAAGCGCGGAAATATCATCAATATTGGGACTGTCAATGCCAAGGGTATGTTTGGCAGTGATGCATATTCGGTTGCCAAAGCGGGAGTCCATCAAATGACCCGCTCAATAGCGGTTCGATATGGCGAGTATGGGATTCGTTGCAATACGGTGGTTCCCGGCACCATTGCAACCGAAGCATGGATTGAGCGGGCAAAAGCAAATCCTCAAGTATTCGAGGATCTCAAACCGTGGTACCCACTCGGTCGGGTAGGAACACCGAAAGATATAACCGAGATGGTGCTCTTCCTGATCTCCGATCGCGCAGAGTGGATCTCAGGAGCCGAACTTGTCGTTGATGGAGGTTTGCTCGCTGGATATACGCCGATGTTCAACACGATTGAGGGACGTAAGCCCTGAGCACTTTCGTAATCCGTGGTGGAAGCGTCGTCGATGGCAGCGAACGTCCAGCATTTAAGGCGGATATCCAGGTCATCGACGGAGTAATTTCTGTTGTAGGTAGCGTTCTCAAGGGCGACGAGCGGGGCAAGGTAATAGATGGTTCAGAACTCACTATTACGCCAGGCTTTATTGACATGCACGCCCACTCTGATCTTGCGGTAATCGCAGATCCTGCTCACTTAGCAAAAGTCACGCAAGGAGTCACGCTCGAAGTTGTTGGTCAGGATGGATTGAGCTATGCGCCGACATCCGAAGAGACCCAGCATGAGATTAGAGAGCAACTTTTTGGATGGAATGGAGATCCATCGACTATTGATTGGACTTTTAAATCAATCGCTGACTACCTCAAGTACATCGATAGAGGCGCACCAGTGAATGTTGCATTCTTGATTCCTCATGGGAATGTGAGAATGTTGGTCAAAGGCAGCGAGCCTGGGATTGCTACTCCAGACGAATTACTGAAGATGCAGGTGATTGTCGAGCAGGGAATGCGCGAAGGTGCAGTAGGGCTCTCGGCTGGACTTACGTATACGCCAGCGATGTATGCCGATGACAATGAATTGATTGCGCTTAACTCGGTCGTTGCCAAGTATGCCGGCTACTACGCTCCACATCACCGAAACTATGGACGTGATTTTCTACAGGCAGTTAGCGACTGCATTGAGATCTCTCATGCCTCACGTGCCGCGCTACACCTGACCCATTGCCATATGAGTTCACCTCAATACCACGACAAGACTGAGTTGCTCTTTGACATGCTTTCTGAGGGAGAGCGTCGTGGCGTGGATATTACCCTTGATACCTATCCCTATCTTGCGGGAATGACATATCTACATGCTCTGTTGCCTTCATGGGTGCAGGCTGGAGGAATTGAAACTATGCGCATGCGCCTACGTGAACCTGATGTGCGCAAGCGGGTAATCCACGAACTGATGGTGACTGGTTCTGATGGTGCACATGGAAACACTTTGAATTTCCAGACGATTGTCATCGCAGGTGTCGACAAGGCAACGGAATTCGTTGGTATGCGTTTTGATGAAGCAGCGAAACGAGCAGGTAAGGATTCGGTGGAGTTCTATCTCGATTTCCTCGATGCTGAAAATTACAAAGTATCTGCGGTCCTTCATGGTGGCTATGAACCGAATGTGCGGTCCATTATGAAGCACCCTAAACATATGGTGGGTAGCGATGGAATTCTCGTCGGCAATAGACCTCATCCACGGGGATACGGCACATTTGCTCGCTACTTAGGAGTCTACGGTCGAGATGAGCAGGTGCTCTCATTTGAAGGTGCGGTAGCGCGGATGACCGGACGACCTGCACAGAGATTGCGCTTAGTTGATCGCGGCCTGGTAAAGATTGGTTATCGAGCCGACCTGGTATTACTTCATCGAGAGAGTGTCATCGACCAATCTACGTATGAAGAGCCAAGAGTTCCGGCAAAAGGTTTTGTCCATGTTTGGATAGACGGAATATCGACATTGTGGGACGGTGGCCGAACAGATAACCTTCCTGGACGTGCAGTTCGACTCATCGACAAGAAAGGTATCTAAGACCATGGAAGTTGGCCGAGTTGATGGGAATCGCCCTTGGGCTCCTATCGTTGGATACTCACGAGCAGTACGGATGGGAAATCTCATTGAAGTAAGTGGAACGAGCGCGACTACACGCGATGGTCAGGTCATGTTTCCCCACGATGCTTATGGTCAAATGAAATACATTCTCACTGAAATCGAAAAGGCTGTAAAAGAATTGGGTGCGACTTTCGAGAACACAATCCGGACTCGAGTATTCCTTACCAACATCGAAGATTGGCCAGGGGTAGCGAAGGCTCATGGTGAATTTTTTGCAAAAATCTTGCCAGCATGCTCATTCGTTGAAGCTAGTCGGTTGATGTTGCCGGAGTTATGCGTCGAAGTTGAAGCAACCCTCTGGGTCGAATAACGAGTAACGATGGCAGAACACACGACAGTAATAATCACCGGTGGCGGAAGCGGGATCGGTTTAGCCACGGCAGAGCGTTTACTTGCTGATTGGCCATCAGTCAAAGTGATCTCTGCAGACCTCAAAGAGGGTGGCTTTGGCCAGTTACAGCAGAGATATCCCGACCGAGCGCTCTTCCTGGAATCTGTCATTACCACCGCTGCTGGGGCAGCAGAGGTTGTCCAAAAGAGCCTTGCCTGGGCTGGAGATATATCAGGCTTGGTCTGCTGTGCCGGAAATAGCACCAATCACGCCAGCCTTGATATGACCCCAGAGCAATGGCGTGAGGTACTTGATGTCCATCTCGATGGCCATTTCTACATGAATCAAGGAGTTGCCCGTTACCTGGTAGGTAATGGCAAGCCAGGTGCTTTTGTGAACTTCTCCTCGTTAGCACATAACTTCGGCTGGCCACGGCGTTTGCCATACTCAGTAGCCAAGGCAGGCATTGATGCGATCACACGAACCCTCGCGGTCGAATGGGCCGAGTTTGGTATTCGGATCAATGCGATTGCTCCTGGATATATCAACACTCCTTTTGTGGTGAATGCGACCAAGAATGGGTACTTAGACCCATCTATTCAGAGCATGCATGCAATGAATCGTTTTGGTGAACCCGACGAGATTGCCCGTGGCGTGAAATTCTTGCTCTCAGATGATGCCAGTTACATCACCGGCGAGATACTTACGATTGACGGTGGTTTCACCCCTAAGCGCATTCCTTGGATCAAGAAATAATCGCGCCCTTAATCCACTCCAAGTCTCGCGGTCGCATCGCATCCAGAAGGTAGAAATCAATATCGTGAACTGAGCTATCGTGCAGAGCTTTTACTTTGGCGCTTAGTTTTTCTCTCGAATCATTATCAGGGTAAGTCGGGCGGAGAATAGCGGTAATCGCACCTGAGATTTCTGACCGATAGTGGCTAGCCACAGCGCCTACCTCTTCGGCGCTCACTCGATAAATTAATGGCTCATAGATATCAACTGCTTTATCTATAAGCATATTGTCGATGCCTACCTGCCAACTTTTGCCGAGTGGTGCGCTCGCCGAATTAGTAATAAGCGGGGCTTGATCAATGAATGTGGTGCGCACTCCATGCGCTGCGGCAACCTCTCTGACCTCACGATAACGACGAGCAACAGTCTCTTCACGAGAAGTTAGGTATCCAAGAATCTCCTCTCCAACAATCGATGCCAGATTCTCTTTTGTCAGCTCCACTCCAAGCCACTCATCATGATCTTCAAGAAATACTCTGAGTAATTGCACAACTCGCTCCTTGAGCGCTGGACCATCACCAACAAAATGTGCGATGCAATAAGTGCAGAAACAGAGGGAGAGGAGAAAACCGGTGACCTCGCTCATCTCTAGGAAGAATCGCTCATGGTGCTCCCCATGATGGGCTCCGTGAAAATGAAGTGATTCGATAGCAAGCGTGGTGATGCCTCTGCTTGCCAAGTCGTTACTAAGCCCTGAGATATATCCAGCAATTTCGGGGCTACTTGGACAGAGTTCAGAGAGAAAGTGGTTTCCAAAGCAGTTTGTCACGGTGAGTTTTGGGTATTGAAAGCCAATTGCAGAGTTATGCATGTAGACAGCCCATGCGTTGACTTCGAAGCCCTGTCTGCTGGCTACCCTAATAACTTCATCAAGCATCCGATTTTCAGTGAGGCAATCTTTGGGATTCGGTTGCACAGACTGAGATGGATACATATCTCGATTGGGCGTGTAGTAATGAAAGCCGTCGGCGAGATACTCCAACGCCGGACCTTGGCGAAGGAGAAAATCACGGCTGGCATGGTAGTTAAGGGCGAGATTAATTCCGGTAAATCCATAACTTTGGAGGTCGGGGATTACTCTGGCAGCGCTCTGGCGGAAGAAGGTGTAGGGGAAGGTGAAGGCGTTGTGACGCCCCATGGCTACTTCACACTGCCGGCAGTAAGACCACTGACAAGATATTTCTCGATGAAGATGAAGAGGACGACAACTGGGATGATGGCAATCAGGGAGCCTGCGAAGAGGTAATTCCACTTCACCTCGTAGTAGCCGGTCAGAAGTGAGAGACCAACAGAGAAAGGTTGTTTTGCGGGTTGACTGGCAAGGGTATAAGCAACTACGAACTCGTTCCATGCAGCGATGAAGATAAAGATTGCTGTTGTAACGATCCCAGGGAGAGCGAGCGGGAGGGCCACTTTTCGGAAGGCTTGGAACCTCGAACAGCCATCGATTTGTGCAGCCTCTTCGATCTCTTTTGGAATTGAGCGGAAAAAGCTGGAGAGGATCCAGACCGCAAAGGCGAGATTAAAGGCAGCATTTACCATAATCAGGCCAGTGTAGGTATTAATGAGGTTGAGGACTGACATCTCGCGATAGATACCAATAAGCAGAGTGGTAGGCGAGAACATTTGAGTGACGAGTACTACGAGTAAGAAGAGAGTTCGGCCTCGGAAATTATGGCGGGCGACGAAATACCCTGCAGGAATTGATACAATCAACCCAATGAGCATCGTTGCCAGCGCAATGATAATAGTGTTCTTCATATACGTGCCGAATTCAATCTCCTTGAATACGTTTATGAAGTTGCTCCAAATCCAATCTTGGGGCAGATAGGTCGGCGGCATATCGGTGATATCTGCTTTAGGTTTCAGAGCGGTGCTAAACATCGTGACATAAGGAAATAGGAAGATAAATGCGGTTACGAGACCGGTGACGGAGAGTACGAAACCTTTGATGCGACGTTTAACGATTGGTGCAGGCACGCTCACGTTTGATCCGCCTCTCGCCATTTAGATAGCTTCAAGAAAAGCATGATGAAGATGAAAATTACGATGAAGTTTCCGACTGCAAGAGATGCTGACTGTCCGATATCTTGATCGCGGAAGGCGATTTTGTAGGCAAATGTCGTCGTAGTATCAGTTTCATAGCCGGGTCCACCTTTAGTCAATACCCAAATGATGGGGAAAGAGTTAAAGACGTAAACCGCATTGATGACCGCAGCAACAAGGAATGCAGGGCGTAGTAGCGGGAAAATAATGGTCCAATAGGTTTTCCACCCACCCGCGCCATCTACTTTGGCCGCTTCGAGCACTTCACCTGGAATCGACTGTAAGCCAGCGAGAAGTACGTAACTAGTGAAGGGGAGTGAGACGAATATCGCCACAACCAAAAGCATGATGAAAGAGGTCGAAGGGTTGCCAAGGAGATCGACATCTTCCTTGATGATCCCTAGATCTTTGAGAATCAAATTCATCATGCCGTAGTACGGATCGAGGATCCATTTGAACGACGTTGCAGTAATGACTAGAGATGCAGCCCACGGAATGATTATGGAGTAGCGGAGGAATTTCTGTCCTCGAAATTTAGCATTCATCAATTGGGCAAGAGGCAAGGAGATGGCAAGGGTCATACCGACCACTACTACTAACCAGATGACGGTACGTCGTAATACAGGTGGTAAGTCAAAGTTCGCGGCTAACATCCGATAGTTCTCAAGGCCAGCCCAACCTTGGATAAGTCCTGAGATATCGATACTTCTAAAAGACATGAGGAAGAGTTCGAGCGTTGGCCAAAGTACAAAGCCAACGATGAGGAAGATCGTTCCACTCAGCCAAGGAAGGGCTGCGCGAGCAGGTTCCTTCTTCACTGTTGCGGCGACCACGTGCGCTCCCTCATCTATTTCTATCTGTTATGGAGTGACTCTAGTTAACTATAATGAAAGGCAAGACCTCGATTGTCGAGGCCCTGCCTTTCACTTTTACAACAGGTAAGTAACCTAAGCGTTACTTAACTTTCTTATGTGCGGCATCGCACTTTGCCTGGATCTGTTGAAGCGCTTTTCCAGTGTTTGACATCGCGTTACCCATGTAGGTCACGATTGATGCCTTACATGCCTGCCATGAACCAACGGTTCCTGGGTAGAAGATCGCCTTTGGAAGAAGCTTGACGTATGGCCCGATGATTGGGTCCTCTTCAGCAAGCTTTCCAGCGCTCTTAGTAGCAGGGATGAATCCACCAGCAGCCTTCAAGAAGCCTTGGTAGTTAGTAGGCTCGAAGAGGAAGGTGAGGAATTTCTGGATTTCCTTCTGCTTTCCACCGGCCTTGTAGCCCTTGAAGTAATCCTGGACACCAACGGTGATGTCAGTCTTACCCTTTGCAGCCGGGAAAGCTCCCGCTGCCCAGTCGATGCTCTCTCCACCATTCTTGGATAGCCAATCTGGTAGGAAGACGCCGCCATCAACCATCGCTACCTTGCCTTTAGCAAAGAGCGCCCAGCAGCCATCGGTACGGTTGGTCTTACCTGGGTTTGGTTGAGTCAATTTTTGGTCAACAAGGGTCTTGAGGAAATCAAGAGCGCCCTTGAACTCTTTATTGTTCAAGGTGTACTTGTTGCTCTTCTCGTTGAAGAGACGGCCACCATTGCCGCCACCCCATGTTGTGAAGATCATCTGTGCTTCTTCAGGTCCAAGTGGAAGGCAGTATGGATAGACATCTGGATACTTCTTCTTCACTGCCTTTGCAGCAGCGAGCATGTCATCCCAAGTCTTTGGAGCAGCCTTAACGCCAGCACCGGAGATGAGTTGCTTGTTCCAGAAGAATGCACGAGCTGATGCAAGGTCGGGCACTGCGTAGGCAGTTCCCTTGTACTTGGAGTTGTCGAGGAATGCAGGGATGATGTCTTTTAGAACTGCTCCACTTACGATTTGATCTGCACGATAGAGCAGACCTGCTGCAGCTTCACCTGCGAATTCGTCGTTATTGACGATATCTGGTGTTTGACCAGATGCAATCAAAGTCTTGACCTTCTGGCCGATTTCAGGCCATGCGACTACGTCAACCTCAACCTTAATTCCAGGGTTGGCATTCTCGAAGTCTTGAGCAAGACCGTCGTAGTAATCAACCATGTCATCGGTGTAGGCGGCCATAACAAGCTTGAGAGTGACATCCTCAGCTTGCGAAGGCAGAGCCGCTACCGCGAAAGTTGCTGCAAAGCTCATCGCTGCAACGGCCGCAATGCGGGTACGGAATTTCTTCATTTACTTTCTCCTAACTCAGTTGGCGCCAAGTGAAATGGAGCTCAAAGTTAAGGCCCTTCCGGAGCCTTATTTGTCCCCCTAGCCCACCACGTTTATAGGTCGCGAATCAAGGCGTTTTGCTCGATTTAGTATGTATTTTTCATAACGTTTGGAGTGGGCGAATATCTCAGCGAGTACCCCTCAAAGCGACCCTCCCGAGGCGCGAAAAGGCGGTAAAAACCCGCTCATGGCAGGGATATGGCTATTTGACGGATGGGGCAAGGGAACGAAAAAGTGCTCTCATGAATAGCATCAAAAGCAGCGGAGAGATTCTCAATGTTTCTGCTCGGCGCATCACGGTTACTTTGCCTCGCCCCGTCCAGTTAGGTCAGTACTTGATTACCGCGCGCGGATATTGCGTGACAACTGTGCGCCTTGCTAATGGAAGCGTTGGTCATGCCTTTGGATTAGATCGCGGTGTTCCTGTGACTGAATGCGTTAATACGATTATCGCACCACTATACAAAGAGCTTTTTACCGGCGATCCGATCAGCACATGGGATGCCGTCTATCGCCGAGCGAGCGCTCCGTTATCGTCGGGTGCAGCGTTGCGCGGATTTTCACTCGTCGATTTGGCGGCGCATGAAGCGGTGGCAAAGCGTGAGGGTAAAACCGTCGCAGCTCGTTTTGGTAAGAGCGAAAAGGCAATCGCGAAGTGGGCTGTCATTGGTTATCCACCCTCGCGTGGGCCAGAAGATATTGCATGGGAGGTCAAGGCAGCAGTTGCTGCCGGCGCACACGGAGTAAAGCTTCCGGTCGGATTGACCCCTGAATTAACTCGTGAGCGAATAATCGCAGCGCTTGATACCAGACTCTGTCCAGTTGCCACCGATCTAGCCTTCTCATGTCATACAGCGGAAGATGCTATGAAGATAGTGGGAGGCTTAGATCTTGCATGGGTCGAAGATCCCTTTGTATCGGGGAGTTTGATGGAACTTAAGAAGTTACGCTCACTCCTGGATTCACCACTTGCTAGCGGCGACGATGAGACGCATCTCTATCACCCACAAGCATTTGTTGAGAGTGGTGCCGTAGATATTTTGCGAATTGACACCACTTGCCAAGGCGGTCTATCGCGGCTACTTCAACTCAACGATTATCTAGCGGAAAAGAATATGCCGGTCTCGTGGCACGTTTACGATGCCTGGCATAGCCAAGTTGCTTCAATTCTCGATGTGGAGAGTATCTCTATCGAATATTCTGCCCCAGGTGCGAGTGTGGATGCGCTCGCCGAATTAATCGTGGCCAATCGCAGGGTCGATGCCGAAGACTCACTCACCGGGTGGAAATTCACCATGCCCGAACTTCCAGACTCAGTGATGGGAATCGATAGCGATCCTGATTGGAGCGCGCTACAACTGAAGTAGCCCGAATTAATAAGTTGCGCGACCACCCGAGGTGTCAAAACAAAATCCTGTGGTGAATGAGCATGCTGATGATGCAGCGAAGGAAATCATCTCAGCGACCTCTTCGGCCTCTCCGAGACGACCCATCGGTATCCGCGAAATCATGTACTTAAGCGTCTCCTCACTTGTATTTGCATTCATTGGAGTCTTGATGACAGCTGGTGCAATGGCATTTATTGTGATGCCTTCCGTCGCCACCTCCTTGGCAACTGCTTTAACAAATCCAATCATCGCCGACTTTGAGAGAACGTACGGCGTCATGCCGGGGTTGCCTTCTTTGCCAGCGATAGATGCGACATGAACGATGCGGCCATACTTTGCAGCCTTCATTATGGGCAGGGCAGATTGAGTTAACCAGATTGCTCCGAGCAGATTGATTGCCAGAACTTTCTCGATATCTGCAGCAGTGATTTTTTCTAGGGGAGTATTGGTTGGACCGACGATTCCTGCGCTGTTGACGATTGCATCCAGGCGGCCGAAATCTTTCGCAACCATGTTAATGAAATTCGAAACCCCGGTTTGATCAGCGACGTTCAGTTCGCGCGCTACAGCTTTACCGCCAGACCCATTTATCTCTGCAGCAACTTTTTCAGCATTAGCGAGTACGACATCGGAGACAACGACCATTGCGCCTCTCGAAGCAAGTAGGGTGGCAGCCGCAGCACCAATGCCTGCGCCGCCGCCAGCAACAATGACAATTTGACCCTCGTAAATTTCCATGAGCAATACTCTACCGCCTCCTGGTATTTGGTGATATCAATTCATTCACGCATATGAAATTTACCCCTGCCGAGAGCGCTTGTTATTCTCGCGGCACAATGCTTGACTTCTGTTCATGGCGAAAGATGAGAGACCGGTCGTGTTAGTCACGGGCAGCGCTGGCGCTTTAGGTTCAGAAATGTGCAAGCAATTTCTCGATGAAGGGTATGACGTAGTCGTCTCAGACCTTCGCGAGGAAGCTGCGCTGGAGGTGGCCAGAAGTCTAGATCCAAGTGGTGAGCACGTGCTTACAGTTGCCATGGATGTTGGATCTACACCCTCAGTTGATAGCGGAATCGAATCGATTATCAAGCGTTTTGGTCGACTTGATGTGCTCGTTAATAACGCAGGTAATTTCCGACAAGGTCTCACTCACACATATACCGATGAGGATTGGCGCTTCATCACCAATGTTCATCTAGACGGGGCATTTCGATGCTGTCGCGCGGCCTATCCGCATCTTGTGAAGTCGCCCTATCCATCGATCATCTCAATTGCATCAATCGCTGGCCGGATTGGTCTGCCAGGTCGCCTCTCGTACTCAGTGTCTAAGGCAGGACTGGAAGCGCTCACCCGCACACTTGCAGTCGAATGGGCGCCCGAGAACATTCGCGTTGTTGCTGTCGCTCCAGGATTTACTAAAACTGCTAATCGAATCTTTGTCGATGGCAAAGAGGTTACGCATGAGGCGTTTGCTCAGGCTGTCCCGATGAAACGAATGGGTCGACCCGAGGAGCAAGCGGCAGTTGTAGTTTTCCTTGCTTCGAAGAAAGCCTCGTACATCAATGGTCAAACAATTGTCGTCGATGGTGGCGCGACGATCGATTTGCGCGTGTAATTAATCAACGCAACTTATCGAGCGCACCCAAAGCCGCCTTTACCGCTTTTTGCTCTGAATCTGGATGCCATAGCGCAGGTTGACAGTACGATTGCGGTAGGAAATCTGGTAGCGCGTGCGTGTTGGGCCATTTCCATCCCTGCTTTGGGTAATCCTGGGCGCGAGGTAGATACATGATGGTGCCATTTGTATAACCAAGGACGAAAGTATCTGGCCAGGGCGAGCGTACTCTGATTTCTTCACCTGTCTCAAAGAAAGCTTCAACATTGAGACCAACGATGGCGATTTCACCAATTCGAAAAGCATGGGCTTCAAATTCGCGAGTGGGATTGGATTGGGCAACGCTAGTCACTACCGAATCAGCCCAGAGTTTCATCTTCTTCGCTACTCGAGTCTCCCAGGTCAAGGCGCCCCGCTTTTCTCGCTCGAGGATCTCCCTCTCCCAATGTTCTGCCAACTGTGCAGCCTCATCTACCGAGGGAAGAGGTACGAATCCAAAGTGAGCAACTTCATGGCTGGCACCAAGGGTTACCTCAGCGTGCTCGGTTCGCTCTCGCCACGGTTTAAAGAGGATGTTTGGAACATTTTGGAGGAGTACCCGATCCTTTTGGTATTTATTGGTACGTAGTCCAAGTGCTACCCGAACTACTTCGGCACCAAGTGCCGTACCCATTCGGTAGACCTCTTCCGAACAATCCACTTCATAGCCAATACCTACCTGCGGGTTGATATTTCCACCACAGCCTTGAAGAAAAAGAACTGTTCCGCCCACATTCTTTTCGATAATCTTCCGCGCTGGTCCTGGGAAGTCAGCAGAGAGTGTGGGGGATTGGGCGCCGTTGACAACTGGATGGCAGGAGAAGCGGAAGAGTATTGCAATCGGATTTCCCTCGAGATCATCGAAGCGGATGACTCCGATCGAATTATCAGTGGGATGGCCGGGAACTTCACCCAGTACATCTTGATCGCCATTCCACTCTCGTCGATAGATATTTAAATCACTTGCGCCCCAAGCGTGTGCCATGCGAGCTGGGCGTAACTGTGCTTGTGCGGTGGTTGCTGCAAGGACCGCCTGTTCAATAACAAAGGCGAAATAATTCTCACTTCGCGAGATATCTTTTTCGTCAGCGTTCCCATGGAGCATGGTGGGTAAATCTGCAGCGCTGTGGTTATGGCTCAAGTTGAACATCACATTGACCACTGGTATCTCGAGTGCATGTGCAACCCGAGTTCGAATTTCTAGGGCCTCTTCTGTTCGTGAGTTTCCAAGATCACACGCGATTAGGCAGAGGGTGACGCCCTTTGATTCCAGGACAATGGCGCCTAAATAGAGATCATCATCGACTTTGGTGATGGGACTTCCAAAGAGCCGTAAGCCACCTTTCGACATGCCCAACTCAGGATTAATGGTGAGATTTACCGCTCCTACTCGCAAGCCTTGCCCGGCCATCTCACACCATCCTCACATTCGTGCGATCAGATCTTGTTGAGTTTCCTTCGTGCGGCAACTCCGAGTTCACCGGGAATCGATGCAAGCAAGAGCTTGGTGTACTCCTCACGCGGGTCGTTGAAAATCTCCTCAGTGATACCAGACTCAACGAATACACCGTCTTTCATCACATAGACGCGTTTGGTGAGATAGCGAATGACGCCGAGATCATGAGAAACCAGGACGATGGAAAGCCCATCATCAAGTAGGCCTCGGAAAAGATTGAGCAACTGTGCTTGTGCGCTCTGATCGATTGCTGAGGTTGGTTCATCCGCAAGAAGGACCGTTGGATTTGCTGATAGCGCTCTGGCCACACTCACTCGTTGCCGTTGACCACCGGAGAGTTGGCGAGGTTTCTTGATTGCATCAAGTTCAGCGATTCCCATCCGACGAAGAAGTTTAAGCGCGCGATTCTCAGACTCTTCTTTATTCGTCTTATCGTGAATTCGTACCGCTTCAGCCACAGCATTCAATCCTGTTAATTGCGGGTTGAGGCTTCCATAGGGATCTTGAAAGACCATCTGTACCTGCCGTCGGGCCTCGCCGGTGTAGGACTTCGACCCTTTATATACCGGCTCACCATTGAAATAAATTTCACCCTCAGTAGGGACTTGTAATCCGGCAAGCACGCGAGCAAGGGTGGATTTTCCGCTTCCCGACTCACCGACGATTCCGATGGGTTCTCCTGAGCGAAGCGTTAAGGAACAATTCTTGACAGCTTCAACTTTTGTTGAGCCAGAACCGAAGGTGACGCTGACATTCTTAGCCTCGAGAAGGAATTCAGCCATTAGATTCGCTCCAAAAGTTCGGTATGGATACATGCACTTTGGTGCGCCCCACTTGCTCCGATCAGCACAGGATGGTTGCCAACCTTGCAATCGCTTTGAACGATTGAACATCGTTCAGCGAAGCGACAACCAGGATTCCACTCACCGACCGAAGGGGCATTACCTTTGATAGTCACCAGTTCGCTTCCTGGCTTTGCGACATCGATGCGTGAGGAATTGAGAGCGATTGTGTAGGGATGACGAGGTTTCTCAAGTTCTTTTACAGAACCGACTTCCACTGTAGCGCCTGCATGCATCACGACAACTCGATCGCAGACCTCATCAATCAATGCGAGATCATGCGAAATGAGCACGATGGCTGTTCCCGTCGTGGATCGAATCTCCTTGAGCAGGTCCATGATTTGGGATTGCACCGTGACATCAAGCCCAGTCGTTGGTTCATCGGCTATGAGAAGTTTAGGACTGGTAGCCAAGGCGCAGGCAATCATCACACGTTGTCGCATACCACCAGAGAGTTGGTAAGGATATTGCTTCATAACGGTATCAACTCGTCGTATCTTGACTAGATCCAACAATTCTTTGGAACGCGCTTTGATGTTCTTGGTATCGCCAGTGTTTCGAAGCGCTTCAGCTAATTGCGCTTCGATAATAAGGACTGGATTGGGTCCAGCAAGAGCGCTTTGTGGAACATATCCAATGGACTTTCCACGCAAACTCTTCCATGTAGCGTCATTTGCTTTCGCAAGATTCTGTCCTTCGAAAATCACTTCGCCCGACATGATTTTGCCGCCGCGTCGCTCCAATGTGCCGATCATTGTCCGGCAGATCATCGTCTTTCCAGAACCAGATTCGCCAACGATTCCCACCATCTCGCCATAGTTGATGTCGAAATTAGCTTTATCGACGATGATCAAAGTAGGACGGCGTTTGTGGGGAATGCCAATGACTACATCTTTAATCTGAATTAGAGGTTTATTCGGCGTGCTCATCGAGTTCCCACCTCTCGCATGCGGCGCGTGAGTCCTTCAGAGATGAAGGCCACAGCGATTCCTGCCCAACAGAGAGCGATTCCAGGAAAGACAGTTGGCCACCAGAATCCAACAGTGAGTAGATCCTTGCCATCACGAATCATTCCACCCCATTCAGCTTGAGGCGGTTTGATACCCAATCCGAGAAAGGAGAGGGCAGCAATTGCGATGATCACGATGATGAAATCACTCAACGCATAGGCACGTGTCTCTGAAGAAACATTTGGGATAATGTGCTTGAAGAGGATTCGCTTCTTTGAAAATCCCAAAGTACGAGCCGCTTCGACATAACCTTGTTTGTTGACTACGACAGCGCGAGTACGTGCAATGCGAGCGTAACGTGCCCAGTTCACCAATGAAATCGCTAGCACGATACTTCCAACGCCAGGGCCGATAAAAGCAATTAGCGCGATTACGAAGACCAAGAATGGGAATGCATTGATTCCATCGATCACTGACCCCACTACAGAGTTCACGCGCTTGTTCTGTGAGATTCCGAGGAGGGTTCCGATGATGGTGCCAACAACCAAGGGGATTGCTACACCAATGATCGCAGTGCCCAGGTCGATGAAGACAGCATCAAAGACTCGAACGAAAACATCTCTACCCAAGACATCAGTTCCAAAGAAGTTGGCTCTACTTGGTGGAGCAAGCGGCATTGAAGCCAATTCGTCAGGTCCGTATTTGCTAATCCAAGGGATGATCGCACCAGCGAGTACCAGTGAACCCAACATGAAGAATCCGGTATAGATTCCAAAGGTTCCTTCTTTTAGAAATTTTTTCTCTTTCTTACCTTCTATTGCAATGCTCACGAAAGTGTCACTCTCCTGTCTAGGAGATAGCCAGTCAGGTCACCTATAAAACTAAAGAAGACTACGATAAGTCCAAAGATCATCGCGATACTCTGCACAACTGGGTAGTCACGTCCATCAACCGCGGTTATCAGTTCTCGACCAATTCCCGGCAAAGAGAAGATTGTTTCCATAATTACGGTGCCACCAATCATGACACCAACCATGTAACTCAAAAGAACTACCGTAGGCGCAAGTGATGGTCGAAGAAGATAGGACCAATAGAAACGCGATTTACGAACGCCACGGATGATTCCTGTCTCTACGAATTCTTCATCGAGGGTGTCGACAAGCGATGAATGCAACACGCGAGAGAGAACCGGAACGAGGGAGCCGCAATTGGCCAACGCAGGCAGCCAAAGATATCTGAGGTTTCCAGGGAAAGCGCCTTCATAACCTGCAGCAGGGGCAATATTGAAGTACACACCAAATACTAGAAGTCCAAGTAGCGCTAGGAAGAATCCAGGGATTGCTAACGAGATTGAAGTAAGCGCTCTAAACAGGTAGTTCACTGTGTTGCTCTTGCTCGTTGCCACCCAGAGTGCAAGTGGGAGAGAGATGAGCGCGGCAAAGAGGATTGATAATGCGATAATCATCAGAGTTACAGGTAAGTGTGTGCCAAGAATTTCGGTGACATCACGACCAGAGAAGTAGGAATATCCCAAGTCTCCACGGAAGATTCCTAAGAAGTAATCCCAAAATTGCAGATAGAAGGGTTTATCGAGACCGAGTTGGGTTCGGAAGGCTTCAACAGCTTCTTCGGTTACATCTGCACCAAGTGCCAGACGAACGGGATCTCCTGGGCTCAACCGCATCAGCGAAAAGGCAATGACCATCACCCAAAAGCCAACGATTATCGATCGAAGTATTCGACCATAGAAAGTCTTTCGGAGAGCCGCGCGATTTCTATCCTTCTCCACCTCCATTTTTGCATCTTGTGAGGCGGCAGTTTTCTGTGACTCAGTCACTTCAGGAATCCTTTCGCGCTTGAGGGTATCGCAGAGAAATCTCGGAAATTTCTTGATATTGGGAACAAGGTGAGGCATGACGCCCCACCTTGTTCGGATACTACTTGCTCACTGTTTGCACAGTCAGTCTCCACTTTACTTATGAAAGTGGTGGTGACTGCTTCACGAAGTAGTGATCATTGCCCTTCACATTGGAGAAGATGTTTGCGGGGAGACGGCTTGCGCCGAAAACAGCACGTTGTCCAAGTGGAATATGTGCTGACTCGTCCCATATCTTCTTCTCAATTGCTGCGATGAGTGAAATTTGATCCTTCTCAGTTACTGCCGCATCGAGTCCTTGTAGATCTGCAGTATTTGAAGAGGAAGCTGACCAGTTCTGCCACGCGCCACCCTTACCCCAATAGATATTGAGGATCTGTGATGGGAGCGCGCCAGTGGCGCCAGAGAACTGAACTTGATACTCACCAGAGGTCTGTCGAGCCCCACCGACGGCATCAGTTTGTGGCTCAGTGGTGACAACCATCTTTGAACCGAGCTTGCGCCACTCAGCGGCAATAACTGCAATTGCATCTGCCCAGCCTGGTCGGTTGAAGACGGTGATGGTGATTGGGAATCCATCTGGATAACCAGCCTCAGCGAGTAGCTTCTTTGCTCCAGTGAGGTTCTGCTTGGTGCGATCTGTATTCTGGCACTTGTATGAAGGGTGTCCTGGCCAGACAATTGCACAGCTTGGCTTTACATCACCAAAGAAAGCGATATCTGCCATTGCCTTGCGGTTTACCGCCATAGAGAGCGCTTGGCGAACCTTTACGTCATGCCATGGTTGCTTCTTTGCTGCCAAACAGTTTGCTGCCGAAACAATCTTATCCTTGCACCCTTCCATGTCGCGAAGATTGAAATCAAGGGTGAATGTGCCTTGAAGTTGAGTTGGCTGCCAACGGAAGACTTTCTTGTCGGCGAGCTGGCCACGAGCAATCGCCGCTGGGAGATCGAATGCGTAATCAATCGTTCCCTGGCGAAGTGCGATAACGCGAGTCACTGGATCGGGAATCGCGACATAGGTCACTTGCTTGACTGCAGGCTTTGACCAGTAGTTTGGGTTTGCCTCGATGACCATCTTGTCGTCTCCAAGCTTCCATTCCTTGATGCGGTATGGACCCGCGCTTAGCGGAGCTTCCCAATACTTAGCATCAGAGGCGAGTGAGCGTGGGTTCATCCAGAAATAGATACCTGCCATCGCAAATGGAAGATCGTTAAAGCGAGTTTTTGTCTTGATGACAATCGTCTTCGCATCTGGTGCGGAAACGTCTTCAAGAACGGCAAGCTGAGGAACTGGAGCCTTCTTGAGAAGATCGAACATGAAGACGGCATCATCAGCAACGACCTGAGTCTTGCCATCTGAGTACTTGATGTCCTTGAGAGTCAAGGTCCAGGTAAGTCCATCGGATGATTGCTTAGCATCGCTAAGAAGATCCTTCTTTGGCTTTCCATCAGAAGCGATACGCCACAACATTCCTTGAATTAGGAATTTGGAGATGTAGTTCTGATTTGAGGTTCGGAGGCTGTTGGAGGGGTCGAGTGAGGTGACCTTGCCTACAGCTCCCACTGTAATCGCATCGCACTGTGCAGTTGCTGTAGGCGTTGTCAACGTACAGTTTTTTCCTGTTGCCGCCTTTGCAGCTGGTACGCCGATGAGAAGTGATCCCAAAAGCGAGGCAGATGCAAATGCGAGGACAACATTTCGCATTTTATTTGATGTCATTCTTAGTACCTTTCCGGAGGGCTAAGCACGTTCTTCAAGACCGAT
>SXGQ01860264.1_pt1 | contig 25166 bp, 40 predicted proteins | sample 3178371 | NCBI WGS metagenome assembly SXGQ01 (sample SAMN11356859, study PRJNA531348) | freshwater metagenome | isolation source: freshwater sample F1-20 | place: China: Fuxian Lake, Yuxi | collected 2017-12-25 | reverse complement strand
TTAATCACTTCCCCTGGAGGAAATCCATCACCCGATACAGAACTAAAGGCCGCCGCTCTCGAAACAGGAAATCCCAACGCAACGGCCTCAGCCGATAGAAGTAGAGGAGGAGTTCAACCAGTACCGGGCGGAACACCAAAGATTCCACCGAAAGTTGAATATACAAACGTGGGCTCAGGTACACAAACTTACGTACAGAGGCCACAACAACCACCCGTAGCTACACCAGTACTATCGGCTAGAGCATAACTGATGGCAAAGATAGCACCCACATCGATTGGTGATCTTCCCTCGCGCATATTACCTCATGTCAGTGAAGACGAATATGTGAAAGTTCAGAACGGTATCCGGATGCGTCTGAATGTTATTGGCGATATCATTTCAAATATCATGCAGACCGATGTTAAAAACAAAAGACAGTCGGCCGAAAATCAGTTAGAGGGTGCACCAGAACCGATTAAAAGTCCTGAAGCCAAAACAAAAAAGCTGATACCAGATAATGCTGCATCAGGCCTTGCGTTTGCTGCGGGTGCGATAGCTGTATATTTCGAGAAAGAAATAGTCGAAGCTGCAAAGGGATTATATAAAGCGGCCAAGAAAATGCTGGGTTTCAGTATCGATGAATCGACGCCGACAGATGCACCCGAAGGTTCGCAGTCCGATAATGCACCAGAAAACATGCTTGATGGTACAATTGATTTTTTGGGTAAAACCGAAGATATGGAAAAAGAGATAGATAAAAACATAGAAGAGGTTGATTCTCGACCCGGTTCAATGGATAACGAAGTATTTAAATCGGGGCCCAATGACGATACGATAAATCAATTGACAGGGGCGCTTAATGATAGCGATGATCAACTGCTTGATATAGACAACGATAAAGATGAAGACGATCTAGACGAGAAAATGGAAAAAGCTGAAAACGACGTTGAAACTGCATATAAAAATGTAGGTAAACAACTTGAAGTCGATCCCGACGATACAGAAACTCCGAAGCAACCACAACGAAAGCCACGACCACCACGACCAGCGCGTCCAAACAAGAAAGAAGAACCAAAACCTGTTCCGGATAAGTCTGCACCTTCATCGACAGGTACACCACAAAGACAATCAGCTTCTTCTGGACCAGCGGCCGGGACACCCGAACGACGAGATGATGGCGGTGATGGCGGTCCTGGTGTAGGTGAAACGGGTAGCTCAATCGAAGCTATGGAATTCTTTCAGAAGCGAGGCTTCACAAAAGAACAGGCCGCCGGCATTGTCGGCAATCTGCAAGCTGAATCTGGTCCTAATTTAAAAACGGATTCGGTAGGTGATGGTGGAAAAGCCTATGGCATCGCGCAATGGCATCCCGATAGACAAGCTATATTTCAAAATGTATACGGTAAGCCGATTCGTCAATCTACATTCAAAGAGCAACTTGAGTTTGTCGATTGGGAATTGAATCATAACGAGAAAGCTGCGGGTAATAAAATACGAGCTACAAAGACAGTGGAAGAAGCCGCAGCCGCTGTTGATATGTATTATGAAAGATCGTCGGGTCAGCACCGCAAACAAAGAATTGCAAATGCCCGGCGGCTGATTGGCGAATCGGATTCAACGGTTACTGCGACAACTTCACCTCCACCTCCACCTTCACCAACATCTGCTTCTTCTAGTATGCCCGAACCAAAACATGAAGCAGCTAAAGCAGGCGACGTAACAATCGCATCTACTCCCGATTCAACTGGTCCAAATGTAACGACGATGAACCTACCAGATCAGAATAGCGCGTCTGCAAAAACAGAAGGTAATCAACCTAAAGATGGCACTGTTCTTTTGGCCAGAAATCCTATGGTAGAACGTATGACTGCTGCATTCGATAATTATACGTTTGGTCCAACTGGCACAGGTACTGTAGCTGGAGTATAATAAATATCACCACATTCGTATCGCAGGAAATATCAGCAATGGCTACTCTTAATACCAAATCAACCGATGGAAGATTATCCTTTCAAAAATATGTAACGGATAACACTCGATTTCGCGATATAGATTTTGAAATTGAGAAGGGTATCACCGCGACAGTATATATTGCCGAGGGTAAGGCGTTTAGTATCACCAATAAAAAACTGCGTCCGGGAACAAAATTCAAAATTATTTCAAAGAAGCTCGTTGATCCTAGTGGTATGAAACTCGCCGAGACAAATAAAGGTCTCATTTCTATTAATTCTATCCGCAAGCCCACAGGAGGAAATGGAACCCAATATGAAGATGAGGCTGTTGACGGAATCAATGCATATATCAAAAAGAGCGGCGGAATGATTGATGTAAAGCTCCAGGGGTCTCAGAGAATATACAAAAATATTCGGTATGCAATAAAAGTAGATGCAGCAATCAAAAGTAAGGCAGGGGTTCGTGATGATCCCAAAGCAGATATTATTATGTGTCAGGATAAAAATAATCCCATATCTCCAAATTCAATATTCATTTCACACAAAAAAGCTGGTGGTCCGGAAGCCTTTCGGCAATATGGTGGATTATCAGAAAAAGCAGGCATACTCATTAATACACATCCATTAGTTCAAGCTTTTCTTGGCGAAGTCGCTAAATTACTTGGTGAAAAAACCAGTCTACCCAATCCTATTATGGCTACATTCAAAAATATCAAATTATCGAACATGTCGATATATGGTCCCGATTATGGTGCAAAATTTTCACTACAACATACGCAATTAATAGGTCAAGGAAAACCAGTATTTGTCGATAAATCGAACTATGTTGAATTGAGCTTTAGTGGTCCCATGGGTTTATCGGGCAATCTATCTCATTTTCGTGGAAGATACGAACCCGTATTTGGTGCAATTTTTAGCGCGGCAAGAGGTTTTAATTATAAAGGCAGAAGATATACTGGCGCCCGGGTTGCAATTTATCCTAAACAATTTATGGCAAATAGATCAGGATTGATTTCTTTATCGCTATAAATCATCTACAAATAGACGTAACTGTAGAGGGTTTATAACACTAGATAAAATTCAACTTCGTAAAACCTTCGTCATAAGACGGCCATTTAGCCATCGAATTCATGTTCAGCAACACACTCTCGGGAATCATTTTTCCCTCATATGCGCGAATTGCATTTCGATCCATCATCGTCTCCAACGTGACATTGAAGTAATAGGCATCACATCGTCCTTTTATAGTAGTGGCTCCAGGAGCTGGATTCGAACCAACGACCGGGCGATTAACAGTCGCCTGCTCTACCACTGAGCTATCCTGGAATACTCAATTCACATTTCCATTTCGGGCGCGAAATCCAACTTGGCCGCCCTGCTCGACAACGCGCTTGATTGCATCCTCGAACAGGATTGGTGTATAATCAACTTCCGTAAAGTGCTTCGGGCCCGCCGGCTGTAATTGTACCACTAATATGTGGCTTCCACCAGCTTCACGACGCAGGCCCGATTAACGCATTGCCAGCGGTCTTTACACCAAAGACAAAGGTCCTACGAGAAATGATCCCGTTTCTCTTCTTCCGGACCAGAATAGGGAGTCATTAGCTCCCTCGTATCAGTCTTCATCTGCAAGCTTGCGAAAGAAATCCAGATCGTCAGACTGCGCCTTCGCCTTCGCAGTCTTGCCCGCAGGTGCAGCAGCGGGGCGAGCAGGAGCTTCGCTATCCCACGGAGCAGTATCAGTCTCCGTCGGATGAGGAGGCGTCTTGTCGCTGTTACCGAGCACCAGATTCAATCGAGCCTTGAGGTCATCGTAACTCTTGAACTGATCCGCAGCAACGAATGGCGCAAGAAGATACTGACTCTTCCAAATCTTCTCGATTTCCTCGTCGGTTTCAGCCACAGGTGAGGGCTTATCAAACTCCGACTTATCGTAGTTGCGATAGCCCTCGACAGTGCGAATCTTCAGCTTGAAGTTGCAGCCAGTCCATGGATCGAATGGATTGACAGGATTTTCATCCTGAAACTCAGGATTCATGAGCGCATTGATCTTATCGAAGATTTTCTTGCCATATCGATAGATCACAACTCGGCCCTCGTTCTCGGGCTTGGCTGTATCCTTGATAATAAGAGCATTCGAATAGTACGTCAGCTTGCGCTTTTGCTTTCGCGCAATTTCCTTGTCCTTGTCGCTGCCGCTGTTCCACAACTTCGAATTCAGTTCCGAAGCTGGGTCCTGCTTTCCAATTGTAGTCAGAGAATTTTCGATATACCAACCACCCGGTCCCTGAAAGCCATGATTCCACATCCGAACCCAGGGAACATCTTCACCGGTGGAAGCGGGCAAAAATCGAATGATAGCGTAACCGTTACCCGTCTTATCAACATCTGGATACCAGAGGCGATCATCATCCTGTCGGCTGTTCTTCTGTGTGAGCTTTTCTACTTCCTTAGTGAGACGTTCCAGAGAAGATTCGCGGGAACGCTTGAGTGATGCAAATGAATCGTTCATTGTATTTTCCTGTATGTTTGTGTGTCTGTGTATAGGTTTGTCACTTAATCATCATGTACTGTTTATATAGTACATTATCGGCTGCACATTGTCAAGTCATTAATGTGTCCCTCATGATCTTTTTGATTTCCGAAGAATCGAATTTCAGAAATGGTTGATATTTTACCATGAGTCGAGACACATCTGGCCAGATGATCTTTTCTGTAATACATCGATTCCAATAATCGCGAAATGACAATACACAATCGACTGCAATGAGGGTTTCGATACTTATCTTTTTACCCAGATACAATTTCAGAAATGAAGGATGATGGCCATCTACGACTGTCCATAATGTCTTGGGTGTTTCATCGATCTTTTCCATATCCAGGCGAATGAAGTATTTGATATCTTCCTGACGCTTCTTCCAATCACGATATATCTTCTCAGCTTCCAGCGTAATTAGATCACCAATCCACGATGTTTTTCCCGAGACTAGATTCGCCACGATAAAATTGACAAGTTCATCCTTGTATCGCCGTTCGATTTTTCTATAGTGAAAATAGTCTTTACGAAGTGCGAGCTTATCCGGGTCGATTGCGCGCGTTTTACCGTTGTATTGAAAATAGTCGTATTTGCTCGTGAAGTGAAGTTTCAGAGCCGATAACGCTTGATATGCAGTTTGACCTTCCATATGAAATTCAATTCTAAAGAACCAACTTTCGTGATTTCTTTTTATCCCGAATGAAATTCAATGATATCGCCTCGTTTTTAATCAATTTCTTTACCTGAGGAGACAAAAGCTCTGGAATACTCTCGATATCGATATTTCGTTCATTGCATAATTCCAGAATAGCATCGATATGAGAAATGCCTTTGTCATGTATCATTGATGTCAGTAATTGATTGAATACATTGGCATTGAGAAACTTTATGTCGTCAATTATATCGGCCATTACGACGCCTTGCCGTCATTTGCACGACCAACATCAAGTCGATGAATATCATCGCTTAGAACTTCAGGCCAATAAATCTCGAAAGCGACGCAATTCTCGACGCAAACGAACCAATGATACTCGCCGGGCTTTACTTGACAGAAATCGCCGGCTTTCAGTATTGTAACATCGGTAAGATCGTATTCGGATTTCTTCACATGAATTTCCAAGATTCCACTTTCGACGTAAAATCCATTCCATTTGTGCGCGTGTTTGTGCGTCGAACATCGAGCCCCAGCGGTAACCGATATTCGGTGAAATTCCACTAATGGATTTTGCAGAATCGCGCATGTTTCTCCCCAGACTTTACCACTCTTAATCATTATGTATTTACTTTCCTGAAGTTTTTGGCAATAATATCAAGCTCGACCAGATTTCTCAATAGACTATATACATCTCGCAATCTGATCATATTGGGTCCGTCGCTGAGTGCTTCTTCTGGTCGTTCATGTACTTCCATGAATACACCCGCAATGCCAACTGCTGTCGCAGCGCGTGCGATGACCTTGGCCATTTCGCGATCACCACCAGAAGATTTACCATTACCGCCAGGTGCCTGTACAGCATGTGTACAATCCATGATTACGGGATATGAAATATCACTTTCACTGAGGTTGCCACGCTGTTGCATAATTTCAAGTGAACGCATATCTACGACTAAATTATTATAGCCGAAAGTTGTTCCGCGTTCCGTAAGCATGATATCTGTCGCGCCAAACTCTTTCAGCTTATTGACGACTTGTCTCATTTCCCACGGAGATAGAAACTGACCCTTCTTGACATTGACTGGCTTTCCGGTAATTGCAGCGGCCTGCAATAGATCGGTCTGTCTGCATAGAAATGCAGGAATCTGTAGAATATCAGCGGCGACTGCATCGCATTGCCACGACTCATGTACGTCCGTCAACACTTCGATACCAGCATCGCGAATCGCCTGCATACCATAATACGCTTCATCAAACCCTACGGATCGGAAGCTGGTAGAACTGGTTCTATTGGCCTTATCGAAAGAAGTCTTATAGATGAAATTGATGGGTGTACCATATTGGTCACCCACCTCAACGCAAACTTCCCGCAGCGATTCGGCCATCATCATTGCGTGATTCTTTGATTCGAATACACATGGACCAGCGATGATGCTCAAAGGCATATCGTTACCACAGCTATTGTAAAAATTACTCATGTTTCATCCTCATATGATATATAATTATAACTCATATCGAATACAATGTCAATCTTTTATATCATCGAATTCGCAATAATAGGTCATGACCAACTTGCAATAGTGATATGACGATGTTGAAATGTAGGAACTGGAATATATTCCAGAATGATAATAATGCAACATCAGACAATAGCTACCATTAGCCTTTTCCGCAGCCATGGCCAAATACTTCATCGCATATTTGATATTGGTGCGACAATCATATAGACCACCGGGAGAACCCGAATAACCGATTTCTCTCGCGGTGGCGTATTTGATTTGCATCAATCCTATAGCACCAGCCGATGATGTAGCATTGCATCGACCCGTGGATTCCTGCATGATGATAGCTAAAATCAGATTCACAGGAATATCGTGCTTCTGGGATTTGTTTAAGATAAAATTATGTAAATCACTATTCGGTTTGATATTTGGAATACGTGTGACTTGAGCTTGACTTGTTGTACTGAATAAGAATATAAACGCAATCATGAAAAGTATTGCGATACTTCGCATCGATACACCCTATGGTGGTTGAAAGGTGACCGGTTATTCTGTTTCTAGGAAACCGGCCGAAACCCAATGAGCATTACGCAGCTAGGCGATACTCAAATGCGTCATTATCGTTGGCGCTTCACGTTTGCTTCTTCGACCGGGAAACCCAATCCTAACGGCTTCTGCATTGCCGATTCTCCACCGTATCTTCAACACCAGTCGATCCTATTTCGTCCCCATCAAAGATACACCGCTCATTGTCTTTATGATCACTATTACACAATGGGTTGCACTTTGTTCTAATGTGCCATGCAACTAGCACCTCACGATGTATCTATGGTGGAGACGGCGGGTACTGCCCCCGCGTCCTGAATGTCTACCCTACGGCTTCATCGAATATCACGTTCTATTTATTATCTACGCATATTTGCAATTTCACAGGCCTGCTCTTTATTAATAATCGGTACAGCATTGCTCTTATGCATAGTAGCAATACCTCTGATAAGTGTTCCTGTATATTGATTTGGCTCTTTTTTGAAACCTGGACTCATATTATGAGTGTTCAGACTGGGAATATGTTTAGTTTCTCTATGATAAGATGGAACATCAACTAACGAAGATGATTTTGCCTGTCGCTTGGTTTGAGTATGAATATTGTGTTTTTTCAAAAGTTTAGCCAATTCCTCTTGCTCACGAAGATATTGCGCTTTATGCTTTGCACTACGGAATTTCACGAGCTTATGTTTACGGCTATTGGTAGTTGATAGCCAAGGTCCCACTAGATGCATTGTCAGTCCTCAACACGCCGGAAGCCCTCGGGAACGTATTCGCGCTGCCGCCGGATGTGATAGAAATTCGGCCGAAAAAGGATGTCTTCATGCGTGTCGTGTGCGCGCAGGTGCGTCAGAACATCGTCCTGTTCGACGGCGAGGAAGATGTCCATGATGCTGTCGGGCAGGCGGTATGCCTTGGTTCGCTCCATCGTCATGACATGATGATGGCCCGTCTCGGAATGGGTCACGATCACATTGCCGTTCTCTGGCGCGACTGGAACGACGCCATCGGGTAGTTTATCGATACGCTGAATTAGAATGTCGCCTTGAGCGCAGATGTTATTGAAAGTTCTCATGATCTTTTCCTGTGTTAAGTTAGGTACGCACTTCGATACGCTTGATGATTTCACCATCCACGGCATAGGTCCACGCATTAGCAGCCAGCGCGGTTTTCACATCGGGGGGCACGGGGAGAGAAAATTCCCGTTTAGTCCCGCACAGCACGCGCAGGAACCGCTCGCGACTTCCCTCGATTGTCACCTCGACCAGTTCGCCAATCTCCGGATCGTCGTCGCGGTCAATCGTCTTGGCGTTGAGTTCTTTCAGGATGTTGGACCATCCGACAATCTCGCAAGCCGCGCGGCGCTGCTCGATGTTCGTCCATGTCAGCGCAGCCTTGGCAGTCAATGACGCCCGATCCTCGATCCACTCGGCTGGGATGCGGACGCCGTGCCAGTGATAGAGCGACCAGCCGTCGCGCCAGCGATGCGATGGACCAGTCTCGCAATGTGGGCGGTTTTCCACGTCGATTTTCAGCACCTCTGGAAAGTCGCTGACGATACAAAATTCGGGATGCACGACCCGGAAGCCGCCGTGTATCGCTGCCTGCTCCCAGTGGGCGTAAGCGGCATGTTCTTTCAGCCGCAGACCCAAGATGTCGCGGAAAGCCGTCAGATAGGACTCGTATGCCGCCCCCATATTGCCGCCCTGAAAGTTGGCGCTCCATTCTTTGGCGCACGCGACACCATGCCCTCCCGCGAGACGGAGACACGCAGCCGCCGCCTGTTTTTCCGGGTCGAGCGTGGGGGCTCGCGTGGCGATGTCCGTGGCGTTGCGCGTGGCGATGCGCAGCGGATCACCGATGTCCGTGGCGTTGCGCGTGGCGTTGCCCGTGGCGGTGTCCGTGGCGTCGTATGTGGCGTTGTACGTGGGGATGTACGTGGCGTCGTATGTGGCGGTGTCCGTGGCGATGTCCGTGGCGTTGCCCGTGGCGGTGTCCGTGGCGGTGTCCGTGGCGTCGTATGTGGCGTTGTGCGTGGCGTTGCGCGTGGCGATGTCCGTGGCGCTGTCCGTGGCGATGTACGTGGCGTTGCGCGTGGCGATGTCCGTGGCGTTGCGCGTGGCGATGTACGTGGCGTCGTATGTGGCGATGTCCGTGGCCTTGCGCGTGGCGTCGTATGTGGCGCTGTCCGTGGTGATGGGAATCAGTTTGTCGCCTGCGCCTCGGCGGTCATGCCAGATCGCGGCGCTTGCACCGTAGGCGAACGCCATCACCAGTGGCGACGGCACGATTACGACGCGCGGCTTTTTCAGGCCCGCAGAGGCATATATACCCTCGATGGCCGGGATGATTTTATCCGGCTCGATGGGGTCGGTACGCAGAGCGCGCTTGATCCAGAGTTGCGCGTGGGCGTCCAGAGCAATTTTCTCCTCTGGCGTGATGCCGCCAGTGACTTTGGACGGGATGCGGATGATTTTAGACATTATTTACATTCTCACCATAGATCATATAATAGAGTATATGCTAAATCGCAATCATAGTCAAGTGCTTATTATCGTGGATTTCTCAAATTCTTCGGCGCCTGGCCAGGCTGAGGTGGTGCCCAAAACATTTGTCCAGTTTCGAGGCCATCACCAAAAGGATTTCGCGAACCACTACGAAATTTAACGATTCCAGCTTTTCCATCTTCCTTGGCTTCTTCTCCCGCTCTTCGGAGTTGTTCGGCCGTCTTGATATTCCAAGGAAGAACGTAACTTTTCGGAGTCCGATCATTGAGTACGACCCATATATAAATCGCTCTTGGTTCATCCAATTGTGAAGCTACGAGAGTAGCATCCTGTACATTACGCCATTCAGACCGAATATCCTTGGGTGTACCAGAAGCTTCAAATAGCGTCGCCATGAACACCACAAGAAACACACAATAACAAGTCGCGGCCGTCACTTTTTTATTGGCGACATCGATCATTAGAATCAATCCCAGCAATACGCAAATGACGACATATAGGAGTGATAGGAACATGATTATCATTATGGTGTTCTTGGAAGGTTTGGTGGATCGGTTAGCGGAGGCGATATTCCTACATTGGCATTTCGAAGTTCTCGAAATACTTTATTGATTGAATTACGTACAAGATAACCCTCGCGATCCAAAGTAAATCGAACCACAGTCAATTCTTCACCGTTGCGGGTGAATGTAATTTTTTCGAGTGCGATGACCGATGGCCCAAGATTTGGTCCTTGAGTGGATGATCGATCTATCGATATCTTTACAATTGCGTCGACCGACCCAGAATCGCGCGCATGATACATATGTACGTTGACGATATATTCACCCTGATGTAGGCCCCGGCCCACTACCAATTCCTGATTGCGGGATTCGGGATCAGAACTGGTACCAAGATCATCACGCAATAGATTAAACACAACGCCACTTTTATTCGAATAGCCGACGGGCCTTTCTCCAGGTGCCTTGACCCAAAGGTCTACGTCGGCATTTTTGTTCTTATCCCAAAATAGCTCTATTAGAATATTACCAGGACTGACAGATTCGACTTTTGCTATTTTCGATGTTACGATCAGGGCCATCGCCGCCATGGCCATATATGCTACCATCATCGTAAAGAGTAAATCGCGATATGACCATTCGAATCCAGGACTATATTTCTTCATCACCACACCACATTGCAATCTCTCTTAGCCATACCATGAGTAATATACCGAGAATGTTTGGTGCAATTGCAAGGGCAAGATTCTTGAAAACTTCGATCAGTTGTTCAGTTGAAGTGTCCGTAAAACCGACAGCAGCATTGATGATCCCTAATCCCGTAAAGGCCAGAGCCCACATCGGTAGACCATTTGCGATATGCCTTACGATATTCCATTGATGCCGAATTGCAGCAATTACACCACCCATGAAATACACAAATAGAAAACTGGCCATGATCAATTCGATATATCCTAGCGAAAAGAATCCTGCAAACCAGTTACTCATCGCAGCGCCAATCAACATGGCTATCATGATTGCATTGACGACAATGAAACGCGCTTTGAATTTTACGGGATTATCCATCACCGACCTCGATATAACTGCGATGATGTATTTATTCTCTTCGATAGTCAGATACGATTTGCATCAGGTCTGGAATGTATGAATCACGCTTCGCTTCGAATACTTGAGCCATTGGGGTTTCATCGCAACCAATGATAATCACGATATTTTTACATGGCAATTGCACTCGTTCCTCAAACATCATGCTATAGGCTGTGCATTGCAGAAAATAATCCGTGATATATTGACGCTGTTTTTCACGCCCCGACGTTTTGAAGTCTATGATTGCGCGCTCACCTTTCCATATTCCGATCAAATCGCATCTTCCTGCGACCTGAAGCGTGTCGGAATACATTGGAGCTTCCGATGCATTGATGGCTTCTAAATTTTCATCTACGGCTCGTTTCATCTGCGAAAACAATGCCATCGTAGTTGGCATTTCATTCAGAGGTATTTGTCCCGTAGCGAGATACTGTTCAAGAAACCCATGAATATTGGTGCCTCGCCGAGCCGCGGCATTAGCTATTCGATTCGCTTTTTCGTGACCCACTCGATCACGCCATTTCTGTAGACTTTTTTGTTTCTCAGGTTGCTTGCCCAGAACCGTCGTAATCGAAGGATATAATCCTCGAGGCGTCCGATACAGTCTTCCTGAAGGCGTCGTAATCGCCTCTAATTCTTCAAATGATATAGGTTCATGTAGAAATGTCATGACGATGTGTCAATTTTATAAATGTAATGATCAGAAGTCTCAAAGGTTCTTGTATTTTCTACAGAATACAAATTCGTATCAATCTCATATCCCGGATTTGATTTGATACGATTGGATGTCCAGGCACTATCATACCATACAATTCTATTATTTGGATACGCATAGTAATTACCAGTTTCTACTTTAAACAAATGGGCGCATTTATGTTCTGGAGTTTCTGAGTAATTAAAATCAGTCATTCCCTTATTCTCAAATCCCCAGTCCAGAGTGAACATATACTCCCCTTGAACTTTACTATTATCGGGGCGAATAAGTTCCGCTTTCAATCCAGCAAGACGATTTCTTCGTTGAACATCCACATAAGAAGAGAAGCAATCCCAATACATAATTTGATTGAGAGGTTCTATTTCTACATCAGGTTTCCAGCAGAGTGCATGTAATGGTCTGCGAGTCCAGTTTACACCATTCTCCAAAAAACATTCAAATAATGGAACTCGGTTCTCCATACTTGCGACCGAGTGAACACTACATTTTGAAAATTCTCCGTGTCCTTTTTTGTGATTGTATAGAAATTCATTGCGAATATAACAACTCCAATCAGGTAAGTTATGATTCAAATAAGACAATTTGTAATACTCCTTGAGGGTTTTATAATAGAGTCACTTTCATTTGTTTTTTACCATTCTCGAAAGTTGCCTTTATAGGAATCTCATAAATCGATATTCAACTTGTCTTTTGTGATGATGTAATCTTTGACCAAATCACTTCTTACAATATCGTCATGAGTGAATTCAATATGATCGAAACTTTTCATGGCCTTGATAATTTGCATGAACTTTCGAAATCCCAATCGATCATCTGATTTGATCAGATCAGTTTGTGTGAAGTCTGCACATATGATTACGCGACATCCTTCTCCGATTCTTGTCATGATGGTATTCAATTCATGTCCACTACAGTTTTGAGCCTCGTCAATAATAATTATGTTGTTACGAAATGTGATTCCACGAAGAAACGATGTGGTACTGAATTCAATATAGCGATTCTTCTTGAAATGATCGTATGAAGTTGGATGACCAGTAAGTTCCGCACAGAGACCATGATATGGAGCTTCATATACCGCGATCTTCTCCTCGACATTGCCGGGAAGAAATCCCATATCACGCGAGGGTACGACACTTCGCAAAATTACAATTGGTTTTGGTGAATCTTCCATAATAACTGAATCCAAGGCCAGATACAATGCAATGAATGTTTTACCTGTACCGGCTGCACCATGGAGAAGAATGTTTTTATCGGTAGCGAACGCTTCGAATGTTCGCGACTGATTATCCGTGATGGGTGTTATTCGCTTCAAATTTACTTTGGTGACCTGTTTTTGAGCATCGAGATTGTGCTTTGTTTTTTTGATTCTTTTTTGCAACTTCTTTTCGCGCCTCGTGAGATAAGTTGGTAGGTCGCCGTAAGTATGAAGTGAATTATACATCGCTTCTCCTACTAGAGTACGTTCATTGTACTCCGTCTGTTGTTATTTTTAATGTTGCGTAATACATCCCTAAAGCCTTCATCCGGACGCCTCTGTCCTGCAACGCCACTCACAATTCGTGGCGCATTCATGATATGTGATTTGTCTGGATGAGTTTTAAGGAAGCGTTCCAGTTCAGAGTATGCCATCATGACATCTTCCTGATGACCAGTTTTGTCGTCTTTAATCGTATATACGGGCATATGCTCCTCTGAACCTGTTTTATTTAGTGTTCATTGATTGTGGATCATGTCTGGAAACTGTAAGACTTGTTCCACATGATTATATAGCATGGCCAAAGAATGATCGTTATGGAGCACAATATCGAAATACGTGTTCGCCCAAGCCCATTCCGAGAAATGGATATTGGGATATTTCAGCCCCATGGTATTGGGCGGCACAGCATTGCCAGCTACATCGTTTTTCGCACATTGCCACCAAACGGGATCATCACCACGCTTGACATGCCATATCTGTCCGCCGTGTTTGCGGATCATTTCAATTTCGTTGGGAAATCGAATATCGGATATGACTACGTTGGTCGCTCGCATGATCTTTCGCTCTGCCGCAAACACCCAGATTTCTGAATGAAAGTGATCGCGAAACAAATCAGTTCCTACAATCTGTAGAGCCATGCGTGGAGAAAAGCCTGGTATACCCAGCTTTTCGGCCCAAAAGGAATCGGGTTGCTCGCGTTGCGCTCGATGCTCTGGTGTCAGACCCTCAAGCATATCGCGGTCCCATCCAAATACGACAGCGGCCGCATCTTTAAGAGCGGCCGCCATCGAGACTCGGACATATTCGCGACTATCGCAAATATACTGGGCTACGGTGTCTTTACCTGATCCGATTGCGCCACAGATGCCGACTATCATTCTCGGCCTTCACGATAGCATCCCACGAAGGGGCGCTTGCCCTCATGATAGATTCGAATAGCCACATAATTTGTCTTGTCGCTATTCTTTACCTGTACCAGCTCGATAAAGCCGGCCACGTACTGCTCAAGCGCATAGGCTGCGCGTTTGTTCAGAGTCGCGTTGGTGACTCGATCCATTGAAAGATTACCTGTATGATAAACATACATTTCGTTGCGGTGGCTCTCTTCGACAAATTCCTTGAGTGACTTATACTTATTTTTATTCTGCATTTTACTTTCCGTTATGATAAAAAATGTCGGCTATCGTCGGGCCCAACATTAGGGTCGCTTTTCGATAGCCGACAAGTTAAATGTTATCTCAAATAGCGACTATCGCCGAAGAAACTCGGGGATAGTTAGATCATCCGTCATCGGCGGTGGCATAGAATTGACCGATGACACATTCGCAACTTCGGGTACTGTCATCGATCCCTTTAGGACCGTATACGACACTACCTTTTTACCGTCACGAGTTGCTTCCAGCATCGTGCCAGACTGTCGCGCCATGAGAACCGCACGATTTACGCGCGTCATGGTTCCTAGCATGGTCAAAAGGTCGAAAACCTTCGCGGTGCCATTTCCCTTCTTGACAAGGTTCATAAGGATTTCGACCTTATCCTTGTCTGTCATTCGTGATAGTTTACTCATACTGATAGATAGTTCCTTTCGATTGTTAACATATTGTACTACGCAATAGACCCTTTGTCAAGGCCTAATAATCAGGATCGGGCATTTTGTATGCGTTATTACGCATTTCAAAATCCTCTTCCTCGTCCTTTGATTCCTGCATCCATCCTCGATGCCATTCGATGTATTCAGATGAATTCACGGCGAATGGATTAGAAGTCTTATGAAGGCCCATCCACCAAGCTTCTCGGCCTTTTTCAAAGGAAGTCTTTGATTTCATAATTAATTGGTGCCCCGAGACGGGATCGAACCGCCGACCTTCGGTTTACAAAACCGCTGCTCTACCATCTGAGCTATCAGGGCGAATCGTGTCATTTAGTAATCCTGACTTTCGCCAAGATCATCGCGGTCGTAGCCATCGATCATATCTGCCCGGCGGCGCACATATTCGCGCGCCTCCTCCATAGCATCGATATAGCCCTGATACCAAGCCGAAACAAGATTATTCAGGCGCTGTCGTTCGGGATCGAACGCTGCAACCACAGCCTTCAAAGAAGCTTCGTAAGGATTGGCATCGAACGCATATCCCGAGTATACAGCGTCAAAACCCGCACTATATGCCATATTAGGCGTCACGAAGGCGCTAATCATGATATTACTCCGGAACGAGAATTACGAGCCACAGAAGGAGAGTGCCCATGAAGGCGACGAAAACGACACCTTCGAAAACTGCGGTAACGGCTGACTTCATCATATTTACATCATATCATAGAATAGGTGCATATGTCTACAAAAATTGCCGTAAATTTATTGCGTTGTTTATGGTATTTTTGTAATAAAATTACACTGAATTTGTCAGAAAAATGTACACAAATATCAGACAATTTTAACTAAAAGGTGTATTTACCCGAATCGATCCATGGACGGCGTTTCGATATCCAATGTCCAGCACTTCGCTCCGACGATGAAATCCATAGACGTTTGCAACAACCAATGAATTAGCTGGAACGACATATGGTCGAGCCGTACATCCCAAATTGTCCAATTCATGATCGAAAATTCGAAGCGATCCTTCGGCATGGCCATAAGTTCGGGCAGCGTCTATTTTATAAGTCGCAATATCAATCGATTGATCGTATAGGAACTTGGCCCAAGCCCGAGTGAATATCTGCGACCCAGCGGCATATGCGAATGGTCCATCTTCCAGTTTTACCTCTTCGGGAAAATACCACCATTTGATACAGGGAAAGAACGTATCTGAATGAAGAAACTTCTGCACATCACCATCGTTGGCCACATTCTTGAGTTTCTGAACGAAGGTATTTCGCGCATACAAATCCTGAACTTCGGATCGAGCATAACCCAAACAATCGAATACAATAGCTTGCATTCGGCTCTCGGCCAATACCGTATTCAATGCGATTCTATCGGAATTAAACGCTACGATATTGGATGATGACTTCGCTATTGCCTGCGGAAATTTGTTAATTTCGGAAATCACTCGCTTGTTAAGCGTCTCGTCTACAAAATCGCGAACGACAACTATACCCATGGCATCAAAATCGCGCGAATAAGTGGTGCGATATCCATATTCACTTCGATGCATATCGCGAATCAGGTGGGCGAAATACGACCGCACGACATGAATACCCGCTCGACAACTTTGTTCGTCGCAATCGAGGCGCGTAAAATCCTTCGTTGCACCCAACAGAATTTCAGGACTGGCCTTGGGTGCAAGAATTTCAAAGGCCCGAATAGCATCGGCGCGAAGATTAGCCCGATTGCGTCGCGTTTTTGCAGCCGATATAATGTCTTCTAGAGGTGCGCGAAGATTGCTCGCCACATCACAGAATTCCAGAACATTCTCAATCATCTAGAATCACCATATTTGGACAATATTCCTGAGCTTCGCGAATGAACAGCATGTCATTCTGATACGCGCCGTAGGTTCCATTGCAATACTTATCGCCTAGAAACACCACGTGTTTATTGGGGTCGAGAATCAGCATACTCATTATAAACGCGCTTGGAGCAGCGTAGACAATTTCGGAATGGTAAATGTCGATCCAATCTTCTAGAGACGTTTGATTCGAAATTCGACATGTTGAATATTTCTTGGTTCTCTCGGGATCGTCGGAATAAATTGTCACGTTATCGGATTCATATGTAGCGACACCGACAAGATGGTCATATGATTCCATCGATGCCACATTTTTATCTAGGCCACGAATATGCACGGCTCTACCCAAATCGAGCTTCTTGAAAAATGTCTTGGGCACAAGCCACTTGATCACCTTAGCCCGATTCTTGAAGATATATGTTGCAGCACCCTCTATCCAATATGGTGTCTTTCGAATTGTATCATCGATTTCGATGACTCGACACTTTACATCGAATATATTATTCAGCTTATTTGTGCCATCATACGTTAGGTTACCTCCTGTATTCACGCATAGAATAGGCTCTTCTTCTTCGTTGATTGTCGAGATAGCCGTAGCCGCCTGTAAAATCTGCACACCCATCTGGCCGCGAATATGAAGTCGAATGCTATTCATTTGTCTCTCCATGTGAATCGTGACTTATATCGGCCACCAATTGATCATATGTAACCGTAGATATATTGCTTGCAGTTACTCGCTGTATCGCTGCATCTGTCTTATAGCATAGCAGGAAATCAATATTGCGATTCTTCTCGGCCAGCCAATTCAGATATCGCACTCGACCAAAATTATCGGGATACTGGGTTCTCGTAGTCATGCCATAATTATTGGAGCCATCGTAGATATTACTGATCGATTGGTCGCGATCAATCAGCATGAAATCGAATCCCAATCCAATTATGGTAGTCGCTCCCATCTTGATAGCTTCAATCATCGCATTCATACCAGCATTGCTTCTTGGCTGATTTGGGTTACATTCTTTTGGTTCCCATCGATCCTGAGGAAGCGGCGCAATGAATCGGTTTTTGGGAAAATCGCTATTCAGAATTTCGTCTATCATTCCGTCGTCAATCGCAACCAAAATATCGGGGATCTCATATGTAGGCGCATACTCTCGGTATAGAGCATTGCAGCCATATATCGTCCCGATGTCTTTGAGTTGCCGAAGATCGAATCCCAGACGACTCGTTCCGTTTGCGATTACAAACGCAATCATTCCGGCCAATCTTTGGCGATATTCGGAAAGGCCATCTTGACGGCTTTTCGCGAAATCTTGAGAGCCTTGTCCTTTACACGCAACACCAACTTAGCGTCTTCGGCGTCGATTGATTCAAGAACCTGAATGAACAGTTGCTCGCGCTTCGTCTGTACAATAGTTCGATGCTCTGGGCTATCGACAAAATAAATGAACATGCGTTGAACTTCGGAATATAGCTTACCTTCCTGATCCGCTGCGGCATGAAGAGGTCGATATGGTGGTGCACCTGAAGGAATCTTCCATGTGACACCTGGATCGAGCGCATAGCCAATGATCGTCTTGAGTGCGCCACTACTATTCTTCTTCATGACATCGGCCTGAGCGTCGTCCGTGGTTTGCTTTTCAATTTCAGCTACGATGCTGGCGAGTGATCTAATCATTAAAAGTCTCCAATATGTTCAAACAGGTTTCTTAGACGTTTCTCCATGAAATATCCCATCAGCTTTGATCGGCTAGCGGGAATCTGTGTATTGAATTGCGTGATTACGGCTTCCTGAATATCTTTGGGAATCATATCCAGATTTATGAGGGTTTCGTTTCTCTTGTAATTCCGAAGCATCGTATTGTCGCAGAATGTCGTAGGTTCAAGAATAGACCATTCGGCCAGCTTCTTTCGCATCAATGGCTTCTGACGTTTCTCAGTCACAAACGTATCGTCATCCGATAGAAAGTTTGGAACGCCATCGCTAGTGTCGCCCAGCATGATATGTTCACGCAAAAATCTCTCGGGATTATCGATGACGACATTCTTTTTCCGCACGGGAGCATACTGATACACATTTGCATACTTCTGAAGCTGTGCGAAATCCTTATCACCCGATAGAATCATGATGTTTTCATGTGAGGCTTCCATACGCAATGTCACGCCATACTTATGACATAGCGATGCAATCACATCGTCGGCTTCGGCTCGCGAGACTTGCAGAATCTTATACGGAAAATTCTCGCGCAATTCGTCGCGAACTTTAGCCATGAAATCGAATAGGGCTGTCCAATCTGTATCGGAATCTTCGCGAAGCTTTCTGCGATTGGCCTTGTAATGGGGAAACACACCCTTTCGCCAAACGTCGTGATCATCGCAGCAAATCACCAATTCGCCATATTTCTCTTTGAACTCAGATCGAAGCGACCGAATGCTGTTCAGAATCATATGCCGAATTATATTTTTTGTGTCGTCGTCAATTTTCTGGCTAACGCCCCCCGCGTTAGCCAAATGTGCCATAATATTGGCAATCATAACCTGGGATAGATCAAGCAAAATCATAATGAAATGTCCGATGGGATAAATTAAGATGCAGTAGAAGGTGGTGGTTTACTCGTAATCGAATCGATCATTTCATTCATGGGATCATGAAACGGATGTTCGATATCGAACGTCTTATATATCGCTGCTCGGAGAAACTCGATAGTCAATGCATAATTTTTCTGGAATTCAATCGAACTGATATCGATACCGCTCATACCCAATCGACTGGCTAGAAACGATGCATTTTCTTCTAGAATGTGATTGATATACATCTTCTGGCGGCGAATAGTCTGCTCGCGCCCGCGATCCCCTTCGTTATGCATCGTATGAGATGGCCTAACCATTCTCTCGCGAGGAAATGACAACACCACATTCGAAGTATTGCTCATTTAATCACACGAAGAATGATTGTCGCTTCGCCAATTCGTCCATTACACTTGGAGGCCTTGACGCGCAATTTTTCAAACGTCTTGATGATAGCTTTTGGCCCACCATTTACAATATCATTCAATGTTTCCTCGGGCTTTCTCAAGGTCTTCGCTGTGGAATTTACCTCATGAAAGTTCTGTATAGTTGTTCCCTTGATTTGGAATCCACCTCGATCATTGGCCACATAATACTGTAGCTTTCGATATTTAGTGTTGAACAGCCAAAGTTCACTTGCGTTGATGATCTTTACTGGATCGATACTCACCAACTTCAATTCTGAATAGGCCTTCAGATATCGGAGCTTACGAACCTGTTGATCCGCAGATTTGATTTTCTTCTTTCGAGCCTTGGGAGACTTCTTCTGATTCCGAGACCAGGTTTCGCAATCATCGATTACGCTCTGATAAAAGGCATCGAAGACCTTAAGATGCTTTCGGGAGTATGACCTATATCCCTCGACAACCTGTTCATCGCTCTTGGCCAAAGCGATCTTGATTTCCTCATGACTTGCTCGATACCGGTCGGCAATCTTGGCTGCGATCATTGGTCCGATCTTCTTCTCGGACAGCCAATCGTAGCACTTAAATGTGTGATTTTGATCATGCATGATCTTATCGATTTCCGCTTCGATATCGGCCGTCGCTTCTGAGGCCGCGCGATTGATATTGATCTGCACCGACACCTTTGCGACAGGAGCATTCGCGCTCTTTTCTGTTCGGCGCGATACACCCAGATTGATCAGTTTAATCAGTCTGTCACTAAAGCCCTTCTTGCGATCATCGGTCAATACAAGACCACGAGATTGCATTCGACACAAAGACATGAGCCAATTGGGAATTTCCCAGTGTTCAAGTTCACTGATAGCCTCGATAGAAGTCGCGGCCTTCTTGCCATAGCTATTCAGGAATTCAATCACATACTTATGTTTGTCTTTATCGGCCACAACATAGTTATACCAGTTATAGCCCGCGACAATTCGCTGTTCGTTTTCGATGAGGTTGGTTTCATCGAAATTCGTCCATGTAGGTTCGGTTCCAACGTAAGATTGTTCGACTGAATTGACTCGAATGTCCTTCATATCATTCTGCGATAGAGTTTAGAAAAGCGTTCCACTGTAGACCACGAAGATTCCAGTTATAGAAGTTATCGAAATACATCTTCTGGAACTTCAACTTGTTCTGATTGTTTTCATTCCAATATTCGCGAATGGTCATGAGGAGAACAGATGCGAATAGATTGGCGTGCTGATTATAGTCTTCATCGAAGCCATACATCGTAGCGAAGTTAGCGCATGTTTCTGGTAGGGCTGCGAAGTTTGGACATACGACATTGCAACCCGCACTCATGGCCTCGAGGACAGAAATACAAGAAGTTTCAGGCCAGATGTTGGGATATGCGTAGATATGTGCCTTCTTCAATGCGTCACGCACGATATCGTTCGGCTGATATCCATGATATGTCATGTTGGGATGATCTTCAATTCGACGGAACAAGCTCTTGTACTGTTCATCTCGTGCGTCCCATCCATAAATCTTGAATGACGAATATACATCTAGATGAATATTCGGTTCGACCTCGGCCAGCTTTTCGACAACAGGAACAAGAAGTTCCAGCCCCCGATGTGGCGTGGTATGATATATCAACCGAATGATCGATGACTTCTTATCGTCTGGGCCCAGAGCAACAGGTTCGATTGCATTGGGAATAACCACGCTCTTATGAAACGGTACACCCAGACCCATATTGAAAGTGGCCTGTTGATAGTTCGATACGAATACGAGTTTGGTAAATCGATTCAGACTCGTTTGATCCTTGAGGTGCTGGCTTTCGGGATCGTCCCATGTATCATGTAGGACCAGAACATTCTTGACGTTTGGCACAATATTCTCTACGCGCACGCGCGAATGAATGAGATTGAATTGAGCCAGAAGATTTGAATCGACGCGATTGCGAATCTGCTCGGCAACCATTTCGGTGCCACCACGCGCGCCAATATGCGAATAAGTACCGTCGGCGTTTGGGCCGAGATTTTTCGCCTTGCTCTTGAGTCCGGTGATATTGAGTTGCATGTTAACCGTTCAGTGAAATGACGGAATCGATACGGAAGCTGCGCCAACCATTGGCCTCGACATCCCACACAGCCAAGAGATTCGAATTTTCCTTGGTGCTGATTTCTTCAATGTCTTTCTGCTGAGGAAGATATTCGCTAAGAAGAGTACACTTCATGGTGCGTTCATCTCCATTCTTCTTGGTGAATCGAACGGTAATGACACCCTGTCTTGCAGCCACCACAATCGTATTTTTATCGTATGTCATAATCAATACCTCATCATCAAAAAATGGAGCGGAATGAGGGAATCGAACCCATCGTCATCGGTTTGGAAAACCGAAGCTCTGCCATTGAGCTAACCCCGCATCGTCTTATTATATAGCGACCTAATCTGTATGTCAATAGTTTTGATTGGCCCAGACGGAGAGATTCGAACTCCCATTTGCAACTCCAGTTACGATTAGAGAGGTAGAAGCTCTCCTCGGTTACGTCTGGGTATAGAAATATGGAGAACCCGGAAGGGATCGAACCTTCGACTCTCGGATTAAAAGTCCGATGTTCTACCGCTGAACTACGGGTTCAAATCTTGTACTTGATTCTAGCCCGCATCAACTCCGTCCGGCCCAAGCCGGCATATTGCCACAATAGATCGAAATATAAATCCACAAATTTTTGACTATGGTCATCATTGAAATCAACATAGTCAGAAAGAATGGTATGTGTCAATTCGTGAAGCAGTATAGGGATAGTTCGTTGATTGCGCGCAAGGACGATTCCTTCGTCTTCCTGATAATAGCTATAAAGATAGCCATTATACATCACGCCTCGACCAGCGCGAATGTTCGGTCCACCGCTGGTGAAGAAGTGGCTTCCGCCGGTCGGCGCTTCGTGGTCTAGCCACACTTTTTCGGCAAGCTTACGTAAGACTGCCATGGGTAGGGACTTATTCAGCTTATGCCCGCGAAAAAACTCCGACTCAAACTTATAGAGTCGGCGAGTATTCCAGCGAGCGTCAGTCATCATATATTCCTATGGATTGGGATACAACCCAGGGTGAAGCAAGCTATTCAGTTCACTCTGAGGCAGAAAAGCCTTTGCGAGGGCACCCGTGGTGCCAGCCTTACCCACATAAGCGTTGATATGCTTCGAAGTGGTTCGGCTGTACTTGGTGCTAGTTACCAAATATCCTCGGCCCGGCACAAAAGCGGCCACGGGCGTATTGTACGAGAACATGACTTCCAGACCGTCGGGCATCGAAAGCGTGGCGACGTTTGCACCGAGTCGATTGAGCTTCATCATGATTACGCCTCGGCCGATCCAACGAGCGCGGCTTCGGCCGAATTGACAGCCGCAACCAACATCTCCACATTCTTACGACGCGCAAGAACCTTCTGGCCGCGCATCGCTTCCCACTTGCGGATCGTCGGATTGTACTGCAAGGTCATATCACCACTCTTGGCGCGGATGACCAGATCAAACTCAAATTTCATGTCTTTCTCCATCTGTTATCGTATTATCATAATATCACGATAAACCCGCATTGTCTACCAAAAAATAGGTAATTTTATTGCTTTGTTAAGCATTTTTTGTAATAAAATTACTTAGATTAGATCCACTCAGGTTTGCGGCCGGGTTTGCGTAGGTAGTTGTCTTTTACCCACGGTTTAGATGCGACATAGAGTTTATAGGCTGCTGGAGTATCGATATTTTCATTCAATTTGTAAACATCTGGCATTGCACGAGTGAAATGGGCAACCTCGGTATGACATGTAATTTTTCTGCATGTTTTTGCCATGAACAATTGTTCGGCCTGAACGATAGTCTTGAGGCACGAATGATTTTTACCATATCGATACGTATATTCGGCACAAAGTGCCTTACCATGAGCAATCAACCATGCAGTATTATAAACCGATTTCGATACCCATTGCGTGCATGGATGATTTCGGAATGCCCCATGCTCGGTTCTGTAATTGGTTCCATCTTTTTTACAAAGAGGACCCCAGTCATAATACCATTTCGAATAAACAATCGAGAGCATCTGACATGATTCCAGTGGCATTTTTACCACATGCTTATCGGGAAGAGAATTCGCAGATACGACGGGATCGTGATCAGTCGCAAAAATATTCATAGCATCATCTTATCATACAGAAGAATCGTTGTCAATCACATTACGATTAAGGATATACACTTTGATTTCATATTTCATGTCGTCGGTCGAAGACATTCGCTATGGATTTACGGTTCGATATACCCAAGCATTCGCATGTTCTGACCAATAACCTACGCCACGAATGCCAGCTACCATCATAGCCTGCCAACACGCAGGACAGGGATGACTATTTTTCAGTTTTCCTTCAGCCCAGCGAGCAACGATCATATCGTGACCCGCAACATCGGTTCGCGCGCAAATCAGGGCGTGCATTTCAGCATGAAGCCAACTGTTGTTTCGTTTATACTCTGGTGCCCATCGCATATATCGAGCTTGACGAGGATGACTTTTTTCCTGACACCAACCAGTCGATATCACATTACGGCCGTCGAATATGACTGCTCCGAAATGATAACCCGATGCATTTGCAGATTTGGCGATAGACGCCACATAGTTCTGATGTCGCCACATAATATAGTGTGAAGTTAGTTCCACAATCCCTGAAAATAAACACCAAACAACCGATGACCATTAGCCACACGAATATTCATGGCTTTTATGGCCGCGCGACCTTCTTCGGTTCGCCAGATAAACGATTCTTCGTCCTTCTGTCGCGCTTCATAATCAAAAGCCCAAATCATTTCGTCCAGTACCCAATCGAATCGGTCGAAATGAAACGCATCTACGTCCCAATCTTTTTCCTTGGGCGGTGCGGCGGTCGACCGAAGATGCTCGGGCACATCCGAGTCTTCTACGTATGCTGCACCATGCTTGACCTTCTTGAGGCGAATGAGCATGGGATGAATGATATAAGAAAGCGTCGTATCCATGCTCCATACATCGTAATTATCAATTCGAATCTTGATCTTCCGGTGTCGAAGAGGATTATGATTATACATCCACTCACAAAAGGTCTTCACCCAGGTGTCCGCGAGATACTTTCCAACCGCCTCGCGACGATCTTCAGGGACACCAAAAATCTTGAGCGATTCGGATATGTGATACGGTCCTATCCACCAATCTTTATACGGTCCTAGATAAACTTTCATATTGCATCTTTCTATATTGGTAGGCCCGGCAGGAT
>SXGQ01749016.1_pt1 | contig 25166 bp, 13 predicted proteins | sample 3178371 | NCBI WGS metagenome assembly SXGQ01 (sample SAMN11356859, study PRJNA531348) | freshwater metagenome | isolation source: freshwater sample F1-20 | place: China: Fuxian Lake, Yuxi | collected 2017-12-25 | reverse complement strand
TTTGTCTGCCATCTGATGATGTTTCGTAAGACGAGAATTCACAAGGTATAAAAATATACTCTTTATTCTGAAAAAATAAATTCTTATTAAAATTCTTAGACCCATGAAATCGCAAGTAACCTTCATTAGATTCTAATTCTATTTCAAACAAATCTATTATTACATAGTTATTAAGTTTAAATAAAGTATTCATTATATTGATGATATTTTACCAGCTAAATTAAACGTATTTGGAAATCTAATTCTATCTGTAATATTTAAATAAGAATTCGCTGTAACACCTGTAAATAACTTTATGTAACTTTGTAATAAATGATTATTAACTTTTCGACTTTCATCATCAAATAAAACTCTATTATAGCATAAAATATCAAAAAAACTAGTAGACATTACAGTATCACTATTTTCTAATCTAAATGTTGTAGACAGTATTTCTGAAATAAAATTAGATATATTTCTTGCGGATTGCTCTGTTTGGAAGTTTAAATCATAAAAAGTATGCAAATTCCCATTTACATATATTGAATAAACCGTTCCAGCTCTTTTTATATTCAAAACAAATGGGTATATGTTAAAAGAATTAATATTTAAACATTTAGATAATTGATAATATGAATTTTGAGCTTCTTTATTAAATAAAAAGAAATCCGTTGGTGCTTGATTTTCTATTTTATAATTATACAACAAAGAAGTAAAAAAATTAAAAGTATTAGGCTCCGCAACATTATTTATAGAAACATTTGTATCAGTAAATTGTTTGAAATTTACATGTTTTTTGCTTATGTTATTTACATTTGTATACCAATTTATTAAATTAAAAGTTTTTGGCGGCGTCATAGTTCCACTAAAACAACCAACTATAAATAAATCAAAATTCTTACAAGTTGACGAACTTGAAATAATTCCAGAAAGCGAACCATTTGTTATAGTTAAAGCTCTGTATCCTGTTGAATTAAAATTAGCGTTATATGAAACACCTGTTGCACTTGGCGTGTTTAACGTGAAAATTGTTGAAGCTGTATAGTTTTTCGCTACCCAAGATGATGAGCTTGTTAAGAAAGAATTTTCTAATCTAAAAAGATAATCAACAGGTATATCTGTATTATACAAAAAATACCTTATTGATGAATTAGAGTATTTTTTAATTAAATTTCCAGCCTGAGAAACTGAACCCGGCATACTTACAAAAGTCAAACCTCCTATATCAAAATTATCAGAAAAATCATTTAAATTTTTAACTGTAGGTCTATAATATGTATTTGACTTAAACGATATACTTTTATTATAAGTTGTATCTAAATATTTAAAATAAAATGAATTAGAACCATCTTCTCCGTATTCCGATTTGTTTGAGAAAAAAGAAGCAATAACGGCAGAAGTAGTGGTTGTACCTCCACTTCTAATTTGAGCTGCTTGCCCTTTAAATAAATCGTACTTAGTATTTATTCCATATTTATTGAAAGCTCCATTTAATTGATAAAGAGTTCCTTTTATTAAATTATCAGAACTTAAACCATAAACTGCACCTACTCCTCCAATTTCAGCCACACCCGCTTTATTCCCACCGCCACCAGCAGCTATTAAACTGTTTTTTTCTGTATAAATATTATAGATAAAATCTTTTGCATCTTTATCCGTTTTAGCATCTAATTTAAATACATTTCCACCTGCTTTTGAATCTGATAATGTTGGACTAGTTTTATTATATTCTGCTGTTGTTTTATTGAATACGCTTTCTATAAATGGTTTTTTATCAGTGTTTGCCCATACATCAGAAGTTATTATATCTCCTCCTTTTCCAAAGTTTCCAATTATACTGCAATTATAAGGTATATAAAAATTAATAAAAGTATTAGGATCTCCTGTAAAATTTTTTAATACTACATTGTTCAAATCAATTGCATAACCATTTTCATCTTTAGAAGAGAAAGTGGAGTTTTCTGAAAAATAAATATTCAATCCAGAATAAAATGTAAAATCAGAAATTCCTTTATTTGTTTCTATAATTTTTTGCGATAGATCATAATTATAATAATTACCTTGTTGCAGATAAACATTTAAAGCTTTTTTCTCAAATTTTATGTTAACTAAGGTTCCAGAATTTCCATTAATAACCTCTTCTGATAATTGTTCACTAACTGATTCTATACCCGTAGCATAAATACTTATTCCAGTATTATTTGTACTTAATGTGTAAATTCTTGCATAATAATCGATGCTCAAAGTTAAACTCGGAAAATCTTTTTTAGAAACATTTACTTTATTTTCCAATTCTGGATGCCCATAAAAAGTCGCAAATGTAGGATTATTTGTTGTATTTTGAACGATAGTTATTCCAGTTGTAAATATGGTATTTGCTGCAAAATTAGTACTTGTTGCGATATCTAATTTGTATCCTGTAAAATAATAATTTTTTAAATTTCCAGTGCCAGTTGGAGGAAACCAACTAAAATCATAATTAATGCCATTATCTACATCATAATTTTTTAAAGCTACAAATTTTCTTACCGCTCCTGCGGTATTATTTATGATCCTTGATCCAGTTGGTTTTATAGTGATAAGACCGCTTGGATCAACAGTTCCATCTTCAACAGACTGACCAAATATTGTAATATCTGCTGTTTCATCAGCAGCAGAAGCGGTAATGGTTGGTTTATAAAAAATATAAAAAGTTTCATTAGAACCGTTATTTACTACAAACTTAGAGTCAGAAACAGAAAATACATTAGTATTGTTTTCTACATCAATTGTGTACTCTACATCAGAATTTCCATTATTATAAATAATTACTGGATAACTAGACCCAAAACCAGTCAAACATTCACCAATATTTTTTCCTGTTATATTTACATATGTCATAATTTTATTAGTGTATTGAAATATATATCTGACTCTGTTAATCCTTTAAATTCTATAAAGTTAACTGAAATATCATGATTATTTTTAAATTTATATGTATGATTCCATTCTGGGCAATAAACATTTATTAATTTATTATAAGGCGCTGGTAATATCATTTCAAAAATTTTAAAACCAGCGTTCGAATCTAAAAATTTCAAAATAGCTTCTGTTTCTTTATCAGATCTATTAGACAAGTTATATGTAAACTCTAGACTGGTCTTATTAATTCCATAGTTTTCATAAGCAGCAGCAGAATTATCAAATTCAGTTTTTGTGAATTTCGGTGAAACTGGGATTTCGAAATTTAAATCAGGTTGAAAATAAAAAGATCTTGTAAATAAAGAATTTACACCAGTAGGTCTTTGTGTATGCGTTGGAATTGTATTATCTATTCCAGTATACCAATAATAACCTTTTTGACTTACTACATCTGTATTGTAATATAATACATCATTTTTGAAATAAGATTTTGTTTCGTCAAAAAAAGAAGTAACATTTTTTCCTGTAACCTGAAAGCCTCTATAATCTAAACTAGAATCATAAGCCGATTCACATTTAATTGAAATTTTATTTAGATTAGCTTCTACTGAATTATACTGTAAATCAGAAAAATAAATTTTCGAATTATTTTTGTATGGAAAGAATAAGTCTATTTCAACATTTTGATAAGAATCAGTAATATTTTTAGGAGTATATTCAAAAGTATTTTGGAAAAATCCTATCAAGCATTTAGCTTGAAGATCAGTCAGACCATCATAACTTAAATCAAATTTTGAATTTAAATTATTTATATTAGGTATTACATTAGTAAAATAATTATCTCCATAATTTATTCTTTGAGCTTTTGTTGAAAAATTCGCTGAACATCCATATGTTTTATTAAAAACAGAATCAATTTCTTTTGTTAAATATTGAGATCCTGTAATATTTATTGGAGAATAACGATAATCAGAAGCTGTAAAATTTGATTTACAAATATATAAACCATCATCATTTGTAAAATGTTTTTTAAAAAGATATTTTTCTATAGCTAAAATATCATTATCGCTTGGAACTTTTGCAAAACCTAAAATTTCATAATACGAAATACTAGAACCATCATAATTGAAATCTGCATTTAAAGAAGCATTAGCATGAGAATTATTAGCTGACCCTAGTCTTAAACCACTACAACCAGAATTAAAATGATCAGTAGTTAAATTTAATAATTCATAGCCATTATTTCGCAATCGCAAATTATTAGTATCGTTATTTTTTATAATAGATACTATATTTTTATTTTTAATAACTTTAGATGCTGAAAAAGCAGAGTTCACAGCTAATGGAGAATTTTCAGATTTACCAGTTGGATTTATTATAAATTGTTGAGAAGCGGATGGAACATTTGTGTTCCAACTGTATATTTCATTATTTCCAGAAACTGAAAGAAAACCGCTAGTTGCACAATTGGTTGGATATCTAGTAGCAGAATATAAATCTGTATCTATTATTGTTGCTATATTTGGTTTTATAGTATATCCATAATCACCTTGACGTAAATTTTCAAATTCATAAACAACAAACCAACATCGATCTCCTGTTAAAAAACCCACAAAACCATCGCCAGTTGTAGTTAAAAAATTAACTGTATATGGTAAAGATTCTATAGAAGACTGAAATGATACAGAATTTTTATATTTATCATAATATGGTCTTGTTTCTATTGATGCGTTTAAATTTAACAGGTCTTGACCTATTTCATGACCGACAGCGTTATTATACCATTTATAAACACTACCTGATGCATCAAATTCTAAATTATTTAAATCGTCGAGATTAAACCAAGCATAAAGACCAGAAAGACCAAGTGGATCTTTCAAGCCACCAGTGAAATATTCAAAGTCAACTAAATTATATTTTACATAAGAATCTCCAATATCAAAATCGGCTATTCCAGAAACTGAAAATTGTGTGTCTAAAAATTTACTCATAATGAATTTCTAAGTGGAGCAATTCTTTGGTTAATTGCCATCGTACTTTGCAGTATTCCGTTTGAATCTATGTTCAAAGATCTTGAATCTAATCTGCCAGATATACTAAAAGCATTTAGTAAATTATTATTATAATCCTTTAAATATATATCACAAACAGATTCTATACCTTCGATATCTAAAACATTAGATTTTTTAAAATAGTTTCCATCAACTGATACATTTTTTGCTTTATTCACTTTTGCAACTCTAAATGGTGTTATTTCTCCAATTTTATAAAATGGAACTCTATCACAACTTTCATTATATGAATAAGTAAATATTTCAGAAAATCCAAAAATATTTGACAAATCAGAAATATAAGAATTATTTGAGTGAGATATCTGAGTTAATTTTTGTACTGACGGTCCAGTTGGTCCACTCGGACCACCTATATCATTATTTTTTAAATTATATGTACTATTTGAAGAATTTATTTTTCCATACCAATCAAACTCAATACTTAATAAAATAGGAGAAAATTGTGATGCTGTAAAATTTAAGCTTTTAATATAACAATTTTCAACGGACACTCCGCCAAAACTACAATTGATACTTGATTCTGAAGAATTTACTATATTAAGATAATTTGGTAATGATCCAGTAAGATAAAATTCTGTAGATAAAGATCCAATCACAGTTTCTTGCGGAGCGTATCTCAATAAACTTCCATCAGCTAATAAAACTGGCTGAATATTAGAATTTAAAGAAATTTTAACAGATGTAGAATAAAAAGTTTCATTATTTATTCTGAAATCTAAATTCTCATATTTAATGAATTTACTCATTATACAATAGTATATCTAAAAGAACCAGTTATTTGAACTACAACATTCAAAGCAGTAGGACCAGCCGTAAATAATCTAAATTGAAGCAATTGACCAGCACTAAAACTATGAGATGTAGGAATATCTAAAACTGTTGTTCCCGCAATTAATGTTGCAATTGTAGTTGTATATTTGACATTTGCTGTATCTGTAGTATCACCAATATTATTTGTCGTGGAACTTCCTGTCGCTGCTGGAGTTATTGCATAAAATTGAAAAATTACATTTGCTATTGGCGTAACAGATGTGACAGAAAATCTAATTCTTTGTAAACTGCCATTATACATAGCAACTCCAAAAGGAGCATTACCGACAACATTAGAATTATTAGATGCGGAAGAAGCGTTAGTACCAAAAGGATCTATATATATATGACTTGTTCCCGCCAAACTTGTCGTATAAACTTGTATATATTGACCTTTACAATAACTGTTATCTGTAGTGTAACTACCATCAATATCTAAATTTCCAATGGTAGTTAATTTAGCAACTACATTTGGACTTGACCCAAAATAACCATTTTTTATAAATACAAAATCATCATTTCCACCAAACGTATCATCATTATATATATTACCAATTGACCATTTATCAACATCAGGTCCAACGTTATCATATCTAGAAAAAGTCAAAAAACAATTTCTCGGACCTAAATCACTGACACTAAGAGCTTTATTACTAGCAATTACTATTTCAGATGTTTTTTCATAATCTGTTTCAAAATAACCTAAAGTATTACCCGCACTAGTTGATGTCAAATGAAATTTATATAATGGATTTACATTTCCTAATCCAAGACTTCCATTACCAGCCATACTATAAACTAGACTGGTATTTCCTAATGAATTACTATCTCCTAAATATATTTTATTTGCAGAAAGACCAATATGACCGATATTTGTGGTATTTTTAAAACTTAAAGATGTATTTGTTTGATTTGATTGAAATCTAGCCACTTGAACAGCGCTACCACTTACATGCATCGTATAAGCTGGAATTGTATGACCCAAACCTACTTTAGGAGAAACTAAATCATTATCAATATAAATTGCATTACCGCCTAATCTAATATCTCCTAAATTATTATAATTTATAGAAAAAGTTTCATCTACTGCATTAGTTTTTATTTCTCCATTGAATGGATCAAGCACTATAGAATTACCATTATATTGAAATTCAGAATACTGACCACTAACTAAAAACTTTCTAGTCAGCGATGAAGTGGCATCATGAATAGCAAAATTACCGTTTTGATCAATAGCCATCAAATTAGTAAAGTTCGCTCCACCATCTGTAGAAGATTCAAGATATAATTTTGTATCGTTTGGTTTTTTTGCAAATTGATAATAAGTACTTGGATCGGCTATGCTGATACCAATTTTTCTAGCCGCACTTGATGTGCTTAATCTAATTTGACCAGATCCATTAGTAGCGCTTATATTATCAGCCACATCTAAAGAAACAAATGGAGTTTTATCATTAACTCCAACAAATCCATTGCTTCCACTGACAGTTAAACCAACAAGACCCGCACTTTCAAATAACGATATTCCGCTTGCATTTTGAGCGGTTAAATAATTAAAAGATTTAACCAACTCAGATCTCTCCATCTTATTATTGTTTGCAGATGTCGAATCTGTAATTAAAAAGATATCTGTATCTACAACATTGCTTCCTAATTTTGCTGATAAGCTTGAAAGGGGTATTGACATATTTTAATTTAAATATCCTTTGTAATTAAGTTTTACACTTAAAACCTCGTCCGCATTTGAATTAAATTCTTGCGACACTAATTTAACATTATTAAAAGACTGATTAAACAAAGAAACTCCAACAGATGTTCTCGCTACAACTAAATCACCTATTCCAACATCTAAATCTTGATTTGAATCAACTGATAAATTTTGATTTTCTAAAACCGCTCCAACAATTAATAAGCTGAATGAAGAATCAGTATCGTTATTTAATTGCTCGTACAATTTTCTAGATTGAAAATCGTCTATTTCAAGATTAAAACTTACATTTATTTCTACAGGGAAATCGCACAATACCTCGTAAGGAACATAATTATTTGATGTTCGTAATGTATAAATTGGTTTTTTAGGAGAATTTATAGAATAATCAAAACTAGTTATTCTATTAGATGAAGAACCACTGCAAGTTATGCTTATATTTTTTACTTGCGGAACAGTAACGTATCTTGCTTGCCTATCACCCAATGCTGAATATCCAGATCCGATATCTCCAAAAACTTGAATACCCATCGAAGTTTGTGGAATATCACCCACTGAACAAGATAAACCAAAAGAGTTTAAATATCCACTTTGAAATCCTATAGATCTATTATTATAATTTATACTTCCAGCAAAACTTGGAGCAATTAAATTATTTTTTTGACCTGTAAAATTTAAAAATGGTTCATTATATACTAAATATTTATTTACATTAAATTCAGCAGTAGGCACATCTGCAATTACTTGTTTATTATATCCAACTCCTATTGTATTAATTGGCGCATAATTAATCGAATACGAGCCATCAACCGATATAACTCCTGAAATAGCTTGGCCATCAAGATAAAAAACATTTTCATAATTAAGTATTGTATTTTTCATTTTATGCTTTTCTTGTACCCGCTAATGAACCACCAAATCTTTGTTGTTCACGAATAACATCAAGAACTGCTCCATATATCTTAGTATTAAGATTATTTGATAATTCAACATCTTGTTGTTTATATGTTGAACTGTCTGCACCCATTTGTATAGTACCATCTCTATTAACTGAAGTATTAAAATTAAATGAATTGCTTGCGTTGGTATTATTAACAGTATTAGAATTATTAGCAACAGAAGACATTCCTCCACCCTGCATTCCCGTACCATATTGTTTTACTAATGAACTATTATATAACCCACCTTCCATATAACCAGGAATTGTATCAGATAAACGAGAACCAATTAAACCTCCGGTTTGACGACCTCTTACTTTTGGTGGTAAAACAGATGCAAAACCAGTTCTGGGTGTTTTAATTGTAGACATTCCAGAAGGACTAATGTAACCAGAAGAAACGTATTTTTGAAAACTACTTACTTCAGCTTTTGATAATCCAGTTTCTGCGTATAATTGAGGAGTATCTCCATATGTAGCTAATCCAGCAGAAGCTATTGCACCAGTTCCACTTCCAACTAACTTTTCTGCCGCTTTAGCTTGCATATTACCAGCCATATTTTGTAATCCAGCCCCAATTCCAACAGCCGCTACAGAAGCCACAAGAGATCCAACCATCTGAGCGGTTTGAGCTTGTCTGGCGCGTTTCTTTTGTCTAGCTTCTTCAGCTCTTTGTATTTCAGCGTCACGCAATTCTTTATAATAAGAACTATTTTCAAGACCAAAAGTGGTCATACCTTCTTCCATTGATTTTATATCGCTTAATTCTGCATTGAATGCTCCTCCACTTGCAAAACGAGGAGCAGCAGAGAAGTTCAAAGTATCAAGCGCAGCAGGTCCACCCATTGCCATTACGGCTTTTCTATTTAATACGTATTCACCATTTTCAAGCATTGCTGGATATTTATCTCCAGAACCAGTTCCAGAAATATACATACCAGATTGTGCGCGAATTAAACCGCCAGTTTGCGCTCCAAAAAGACTTCCCAAACCAGATCCACTTATTATTTTAGATACTCCAATGTTCATTAATTGAGTGCTGATAGTATCTAAAAAGTTTGAGGCAATACCCATCAATGCGTTTCCAAGATTGTCAGATTCTCTTATTGTAGCTTTGATTGCGCTTACCATTCCGTCTCTAAATAAAATAGGAGTTTCTTTAGCTAATCTATTTAATCCAGTATCTGCATCATCCTGTATTTGATCGAAACCCTCTTTGAATCCCATTCGTATAGATTGTCTATCTTTTGCTTCTTGTCTAACCTTACCATTCAAAATGTCTTGAATTGAACGCATTTTATCTAATTCATCAGTATTAGAATTTAATATGCTATTAATTTCTTTTTCTGTATCGGCAAGTGTTTTAGCAGCTTCGCCTTGTAAACCATATTGAGTTCTAACTTTAGATAATTCCGAAACAAAATCTTTAGCTTGATCAACATTAGTGATTTTACTTGTATCAAGATTTGCTATAGCTGTTCTAGCTTCTGCAATTTTATCTGAAGAAGCTGGAAAACCAAAAGATTGTGGACCAAGACCTTCTGCTTGAATCTTATTTCTAAATGTTTCAAATTGATTCAATTGCTGTTGAACATTTTGAACTGCTTGAGCATTTTGACGACGCTGTTTTAATGCTAAACTTCTTTCATCTAATTGTATTTGTTTTTCAGCTTTACCTGTAACACCCAATCCAAAAAAGTTAGCAGGTCTAGATCTTTCTGTATCTAAAATTTGCTCTTGAATTTCGGTAGTGTTTAGAACTTTTCTTTGAGCTTTTTCAATTTGTAATAAAGTATTTAATCTGAAAATATATGCATTATTTATTTTATCATTAACATTTGCAATTTTAATATCAGCTTCAATATTTGATTCAAATATAGAAGACTCTTCTCTAATTTTTGTTAATGTATCGGAGACTTTAATCAATTCTCTATTTAACGGTTCAAATAATTTTTCATTATCTAAAATAGTTTTATTAGATGTTATATCTTGTAAAATTTTTTGCAATTGCTCTAATGATTGTATATTATTTAAATTTTTATTAAGATCAAATATCTCAGACAATTGATCTTTTAAAGTCTTCAAAGCTGCGTCATAAGAAATAGTTTCGTTTTCAGATCCTAAATTTAAATAGAGTTCTACATTTTTTTGCAATTCATCAACTTTTAAATTTTTGTATAAATCAGATTGAACGGATGGTGCAGTTGTTTCTAATGTTTTAAAAGCATTCAATAAAGGATCTATAGATTTAAAAGCGTTTTCAAAATTTGTTACAATAGGACCAATCAAAGTCTTGATAGATGATACGGTTCCGCCTAATGTTTCTTTTCTAGTCAAATCTTGTCTTTCAATCATAAGATTCTGATCTTGAATTGCATTTTGTCTTGTTATTTGCTCTTCAGACTTTCCAAAACCAAATCCTGGTGTTTTGCGTAAATTTTGTAAACGATTTTGTTCTATATTTATGTTAGCCCTTTCATTGGTTATAGAAATAGCGCGTTTTCTATCACTTTCTATCAATTGATTTTGTAAAATTAATAATCTTTCTGTGCTTTCCGCTTTTCTTTTAGCAACATCGTTTTCAAGAGTGTTTAAAGAAATATTTTCTTTTTTAGCTTGCATTAACAATTTCAAAGAATCCCTTTCTTTTATCAATTCAGCGTTTAATGATTTTATATCTTCTGGCTTAATATTTTCATATCCCGCTTGTCTTGTTGCTTCTAACGAGTCTGTATCCTCAATTAATTTATTTATTTGTCGTAATTGGTCTTCTTGAGACGAAGTTTTAAAATCTTTAACAAGTTTTCCAATTCTTTCAACAACCTCAAAATTAGAGCCTCCTAATTGTGAAGGTAATTTTGAACCAATTTTTTCTTGAAAACCAGAAGTGAATCTCATTTCAGATTCTTTTGCTTTAGTTGTAACTTCTCTCGTTTTAGAAATAGCTTCTCTTGAAGCTTTTTCTAATGGACTTGAAATAGAATCTAAATACTCATTAGCTGCATTTTCTAATATCTTAAGCCTATTAGAGTCAAATTCCATATTCTGAAGTTGAGATGCAGTATTAAACACATAATTCTCTATAGAATCTTTTATTGTTTTTATGAGCGGCGCAACAAGAGCGCCCTTAATTTCTCCTTTTTGAATATCAGTTTTAAAATCTTTATTTGATTTGTTTGTAAATTTTTTAGTAATTTCTGGTAAATTTTTTGAGAAAAATGTTCCTACAATGCCTGATTTACCTAAAACATCTTCTCCAAATTTTCCTAATTCTTTAGCGGCTTCTTCACTTACGCCGTATTTTTTAGCTATTTCTTGTATAGCATCTGGATTCACATTAAAAAAAGAATTAGTTTCTTTTGCAAACTCCTCAACAAAAGCTTGAGTTTGTTTTTCGTCAAGATTGAAAGTTGATAAAATATTAAAAAACCCTTGATACTGTTGAAAAGAACGCTGCAAATTTTCTTGAGTTTTTTCAATTTCGCCACTAGATCCCTTATACATATTTTGCTGGCTTGTAGATTGCCCCAAACCACCAGACATTGTATAACCATAATTTTTTTTAATATCTTCTTGAAAAGATGTGACATCGAAAAAAGGCTTTTTAGTTTTATCGTCAATTCCTTTAACAGTTTTACCAAATTCTTGAATACTTTTTACTTGATTTGTTCTTTTTGTGAATTCAATAATAGCTTTCTGCATTTCTACAACGCTACCACCAGTAGATTTAAATATATTACCGAGATCTTCTTGTTTAAGTTTTTCAAATAAATTTTGCAATTCATCGCTTGCTTTCATCTTCTCAAAAGGATCTTCAATTTTATTTAATAATTCTAATTTGTTTACATACGCTTCAGCAGTAGAAATCGTTTGTAAAGTTTTGGTTTTATAATTTTCAGAGGCAGCGGTTAAATCTTCAAGCGTAGTTTGTGAATCGTAAGCAGCTTTACCTAAACCAATCAACGCTCCAATTGCTGCTCCAGCAGCTGGGCCTAATACTGGAATAAACGAACCTATTTCAGCACCAGTTGTTGCAGCAGTCAAAACTGAACTACCAGCACTGGCAGCAAATCTTCTACTTTCACTCATCTCAAATCTTTCCCTTCCTCCTTGTATAAAACTTTCTAACTGTCCACCAATCATAGCTCCTCCTAAAACACCAGCCACACCACCTAATCTCGAAGAAGCGAATCTATCTGCTCTTTCGCCTCTTCCTCCTAGAAGTCTTTGAGAAAGTGATGGAGTATTTTGTTGCGCATTTTGTTGCGCATTTTGTTGCGCATTTTGTTGCGCATTTTGTCGCTGCTGTTGAGCGGCTGCTGTACGTTGTGCGTTAGCATTTTGTTGCAAAGAAACGCCTAAAGCTCTATTGGCATCATTAACAATTCTGGTTGAACTTGTAGAAACTTCTAAAGATCTTGCATTTGTTCTGATTGTTTGTCTTAAAGAGTTTTGTTGTTGAGTGGTTAAATTTGTATTTCTAGCTAATTGAGATAAAGCTCTATTTAATTCAAGAAATTGAGTTTGTTGTTGTCTTGTTAAAGCGCTAAATGCATATCCTGTAGATTGCCTAACATCCAAAGTAGCAAAATTAGGAACAAATCCTTGAGCCATTAATCCAGCAGCTTTCTGCCCTCTCATTGAATCATTCAAAGCATTCTTTAAACCACCATGATCAGATATCGCGGAACTAAATGTTGGTTGACTGCTATTTCTAATGTGTGGGAAAGGCTTGGTATCAAAGACAGCTTTGTTGCCGCTCATGCTTTCTTCTAAACTCATTACTGATTGTTTGTATGCAAGATTAGGAATAAAACCTTTACTCAAACCAAACATTCCTTGATCGTTAGGATAAGTTTTAGCAAATTCAACGGCTAATTTTTTGAATACATCTGCATCATTTATATTTAAATTTCTTTTCTTAGCTGTTTCTATTAACCAATTTTTTTGAAAAGAGTTTCTACCTTTTATGAAGTTAAAATTAGGTATAAAACCATTATTAAAATGATTAACAGGATAAGGGCCAGGATATTGTTCATGAAACGTTCCATAACGTGATTTTTTCTTTTCTTTAACTGGCGCAGATTGTTTTCGTTTAGCAAATCTTTCTTCGTATGCTTTCTCAACTGTTCGTATATATGGATGCTTTCTTTCAAAAAGGGGATTTAATTTTTGAGATATTGATTTATAAAATATAATTTTTCCATTGTTTTTATCGTAACCACCTTTTAAATAAGTATCTGCATATCTAGGAGATACTAAATCATCATCAGATAGAATTTCTCCAAAGTTTTTAGCTACAATGTCTTTATGGAATGAGTCTCCTTCAGCGTATCTATTGTTTTTTAAATCGATTACAAATTGTGTGAATTTTTGTGATAACATTCCTCCTGCCATCTTATATGTCATCTCGTTCAATCTATCACTAAGATAATTAGTAAAATTAGGAATAAAACCATTATTCTTATTCTCACCTAAGTTTCGAAGACCAGAAACACCAGCTAAATCAGATCTTAAAGATGCATAATTAACCCCTTCCACTCCTTCAGCTCTTTTGCGATCTCTGCTCAACTTAACTCTTGTACCAATATAATTATGTTTAATTAAAAACTCTTCATATGCTTTTTTCAATAAACTTGTTTTAGCTCTTATGCTTTCTTTTTCTTCAAATTTACCTGATTCAGAAAGATTTTTTAAAGATTCCCAAGCTGATTTTGTTTCTGGATTTTGAGACCAAAAAGCTCCCAAAACATCTGAAAGTCGATCATAATTGATTCTCTTCATTTTACCAGAAACTTGACCAGTATAAACAGCTTCAGGATCAAAATTGAGTCTTGAATTTCCAAAAGCCTCACTCATCATTCCCGATCCTAGCCCTAATGAAGAAGTTTTTCCTCTACCAGATAATCTTAAAGCTTCATTTTTTGCAAAATTTTCAGCAGCTTTATTAACATCTCCGTATATTCTAGGATTAAGTGAAGAAGCGTCTGGGAGAAAAACATTATTGCCCAATATGGACATAACCAAATTATTCAATAGAGCTTTTATCATATATCCATATGATCTTTCCCCTGGTTGCCTCCAAGTAGTGCTACTTAATGCCGTACCTTTAGAAGAAAACGGTTCTAAACCTGTTTGTGTTTTATAGAATATTGTTGAAATATCTTTTCCAAAATTAGGTATAAAACCATCAGCATTTATTCTGGGATTTGTTGTATTTTTTATTTGATTATATTGATTCAATAGACTATCTGTTAATTGCTGCAATTTTGGTTTTATATTAGGGTCCACATTAGCAAAACTGTCTTTAACCAAAGCTGCTACACTAAGTTCAAATGGAGTAAATCTAGCAGAAATATTTTTACCTGTTGGATCTATATATTTCGGATCATTATAAACAATTGCAGATTCTTTCAAACGATTAATAGCTTGTGGATTTGTAGCGGCAAATCTAGCAATATTTTTTGTTAATGTTTGTGTTACACCACCACCAGAAGATTGATTATTTTTAGAACCAGCTTTTGCTTGTATACCTCGAAGATTTCCAGACCCTAAATCTTGAAGAATATCAAAAGGAGCGGTATTACCAGTAGTTGTAAGCATTTCATTAAAACCCATTTGTTTATTTGTTTTAAACGCATTAGAATTTGTAGCGATATTCATCGCATTCATAATAAATTTTTCGAATAAAGATCCAACTACATCTGGATTTCCTTCCTTAGCGTATCTATGATCTGGTCCATTTCCAAAAGTTGGAAAATCTTTTTGTCTAAATACATCTCTATCTCCAGCGCTATTTTTAAATAAACTAGAATATTTTTTAAACCAAGGAATTCTAGCAGCTTCCATTGATATAGCAAAATTAGGAATGAAACCTGAAAATCCAAATTGTTCTTTGGTTTTTTTATAAAGTAATTTTTTATACAAATTAGTATCTTTAATTACTCTTTCTCCAGCAGCTGCTGCTTTATATTTTACTTGTTTGCCTTCTAATGATGTAAATTGATGTATATACTGTTGAAACTTTGGATGCTCAACATGCGCCCAAAGACCAGGATTATTCGCCGCGCTAGATCCTTGTTTATAAGTATTTTCATAATAATTTTTTGCAGTATTTAATGAAGTTTCGTCTCTAGTATATCTTAAATCAGGAACGGCTAAACCTTTCTTAATCAAGTCTCTAGCGACTTCAGGATCATCAAAAACACCTCTTCCATAAGCCGCCTTTCCTTTTGTAACATTAGCGTTCATCAAATTTAATCCTGTATCCCCTGAATAACGCTGTGCTAACAACGCTGTCGCTTCAACATATCCTAATTGACCTTTTTCAGGAGCGTCTGCTCCAGCTAAACGATAATCAACAATAGTTGGATCTACAGGAAAAGCAGAAATGGTATCACCATCTTTTATTTTTTCAATGGTTGAAATATTTTTTAAAGCAAAATTAGGAATAAATCCACCAGCCATATATGGATCAACACCAGTTCTATTTATAGCATTTTTTCTATGTGCGCGGCCAGCTTTTGATCGTGCAGGAGGATTAATAAAAGGTTGAGCAAAACCGGGTACATATTTAACATCTTCAGCACTATTCATGACTCCACCAACAGGAGATTTTACTACTTTACCGGGACTATAACCACCAGTTTGTGCGCCAACAACTTCAGCCATTCTTGTTGAAGCGGGAATGTATCCACCTGCGCGAGTAACCTGCAATCCACCTGTTCCTCTTACTCTTACTCCTTGACCCGCTAAATGAGCGGCTAATTGTTTAGCTAAAGCTGTTTGTGTTTGAAATTCTGCTGTTTGTTGTCTAGCTAATTGTAATAATAATTGTGCTTGAGCGGCTTGATTGCCCATTGTTCCAGCAAGAGCTTGTGCAACTGGTCCTTGTTGAGCCATGATTTGCAAAATAGATTGTTCGATATTTTTTCTATTTTGTGTTTCAGTGGTGATACCAGCAATCTGCGGTAATGCTTGAGTAAGATAAGTAAAAGAGTTTTGTATCAACTTGAAAAGCGTAAAGAAAGCAGCAATAGCACCGGGACCAGCCAATATATTACGAATACCTTTTAATAAACCATTTGCAAAAGTAGAACCAATGCCTTCTCCTTCAAGAATTTCATTCATACTTTCAACAAGTGATTTTAACTGTTCTGTACCGTATCTAGCTAATGGTTCAAAAGTTACTTTACCGATATTATTTGCTAGTTGTTGTGTAGAAGTGGCAGTTTGTTTTAACAAAGCGTCAAGAGTTTGATTCAATTTGGCAGTCGCGACTTCCGCTTCGTTTGTAGCCATTGCGCCTCTTTGAAGTGCGCCAGCATATACACCTTGTGACTTATTCAAATCATTAACAATAGCTTTTAAAATGTTAACTTGATAAACACCAGCGACTTGTTCAGATAACTGCGCTCTTTGAGCGTCTCCTAAGTTTTTATAAGCACCTGCAAAATTTTGCAGAATAGAGACTGCCGGTAAAGTATTTCCTTGTACATCTCTTACTGCTATATTAAACGCTTCTAGTTGATCTAAAGTATCTGTACGTTGTAAACGAGTAAAAATTGTTTTTAATGCGTTACCAATTACTGCGCCACCTCTTGCAGTGCTTTGTTGAGCAGAAGTAACCAACGCATTCAATTGATCAAGACTGACACCAGCTTCTTGTGCCGCTTGACCTGTACGAGAAAGAGCTTCAGCAAGATCGCCAGCACCAACAGCAAAGTCTTGTTCAACAGCAACTAGCTTATTTAATATTTGAGTTGTGGTAACGCCTGTTGCAGAAAATCCGTTTACAGTAGAAGTCAATGCGTCAACGGCATTTGCTGTGCTGATTCCAGCCAATCTTGTTAATGTAAGTGCGTCTTTTGTTCTTTGTAATGTGTCTTCTGCTTTCAAACCTTGACGAGAAAATTCAAGAGCGGCTTGAGAAGCGTCATTAAATGAAGATGCAGTTTGTTTTGTTACATTAAATAAATCTGTACTAAATTTCTGCAATTGACTGGTAGTTAATCCGAATACGCGATTAATATCTGCAAGATTCTTTTCAACTTCTATAGTAACGTTAGCTAATTCTTTAAAGCTGCGAATAACACCGCCCAAAACAGCAGTTGATGCGCCGAATGCAATAACGCGAGCATTAGATGCTGCCAATGCAGCCTCGAAATCTTTGACATCACCAGTGATTCTTCCTAGCGGCTGAGAAAAAGCTCGCTGATTGATGCTCAAATTAATAGGATTATTTTGAGCGAATCTTTGGTTATACGCTTGAACACCAGCTTGAATAGAAGCTGTTAATGCTGCTTGATTTGCCGCGACATTAATTTGAACTGACATATCCTTTATTTACACGTATAAATATTTATTATCCGAATATTTTCATCATATCTTCCATGCTCAATGAACCGCCTTTCTTTTTAGCTTCATCAGCCAAAGAAAGAGTTTTTTGACCTTTTGCCTTCAAACCAACATATTCAAGATCTTCAGATGTGGCACCAACTATTGAAGTCGCTTGATTTTCTTTATTGTTTTTGTTTTCTATTAGTTTTTTGGCATTTTCATTAGCATTAACATAATCAATAATTTTATCAGGATCGTCTTTGATATCTTGAGGCATTTTATCATTTTGCTGAAAAATATTCTTAAAAAATCTAGCATAAATAAGTAATTTTACTTGATTATAAGTAAGTTCACACACTGATTTACCAAAAAATTCAGTAGGATTCTCAGCAAATGGCATATATAAATTAAAAAAATCTTGCAAAACTAAATGCTGTATTGTGTTATCATTTATATTTCTATAGACTTCTGAATATTGTTTTATTATTGCAGAAAGAGTTTCTGCATCTATATCATCAAATTCTGTTTCTTCAAAAGCTTCTGTAGTTAAAGATTTATTTTTGTATAAACATTTTAATATATAATAATCATTGACTCGTTCTTCTGCATAACTTTCGGCAGTTCTTTGAAAAAATGCGGCTCTCGTATTTTTTAAATCATTTAATCTTTTTTGCGCCGATTCGATATCCGCGTTTACTCTTAATATTTCTGATTTTAAATAAAGAGCTTTCTTTTGTTTATTAAAATTTTCTATTAAATTTTCTTCTTGTTTTATCAAAGATTCTTGTTTATTTGACCATTGTTTTTCATCGACCAATCTTTTTAATGTCTCTTCGTTAGTTGGAACGCCACGTTTTTTAGCTTGCTCAAAATACACATCGTAAATTTGATCAATATCAACTTGATCTTCCAAAGACAAATGCTTTAAATAAAAAAGATTCTCTAAAACCTTGATCTCAGAGAATCCATTTTTTATATCCCTAAAAGCTTTTTTGTACTTACTCTGTTGGGATTGTTCCATCTATTTCTCCAATAATTCTATCGAATTCTTCCTTTTCAGTGTTGCTTGTAAAAAACCAATAACTAATAATACTAGCTAGTTTACTATAACATTTTTCGTAAATTTCATTTTTATTCTCTTCGTAATCAAACATTGTCGCTTCTTTGATTTCAAAAGTTTTTCCAGGAAACAACCATTCGTATTCAGGATTCTTTTTGCTGTTATCCTTGAATTGAGTAAGATTAAGAACATACCATAAAATAGCTCTGTTCTGCGCTTTGATATCAGCAGTATGATTAAAAAGAGTCATATAACTAGTTTCTTTTTCAATCAATGTTTTTCGACGTTGAAGAATTTCAGAAGTTACTTTTTCAATTTTTTGTTTGTAATCTTCATCTCTTTCTGACTCTGGTTTTAAATTAAGAATTGTTAATCGGCTTTGAAGATCTCCAATTTCTCCAGCGGCAGAAACCATTACTTTAGCATCAGCATCACTAATCAAACCACCAGTATCGCTATATTTATTTAGCAACATCGCCTTTGTTAAAATACCATTTCGGATGCATCGGCTCATTTCAATACTAAATTCCATGTCTGCTTCTTGCATTTGTTTTCTGTTTGGCTGGAGAATGTGAATTTCTATTGGAACCTGTTTCTTAACTTTTTCTTTATAAGTGCGAACGACTTGCTCGCCTTGTTCATTTGTGACTGTTTCTGTCTTATCTTCTTCAACTTCTGATGTCTTGAAAATATTGAAACTATATAGCGGTTTTGACATAATTTATTTATATTAATATATATTCTATAGTTTTTCAACCAGTGTAAACGTATATATGGCTACAAATCTTATATCTGCCTCAGAAAGAACTGCGCTCAACGCAGTTATTGATGATATTCATGAGACTTTTTCAAACGAAATTGTTGTTTATAAAGAAGCCTCACAAATTGTAGTTATTACAGATCCTAATTTTAATCCATTATATAATACTGCTGGTCAAACCACTTCATATGTAAATACACCAGTTTATAAGACATTTAAAGTAAGAATACATTATAATAACGATATTGATAAAAAATATTGGAACGAATCAGGTCTTGCTTCGCAAATTAAATTAGAAGCTGTTGTGGGATCTGTAAGAATAAAAATAAGAGCGGCAGATTATGATTATATAAAAGACGGTCGTCGTTTTGATGTAGACGGCAAACGATATGTTTTAAATTCTACATTCAGACCTCATGGATTATTCGATAATCAATTTTATACATTGTATCTCAAACCTGATCCATAAAATATGACCATTGATTATATAAAAATGATTCAAGAATTGCAAGCTGATAAAGAATACCAAAAACAAGTAAACTCTATAATAAATTCTGAATTTAATAAAATAAAAAATAATTATGTTCAAGAATTTATAAATCACCCGATAACTCAAGAAATAAAAGGCGGTATAGGCGCAACAAATATTTCAGGAACTCTCGGCGGCATAACTAATTTATATTCTTTTATTGGATTTGATGAAGGAACCGATCCTATAAAACCTATAGAAGATTTATTAGAAAAATCTAATTACAGAATAATTTACAATAATAAAGCCACAGATAGCACAGTAATTTTTGATATACCAACTGCCGCGCAAATATTTGATATAACACCAATGCCGTGGGCAATAGGTAGAAGTTGGGCGAGAGGAATTGAAACTGGAATATCAGGTCTTGGATATTATTTAAAAAAGAAAAAAAATAGCAGATCTGGATTTGGTATTCAATCATCAACGAATCAAGTAAGGCCAGGAACAGTTTTTAAAAATACGAGATATATATCTGATTTAATAAATAGATTTTCAAAAGATTTAAAAAATTTAAATAAAATTACAGTATGAAACCGACATTTACACATAATGTTATTAATAGTTTTTTTCTTTGGTTCGATAATTTTTTAATGACCAAGGGTGACGCATATAAAACATATACAACTAAATTATATAATTATAACGATACAAGACTTGGAGGCAGCAAAGTTGTTTATGGGTCACCATATAAACAATGGATATATGACAAGAATATAACTGGAGCTACAATACCATCTGGTTTCACAATTAATAATCAATTTGTATCCACTGGTACAAGTGGTATGAAAATTGATTTTGATAATGGCAGAATTATTTTTAACAGTGGTGTTTCTACTGGTCTCAATATAACTGGTACATATTCAGTCAAAGAAGTAAATAGTTATGTAACAGATCAGCCAGAAGACAATTTAATCATTGAAGGCAAATACGTTAACAACAGTAGATTCACAGTTACAGAAACAAATGTTGCTCCATATAATCCTGTTACTCCATGCATATTCGCTTCTATTGAAACTGCTCACAATACTGCATTTGCTTTTGGCGGCGAAGACGAAACAAAATGCATAATTAAAGTAGTAGCATTTTGTGAAAATTTATATCAACTAGATGGAGTTCTAAGTGTTTTTGGCGATTCATATAATGAAATATTTAGTCTTATACCAATGACGGGACATCCATTAGGCGAATTTAACGAATTAAAAACAGGTGTATATCCCACAGGATATGATTATAAAAATTTAAGCAACGCTTACAATTCTCAAACTCTTTTTATATCTCATGTTGAAACCTCCAAGATTCGCGACAGCGTAATAAAAGAATTAAATCCAATATTACACATAGGATTTTTAGATTTTGAAATCAAAGCTTATAGATACCCTAGATTATAATTTCACAAAATTAATTAATGGCTGTAAAAAATATTAACATTTTAACAACAAACAAATAAAAAACATATGGCAAGAAATCGTGTAATTTACCAAAGTCAAGCTTTATTTATCGCTCCAAGTTCCACAGGAATTCAGGTGAGTGGAGTCAATGCTGCTGGTACGGCAGCAACCGCTTCTCCATTCACTCCTGTAAGTACTGGTTCACTAGCTTCAGGAATTTCTCTTCTCAAAAAGATGGATCGTATTCAAAATTGTAATTTTAATTTTACAATTAATAGACAAGACATTAATGAATTTGGCAAGTTGGCTCGTCTTGATTCTATAGTAATGGAATCTCCAACGGTGAGTCTAGATTTTAGTTATTATGTAACTGATGGATTTAACGAAAGACTGATGGGTTTTAATGCTTATACTGCTAATGATAGTACCAACACAATAGAAAATGTTCAAGCTATTTCTGGTTTAATAGCAGATTTACAAGGAAACAATTATTATATTCTAACTGTTGATGAAGGCGAAGATGTTGTTGGTGGAGATCTTACTCCAAGTTCTTCAATAGTTTCAATTGGTAATGGATTTATTAGTGAATATGGTTTTGAAGCTAGTGTCGGAGCTATCCCCACAGCCAGTATAACAGTTGAAGGTTTTAATATAAAATCCGACTCTGCTTCCACCGTAACTACCACAACAATAGCAGGTGCGCCAGCAGGATCAGCTGTTGCTGCTAATATAACGACAATAACCGGAAACAGTCCAGCTATTGATCTTTTTGCTACACCAGCAACTAAATTGACTTCAGTAGGAGCCGCTTATAAACTTGATTATTCAAGAGACTTTCCAAATTATGTAAATGATGCTGGAGTTAATTTTACAGGATTTACTACTGGAGCAAGCGCAATCAGTGCATTAAGACCGGGAGATCTTGTTCTTACTTTACCCACTAGCGACGGTATATCTGATATAAGCGGAAATGGACAAGCACATATTCAATCATTTAATTTTACATTACCATTAAGCAGAACAATTTTGCAAAGACTAGGAAATACATTTGGATTCGCAAGAGCAATTGATGTTCCTATAAATATGGATATTACAATTAATGGGATTGTATCTGAATTAGAAAACTTGAATTTATTTGATAAACTAAATTCACCTACCGCCCAAACATTGAGTATATCTTTGAAAGATTCTTCTGGAGCGCAAAAAATAGTTTACACTATAAAAGGAGCAATATTCCAAGGTGAAAGCTATTCACAAAATCTTGGCGATAATCAAACCGTAGATTTAACTTATTCAGTTCAAATTGGTGGCGCAAATGATGCAAATAACGGTTTATTTATGAGTGGAAGTTACAACGGCACAACACAAGCCGATTCTATTGTTAAAAACTTTTTCAAACTTGGCACTGGAAAACTCGGATAAAAAACAAACTAAAAACATATGGCAAGAAATCGCGTAATTTATCAAAGTCAAGCGTTATTTATATCGCCAAGCTCAACTGGTATACAAGTAAGTGGTATCAATTTAACAGGAATAACATCTTCAGGAACTTTATCTAATCAACCTTTGTTAACTTCTCCTTTTACAGAAGACAACAACAATAAAGGTGGATTGAGCGGTTTAGTAGGTGGAGTTTCTTTATTGAAGAAATTAGATCGTATACAAAGTTGTAATTTCAATATGTCTATTAATAGACAAGATATAAATGAATTCGGAAAACTCGCTAGATTGGACTCTATAGTATTGGAATCTCCCACAGTTGGTTTAGATTTTAATTATTATGTCACTGATGGATTTAATGAAAGGTTATTGGGTTTTAATATTACAGGAGTTGGTGACACCGTTAATACTAGTGTCGCAGCGCAAGCTATTTCTGGCCTGTTAAGTGATGTACAAGGAAATAATTATTATATTCTAACAGTCGATGAAGGTGAAGATGTAGTAGGTGGTAATTTAACACCTTCAGCAAATGTTGTTGGTATTGGAAACGGGTTTGTGACAGAATATAGTTTCGAAGCTAGTGTTGGCAGCATTCCAACAGTAAGTGTTACTGTTGAAGGCTTCAATATAAAATCAGACACTAACCAAGTAGCAATACAAACATATCCAACTGGTGGTGTTGTTAATAATACAATGCCTTTTAGTCAATATCCTTATATTTATAATTCTGGAACAGTAACAACCAATTACATTGGAACTACAGCAGGTACGACAGGAATAATTATAGCTGACTCAGTATTTTCTAGAGCAGTTAATGATCCTGTTTATTTGCAAACAGATGATCCTTCTTTTTCTGCGTATGTTCCTTATTACATAGTTCAACAAGATTCTGCCAAATTAGCAGTTTCTACATTTCTAGGCGGATCTGCAATAGCAGCAACTACAAATGTTGCCCCTAACAGTAGTTATATAAATAAAGCCAATAACGCATTAATTGCAGGTACAATTACTGGATATCTTAGTGGAACAGCAACTTGTTTTACAGGAACCAGCCCTGCAATAATAACAAACGCTTCTCCAGCTACAAAACGCTCAGAAGTTCCATTTGCATATAAAATAGATTACGCTAGAACTAACACCGCAATCGGAACAAATGTTATAACAGTTAACAATCCGTTTCGTGGATCAAATAATTTATCTGGATTATGGTCATCGTCTGCTGGTGATGGATTGTTTAACACTGGAAATTCAAATGTATCAGCTTTGCGTCCAGGAGATATTGTTTTAACTATTCCAGCTACAGATGGTATGGCTTTAGTAGAAGGAGCAGATAAAGCTCATATACAATCTTTTAATTTTACACTTCCATTATCAAGAACTGTATTACAAAGATTGGGCAATACGTTCGGATTTGCTAGAGTAATAGATGTTCCAATTAATATAGACATTACTATCAACGCTATTGTTTCAGAATTGCAAGATTTTAATTTATTTGATGAACTAGTAGACTCAGCTAAACAAACCTTGATAATTCAAATGAAAGATAGTTCTGGCAATCCAAAAATGACATACACAATTAAAGGTGCCATTCTACAGTCTGAGAGTTATTCAGAAAACCTTGGCGACAATCAAACCGTAGACTTAACTTATACGGTTCAATGCGGTGGTGCTAATGACACTGAAAATGGATTGTTCATGAGCGGATCAGCAAACTTTACTAATGATTTAGTTGTACAAAATTTTTATAAGTTAGGATCTAATAAAGTTAATTAACAAACTACAACAACAAAAAACCCCAGTCGAAAGACTGGGGTTCTTTTTTTATTTATGAATTTCCATATCCATATGGATAATAAAAATATCCAGATCCAGTAAATATTGGCGAACCATCTTCACCAGCGACTTGCACTGGAGCGGCTTTATAAATGTTATAACTTGATACTAATTTCTCCATTTCTTCTCTAGCATCATTAGCTAATCCACGATATGTTTTTGCGAGTTCATTTTTATTTGTGCGAGTAATCATACTATCTCCTTCACGCAATGTAACGAAATCAACAGAACTGTCTACACCTCTTAATACTTGGCGAGTCTTTTTTATGTAAAACTCGTATAAATACATTTGTTTATATATTGATCTTTCTTCTTGTTGAAAAGTTCCTGTTGGGCAAAAATTAGAGTTTTCTACAGAATACTGACTATATATTTTAGTATTTAACAAACCAACATTATTAGCAAGC
>SXGQ01046768.1_pt1 | contig 25167 bp, 19 predicted proteins | sample 3178371 | NCBI WGS metagenome assembly SXGQ01 (sample SAMN11356859, study PRJNA531348) | freshwater metagenome | isolation source: freshwater sample F1-20 | place: China: Fuxian Lake, Yuxi | collected 2017-12-25 | reverse complement strand
GTTCGAAAGGACGTGGGGGTTCAAGTCCCCCCTCGCGCACCAGACGGTAAGGCTGAGGAGATTGAATGTGAACGCAGTATTCGTAACTTGGATGATGCTCTATGTAATTACGGTAATCGCAATATCACCTTGGGGATTCCGAAGGCGAGTTCTCTTAAGTTCACTGACGGTGATTTGTCTAGGCGTGCTCATATTTCAATTACGGCACTCTGCAGCACTTGGAGATTCAGGATTTTATCTGGGACAGGCAAAATCTCAGATAGATACTGGAGAACCCACGTATCCACTTGCAAACTTACGAAGCGCGGCAATTTCCGGTGTAGTTATGAACTTAGTGACCAGTTATTTGCCGATCATGAGTAATTTCTATTCTCCCATTTTTGTAATTCCTTGTTTCGCCATAATTGGCAGGAAGAATCACTTTCAGACGATTTTATTTCTGTGTTCAACCGCTACTTTGTATTTTCTCAAGCCAAACTATATGGATTTCTATCCCGTTGCAATAGCCGCTGGTTCAATAGCCATGGTTTTTCACTTTAGAACGTTCAATCACCCAAGGAAATTAAGAGTGGGAGTTGCAGGAGCAACTGCAGGAATTGCAATCGCCGGCCATCTGATTCTCCTAATGATTCCTATTGCTTATGTGGTGCACTTATTTATGTGCCGGTGTAGTTGGCGAAAGAAAATAGCTCAAGTGATTGAGTATGTTTTTGCTTCTTATTTTTGTTTTCGGCTTTCATTATTTGTCATCGCGCAGATGAATTGGCCGATGTATCCAGGGAATTCAACAGGAGGTGGTGACAACAAGTATCTAGCAACAGATTTATTTCAAATTGAACAAACTTTTCATGGACTAAAAGTCGTATGCGTAACTTTACTTGGCCCATTGGTATTCCTTCTCCTGTCGAGAACAAACAGGAGTTTCACTAAGTATCTCCCGTTCATGTCCTCTCTTACAGGTATCTACGTCTGCTTTTTGTTTATATATGGGTTTGATTTAGGGCTTGTGCCAGATCTTGATCTCCAACTATTTCCGGCCGCAGTAATCGTTAGCGCAATTCTGATTATCGCTTCACGCGAAAAAGTACTCTTGACTTGGAAGTACGGCATCTTGTGCATGCCGATTGTCATTTACAGCGCTCATATGATGTCGACAATTCCAAAATAACTTGTTGGGCGCCACAATACTGTTGAGTGTGGCTAATTAGTTGCAAGCTTCAATTGGTCCAACATATAGACCTTTTGCAACTTCCACTGACGAGGCATTTTTGGCACGGCTAATTGCACAACGGGGATCGTCGGGGGATGCTGGCCCAAGATATGTGTCTGACGCATAGAGCGCGTCATGGAGATCCAAAATAACTGGGGCGATCATCGTTTCTAGATATGGATTCATCCGAATGAGTAGGTTCGGTGCGCGCGTTATCTGTTTTTTAGAAGCAACTTCTAGTTCCATTGATGGAAACTGAATATTCGACCGATATGTATCTGAACTTCTTATGACATTGATTCCAACAAGGGCGATGAGCCCCATTGCTGTGCCGCGAACCATGTATTTTCTATTGATAACGGTCTGGTTCCTGAGAGAACTAACAACGAACACCAAAAGACCACAAAGGGCAAGAGGCTGAACTGTGGCAAGGAACTTCCAAACTTGATATGCATCGTGCCCCAATGAAATTGCAAGCAACAGATAAGCACTGGCGATTGAAAGCAGAATAAACAGTCCTAAGTATGCCTCTTGTTGTTGGGTGCTTCTGAGCCGAATCAGAGAGAGCACAATCATCGCCAAGATTAAAGAGGTAATCAAGACTGCAATCCATCTGTCCGCGAACTGAGAGACACCAATCCATTCCGATATGGACGAAGTCGGGGCCGGCCATCCGGTGATATTTGTTTTGGAATAGAGCGATACGTTGCTCGTTATTAAACTCCATCTGCCCAATAGAAGTGGGAGTGGAAGAGCAAACGAGACAACAATGATCAGAAGCTTCTTTAGCAAGACGAATGAAATGGTCTTAGAAAACCACATAGATAAGAAATATGCGCCAATTACTCCAATGAGTACTGCGCCAGAGGAGATAGAACCTGCAGGGTAGGACACCATCGAGAGCCAAGTTGCAATCGCAATCACAAAACTTCCTACAACTTGGTGTGTTCTATTGTCTCGCTGCATCACTTGATCTATACCTATCAGCGCAAGCACTAAAGCCAATCTGCTAATTATTTGACTAAGGAAGTAATTCTGTTGCGGCAATCGCGCGTAAGAAGCACTTATTGTCCAGACGGCTGCAGGTAGGGCAATGAGGATAGGCATTGACCACCTGCGTAAAAGAACATAAAGGCCAATTGCTGTTAGAACAATCAGTATGAGCATCGACAGATTTGTTGACCTCCAAATTGATTGCTGTGTAAACCGAGAGACCGTAGCAATGAGAGATGAAGACCCAGCTACTTCAAAATTTGCTAGAGCACCAGCCTGGTAACCGACAACTCTGCCGAATTCCTTAAACCCAGCATTGAGAAAATTGTCTCCACTCATGACATAGATGGCTAAGTCATTGTTGGCATTAGAGAATGGTGCTCCTCGCCGAACTGAGGCGAAACGCAGATAAGGCCAGAGCCACACTGTGAATCCGGAAAAAATCAAACCAACGCCCAATATAAATCTGGCGATAAATCTCAGAGTCATACTTCTCACAAGACTGATTGCACGTGATCCGGTGGTTACAAGAGCTAGCGTCCAGAAGAGAAGTACGAACCACCGTCCGACCAAAACTTCGTGCTCAGCAAGGAATACCTGGAGAGCAAGAAGAAATGCAAAGCCTGTTATGAAAGCAGTTGTGTGATTGAAGTTCTGTCTGTCAGATGTTTCGTCAACAGCTACCGCCAAAACGACAGGTAGTAATGCGATCAATAAGAGGGATACATCAAGCACAGTTGTGCAGTCTATCTTCGGACAAAAATAGCGTTGCCAGACCGAACCGGAATGCGGGTTTTCACCAACGAGAATCCTCGAGATGTAAAGAACTGATGCACTTCATCAAAAGTTGCTCCTCCTTGATACAGGGGCTTCTTTGAGACTTCAATGTGGCAACACTTGGTGGCGGCAATAAGTGATTCGCCCCTTTGCAAAACCAATAATTCGGCTCCCTGAAGATCAAGCCACAGTAGATCGATTATCGGATGATCAACTGATTGATACCAATTGTCGACGGTTATTGCGGGGACAGTCACTTCGTTGTCGAACTTAATTTCTGGAGCAACTTCAAGATGATCACCTGGTGGAAGCATTGACGACGAACCGTGCTCAGATAGTTCAGGATCAAAACTGTAGAGAGTGATAGTTGATTGTTCTGTGGAGGCGAAAGCGCTCTCTATAACAGTGACATTCCCGCAACCCGCTGTTGCCACACGTACCTTGCTCGCGAGTGTTGGAAGGGGCTCAAAGGCATAAACGTGTCCTTCTGGCCACCGTCTAGAAAATGAGACCGTGTCGCGACCATCAAATGCTCCAGCTTCAACAATAATTGGCGTAGAACTTTGGACGAACTTAGCGACTTCGTCAAGATCAAATTCACTCGGTTGCTTTCCGCGTAAATATCGCAATACCAGATCGGGTCGGCGAATAGCACCAAGAAGAATTTCCCACTTCTTGTATTGCACTAACGACCCCTAACGTGCTCGTAGTTGTCCATGAACCATGCATATGTTGATTCAATTCCATCACGTAAGGAAATGGAGTGTGACCAGCCGGCTGCCTCAATCTTGGCTACATCCAGGAGTTTTCTAGGAGCTCCGTCTGGCTTTGACGTATCCCATCGCAGTTCTGCCTCCGGATAAATGACCTCGCGGAGGGTTTCCGCGAGTTCCTTAATTGACACTTCTATACCAGTTCCGATGTTGATGTGTTCTAGGTCGTGGTAATCCCTCAACATGAATAGACAAGCATCTGCAAGATCGTCTGCGTGAAGAAATTCTCGTTTCGCACTGCCAGTGCCCCAGACATCAATAAAGCCGGTTCCATTTAGCTTGGCCTCGTGAAATTTTCGCATTAACGCAGGTAGTACATGGCTTGATTCAAGATCGAAATTGTCGTTGGGGCCATACATATTGGTTGGCATCCCAGATACGAAATTGCATCCGTATTGTTTTGCGTATGCCTGACATAGTTTGATTCCGGCAATTTTCGCAATTGCATATGGTTCATTTGTTGGTTCTAAAGGTCCTGTAAGTAGTTCAGCCTCAGTCATGGGCTGGGCAGCAAGACGTGGATAAATGCATGAGCTGCCTAAGTACACAAGTTTTGTGACGTTATGTACATAGCTGGAGTGAACCACAGTTGCATGAATCATCATGTTGTCGTATAGGAACTCACCAGGCCGTTGAGAGTTGGCCCAGATGCCGCCAACCGTGCCTGCTACCAAAAAGACATACTGTGGCTTGTTTTCAGAGAACCAGGTGTCGACTTGTTGTTGATTTCGGAGGTCAACTTCATCTCGGGTCGCAGTCAGAATGTTGGTGTAACCATCTTGTGTTAGACGACGAACAACGGCGGAACCGACAAGTCCACGGTGGCCTGCAACGTAAATTCGTGCGTCTTTCCTAATCTCAGTCATACAAACCGCCTTACATGCACCAAAGTACTCTAAATGGCACACATAACTTGGGGTTACATTCGAAGAGTCAATATTCACATAAGAGTAATCTCTAAGCATGGGATGGCAAGAACTCCAATCAACCGAAGTGTTGGTTTCGTCAGGAGATGCTGAAAGTAGAAGATTTGGTTTTCGGATTCTGAACGCACAATGTGGTGCACTTTCTGACGGAAAAGAAAGCGAGCTGGCCCAGGCACTTTCGTCCGAAAGTTACGAACTAGCCATTGTGCGGTATCCGGTGCATCTAGAGGGTGTCGACCAATTGCTGGCCAAACATGGGAACAAAACCATCGATGCAGATCCGACTGTGTATTGGGGTATCTCGATTCGTAGCGATGTACCCAATTGGTTGCCTGCAAATGTCGCAATCCAACGAATAGATGAAAGTTCTCTTGAAGTTGCAGAGCAAGTTATTAACTCAGCATTTTCTGGGTACCGCTCTCATTGGCATGACAATCCGCGAACTCAGAACATCCGAATGGAGGACGCTTACAACGAGTGGGTGAAGAACAAAATTACGAAAAATGAGTCACGTTGCTACCTCATGTTTGTAGATGGGGAACCCGCCGGTTTTGCAATGACTGAAACCAGAGAACAAGTAGGTGAGATACTTCTCGCGGGCATTTGTACACAATTTCAGTCGAGGGGCCTCTATCGGCATCTGCTTGCCCATATTGAGAATGAAATGCTTTCTGAAAAATCGGCGGAGTTAGTCATTTCCACACAGAGCCAAAATAGAAATGTTCAAAAAGCCTGGGATAAATACGGGTTGGTACCATTGATGACTGTGCGCACTGTGCATGTAGAGAATCGAAACTCATAATGGATCTCATCCCTTTTAATCTCCCGTATATCCCGACTGGAACACATGAGGCGATGATGACTTCGCTGTCTTCTGGGAAGTTGTCCGGAGATGGTCCCGAAACTGCTGCTGCTTCTTCTCTATTGTCAAAACTCTTTAATGACTCACCAGTGTTACTGACGCCAAGTTGCACACACGCCCTGGAACTGGCCATTCGTTTGATTGGCGCCGGACCCGGAGATGAAGTAATTGTTCCGTCGTATACGTTCACATCTACTGCTAACGCAGTGGTGTTGGCAGGTGCAACCCCGGTCTTTGTCGACATTGAGCCTGAGACTCTCAACATTGATGTGGATGAAATACGTACAGCGATTACTTCAAAAACCAAAGCAGTGTTTTGCATTAACTATGCGGGTGTCTCGCCACAGTTGGCTGAAATTAAGGCTTTATGTGAAGAGTTTGGACTAGTGCTTTTAGAAGACAATGCGCATGGCTTGGGTGCCAAATCTCAAGGGCAACCATTAGGAACGTTTGCTGCGCTCGCAACTCAGAGTTTCCATGAGACGAAGAACATCCAATGTGGTGAAGGTGGCTGTCTAGTAGTTAATGATCTGAAGTATTGGGAAATGGCAGAGGTCTGGCGTGAGAAAGGTACAAACAGGTCACAATTCTTTCGTGGACAAGTTGCGAAATACACATGGGTGAGTGAAGGGTCGAGTCTGTTACTGGCCGATCCACTTGCTGCACTACTGAAAATTCAATTACACAACTTTGATTTAATTCAAAAACTTCGCCGGGATGTTTGGCATCGATACGACTCCGAATTGTCGGAGCACGCTGCAAGTATCGGTGCAACGCAGATGAATGTTCCTAGCCAATGTGATCAGCCATTTCACATGTACTACCTCATGATGAAGTCATTAGAGTCCCGGACCAATTTCATCTCTCATCTGAAAGAAATGGGAGTCAATGCAACTTTCCATTACCAACCGTTGCACTCAAGCGAGGCGGGCCGTAAATATGGGCGTTCACAAGGCGATCTGCCAAATACACAAAGAGCTGCGGATTGTTTGGTGCGACTTCCGCTGTGGGCGGGTATGAGTGAGTTGCAAGTTGACCGTGTTATTGACGCGGTCAGAAGTTTTAATCAATAACAAGACGCGGGATCATCAATAGCGGCATAAAACTTCGTGGATCAGTTGGAATCTTGCAGAATTCACCACTTTGTTGAATGTTGACCTTGATGACTTGATTTGGGTTAAGTGCGACTAAACGAGAAGCAGTAACGGCTTGATTAGTAAGAACCAAACTTTGGGGTAGATGGTCCCCAATTTTTACAATCACTTTGTATTCAATTAGGCACGGGGTGGGCTCGAGTCGCACTTCCAATAACCCAACGAAACGCTGCGTTCCGCGATACGTGATATCAACTGCCACTTGTTCTGAGTTTGACCAAAAGACGCCCTCACCGCCAGCGAGAAATTCAACAGGGCCAATTCCGGTGACGTTTCGAACCGAGACTGCGGATCGAGTACCAAGATTTTCGTAGTCGCAGTAGGGGACTCCGTAGGTGCCACTGTATGACTCTTGAAGTCCTTCATAAATTGCACTTTGGTAATACTCTGGAAGTGGCAAACTAAACAGGCGATCGAATTCGCTGCATCGTTGCATATTCTCAGGAATGGGTGCCTCCAATAATGTGAGCATCTGCTTAGACCAGGACGAATCTTGAGTGAGCGCAGCAACTTGACGTAGGTTGGCGGTTATTTGCCATGCACCTGCAATCGGAATCAGGAGAAGTCCGACAATTGCGAAAAGACGCCTATTCAGGTTGAGCATCAAACCAAGGAATAACGAGATAATCAAAGATGTGGCAATCCACGCGGGTGCATAGTTGATATAGACCTTGCCGAGAATGCCATTCAATTCAGATTGATACTTTGGAGTAACAATGATGACTGCAGTTGCTACGACGGGCAAGGCAAACATCGCAACTAAAACTGAAGTTATGTCAATTCGAGCTGTCCGGTAATTGTTCAGTTTCTTACTTCTAACAGACCAAGCAGTGAGCATTATGAGTGCTACGAAAGAAGTCCAAAACTGCGTTGCAACGATGTTTCCTTGTGGTACAAGAAGATGAGTCAATTGTAAGTTTGTTAGTGGCAAAGTACTAATGACTGCTACGAAAAATATCTTTAGAATTGATGCACTCTGTACTGAAATCTCGGTTCCTACGTAATTGCTTCCAGATGAAAGTCGGGCAACTTGTCCGAGAAGTAACAGCAATGTCGGCAGTACGGTTGCTGCTAACAGAAGATAAAGGTCTTTATTTCTCCAACTGCGTTGGACAATACTTCTCCACCCAACGAGCAAGAACCCTGCAACCAAGAATGCGATGAATAACTCGTAAGTCAAAATGCCCAGGAAAGCAAGGGCAATGGCGCTGTAGGCAGAACTCTTCTTAGACCAAATCTCTGAATGTGTGGCGCGAAGCAGGAATGACAAGAAGTAGAAGCCAATAGTGCAGAAGGCCCACGAAGCGATTGGAAAAGAAATAACGGGGTCATTTGACCAATAGCCGTGGACTTGGATTGTCGCTAGTAGGACGAGTAGAAGAATGAAGTTAAAGGAGCTCGATAGTTTCAGCCAACGCGCGATTGATCGGCCAAAGTGCAAGGCACCTTGTATTGCAATTGCGATAGTCAGAACACGCATGACGCCCCAAGCACTTGCCAGTGTGAGTGGAGTACGAAGAGCCAATTGATTAGTTATCCAAACATAAATTGCACTCCAGACACCACCTATTGGGGTTAGGTGCGCCGAGGACAGTGAAAAGTCTGTCCATAAGTCGAGAACATGCATGAAGCCGTATCGCCGCATAATCCCTGAGCCTTGAGTAATCAGATGAAGGTCATCAGCGATTGGCATGATCAAACGCAATGGCCAAAGGAATATGACTGACACCAGGAAACTGGACACCATAGTTAAGACTGCACGAAAATTTCTATTGATTTTCATCTGTTTTTCTCTGCTAAAAGACTCAATAAGGCCGAGAACGTATTCACATAGACGTGTTTTCGTTCAAAGCTGAGTGCGTAGTTGTAGCTGCTTTTTGCAGCTGTAAACCAAACGTCGGAATTGTCGAGCCAGTGGAAAACGGCATCAACCCATTTGTTAGTACCATCAACGCGCGAGAGAAGAACAGCGGCTCCACAGTTGCTCATCTCTTCCGCGGCCGGAGCAACATTCGTTAGGACAGTAGGCAATCCGTTGCTTGCGTAGTACTTCAGCTTTTGAGGGTCAGCAAATTGAGTAAAAGAACCGGGAGATTCGTCGTAAGGGGCAATCGCAACTACGGAACGTCTCAAAATTTGATCAATTTGCCCTTGCTCTTTCATATAGCCATGGAAAGTGAATTGCGTTGGAAAACGCTCAGCGAGATCCGCCATTAAGGGAGATGATTCACCTTCACCGATGACATCAATTTGAAGGCGGGAATCCCGTGAAAGCATTATCGGGAATATCTCCGAAAGAAACGGCACGCCGTTACGTGCATCCATAGAACCGAAATAGACCAGACGCCTTTCTGCATGCCTGTCGAGTTGCGGCTCAGAGAAACTGTCCTTCCAAACGCCTATGGGCGCAATGATTTGAGAAGCAGGTGTCCTGCCGGTCATCTCTCTTCGTGCTGTCAGAGCTGCATTTGTATTCTCAATCTGTGCATCGATGTGATTCATCATGAAACTTTCGATGCCTCTATAAAACTTCTCTACAAATCCATTCGCCCCTCTGGACGGAACAAAATCAATCGCCCAATTAGCAAGAATTTTGCTACGCGGAACGATCGCCCCCATGGCAGTCATGATTGGGTTAAAGCCAATCCAAATATCAGACCTAATTGGAAGAAGTCCAGTTGATAGATCAATGATGTGTGTTGCGGGGGGGAAGTTAGGGCGGGATACCGAATGGTCGCTCACTACCTCTCCATCGACATAACGTGCGTATCTGCTGACAGCTACTGATCTCTTTTGAAGCGGATGTGAGATAGTCGTCAGTTGCCCAACACCATTATCCAAGAGGAAATCACGCGTATATTCAAATTCGGATGGGTATCCGTCGACGATGTTGGCCGCAAGAACGATTCGGCTTCGAGCTAGTTCAGCAGCAAGGTTCACGGGAACAAACCATACTCTGCAAGATTAGAACTATCGCACTACCCTAGAACTGTGAAAACGCTGACAAATCTGCTGAATTGCGGAGACACATGAACCTTATAGAAAGAGGTCATGCGTTTGAACAGCGCTATACAGGTGGATTGATCTGGACCGTAGTTCTTATGGGTTCTACCGGGTTCTCAGCACTGTTTATGTTCCTGATTCATGTAGTTGCGGTTCGATTACTGAAGACAGAGCAATACGGTGAATTTGCTTCAGCGATAGCACTTGTCGGCATAGTTGGAGTTGCAGCCTCATCGGTTCAGGCGGCGACTGTCCAGAGAGTGAAAAACACAACTTTGGACAACAGATACTTTTTCTCTCAATCGATTGAATTTCTGCTTCTTGGATCATTCTCGGTATTTCTAGGTCTTATTGCTTTCCTCATGATTGGGGTCAGCTTGAGTACTGCTGTACTGCTAGCACTTTGGGTACCTGCAGCTGTAATGATCGCGAGGGCCAATGGAGAGCTACAAGGATTAGAAATCCAGTCACTTTTGCACGGCGCGACTTCAATGATTGCGGGAGCAACACTTTTGTTGTCGGCGGTGGTGCTAGTTCTCTGGACAGATGTCGAGGGCTTGCTTATTGCTCGTCTCGTTGTCACCGTTGGTTTCGCCACTTTCTTATTGAGAATGACGAATGTTCCGATCAAGGCGAGCTTGAGGTTTATCGATACAAGATTGATTCATTCAACAGTGCTGGTTACCTCAATGTGGTTTGCAGCGAATTTAGATGTATTGCTGAGTCGTGCCGCACTGGGTGAGACAGAAAATGGTGAGATTGCAATTGCAGCCATGTTGGTGAACTCAGTCTTGTTGGTGCCCGGCTTAATTGCCGCCGTCGTTTATCCAAGGGCTATTGAATTTCGTACGGATAGACAAAAGGAGAAGCAGTTACTAGTAAAAGCGATATTGCTGAGTGGTGCAATCCAGACAGCTATGGCGGTCATACTTTCCGTATTGTCAAAGTCGTTAGTCAACTGGCTTGCCGGTCCGTCGCATTTCGTAGCTATAGACGTGATCAAGCCTTTATCAATGGCCTACATCCCTCTTGGAATAGCAATTGTCGTTTCCCAATTTGTACTCGCTTTGGGAACCATCCGCCAAAGTCTCATGTTTATGACTCTCACACTTGGATCAGCATTCATTCTTCTGAATGTACATAGTGATGCTTATACATTTGTAAATGTGATCGTTGGCCTCTCCGTAATTCTGTGCGTGTCTCTGATTGCGATGTCACTGCATCTAATCAAGAAAATAAAAGATGAAAAATCGTAAAGTTGAAGCCGCCGTATTCTTTGGCACCAGCGCTGAACTCATCAAGCTGTGGCCCGTTATAACTGAGCTAGAAAAGCTAACGGCCGTGTCTTTGCTGACCACTAATCAACAGCCAATAGAGCTGAGAGAACTTGAACAGAGATTAAACCTTAAATCTGTAATCAATCTACGATCGCCGCATAAAGGTAATTTGACATCAAAAGTCGGCGTTATCCCCTGGATTATTTCAGTAATGATCCATTCCGTCCTACATCTCTTGAAATTGAAGAAGGCAGCGAGAAAAAACAAGAAGAACCTTCTTGTATTCGTTCACGGGGACACGATGACATGTGTGGTCGGAGCTCTGGCCGCGCGAATCACTAGATGTCAAGTCGTACATGTCGAGGCCGGTCTGAGAAGCCATGACTGGAGAAATCCGTTTCCAGAAGAAATAGACCGCATTGTTACGGCTCGGTTGGCGCAGTATCACTATTCGCCAGATGAAATCGCTGTCAAGAATTTGTCTGGTCGAAAAGGAACAGTTGTAAACACTGGTGGAAATACAGCTCGAGATTCCATGAGACTGATGCAAGACGTAGTCAATCGCAAAGATGATGGCGAACCCTTCACGTTGGTATCCCTGCATCGAGCTGAACTTCTCGGTAACGAATCAGTGTTGATATCCACGATCAAAGAACTAATCGAGTGCTCCAGCAACAACCGGTTGGTAATGGTAATAGACGCACTTACGCGAAGCACGCTGGAACAGCTCAATCTGCTTGGTCTATTACAAGCATCAAATATTGAACTCTACGAAAAAATGGCGTATCCAGATTTTCTAGAATTTGTCATTGGCGCAGAGCGGGTGGTAACCGACAGTGGTGGGCTACAAGAAGAGTGCGGATTCTTAGAAATTCCGTGTCTTGTCCACCGTAAAGCAACTGAAAGATTTGACGGGATTGGTCAAACAGCGCGATTGAGTATGTGGAAGGCAGGTGCCATCAGGGAGTTTGTCTCAATGGACTTACTTCAATCTCGGCCCAATGAACAGACGAGGCGCTTAAGTGGTGACAATTCTCCTACTGAAGTAATCATCCAGTCATTAACTGAAATGAAGTTGCTCTAAATCATGGATGATTCTGAAATTCGGCCTTGGATAACTGTTGTAATTGCTACGTACAACTCCAGCAGATTTCTGACTAGTTTGAGTGAATCGCTAAAACGCCAAGTGGCCCCAGACGCATGTGGTTCTATGGAGATTCTTGCTGTCGACGGTGGTTCAACTGATGACACGCGAGAGCTGGCATCAGCCCTAGGTTTCTCGGTCATTCATAATCCAGCCGGACACGCGATTGCTGCCAAACACATTGGCCTCATGTCTGCCAAGAGCCGCCTTGTATGTTTTCTTGATCATGACGAACTTTTTACATCTGATTCCGCACTGAGAACGAGATTCGAACTTTTCAATCGGTATACAAATTTGCGTGCCATGATCTCAGCTGGGTATCGCTTTACAGACAAGGATTCCACTAGCAACATGTATGCGTCCGAATTTGGTGATCCAGTGTCAATGCAATCCTATAGATGTCCCAATAATGAGCAATTTCGCGTCGCTTCTTTGGGTCGACGGCTCAAGACTGAAGTTATGCACGAGGATTCAGTACTCTTTCGCGCAGCAAGTGAAACGCTCCCGATTTTGTGCGAAATGGCAGCTGGATCTGGTGTAGTCGATGTCGATTACTACAAACAAGTTTTTCCAGAAATAGCGACCGAGGAGAATTCTGTTCCTCATTTGTATTATCTGCTGGGCCGTGATGATGCAGTTGATTTAGTTGGGGTTGTAAGCGGTGATGCAATTTCTCATGATTCAGTCGACAGCTGGAAAACTGTGCGAAAGAAAATTTCATGGCGCATCAATAATGCAATCAATTCAACTGATATTGCCGCGAGCGGGTTCAGCGGTAGGAAGCATTCAGAACTGTATTCTCCAAAACGTCAATTAGTTAGCTACGTCTTTTACTGTGTGTCGATAGTTGGTCCATTATGGGACAGTCTTACGCTCGTGATTACACGCAAAAGATGGGGATACCTAAACCATTTCTTTTTGACGTATTTTGTGCTGTTCGAAAGCATGCGTCTTAAAGCACAAGCCATATTCAGCAAGAAATCTTTAAACAGATACGGCGAGGGTTAATTCCTTCGCAAGAAGATTGCTAACCAGAAGGTTGAAACAAGCGCCTTGATCCCAGTGCGCACGTTTACTGTGCTCTTAAATTTGTAATCCAGGTGTACAGGAATTTCTCGAAACTCGAAATCTTTCCTTGCCAGTTTGCAAAGAAGTTCAAGGTCAAATTCAAAACCATTGCACTTCAATTCCGGCAACACACTATTAATCGCCGCAGTCCTGAACACCTTGAGACCAGTTTGGGTGTCACTTAAGTCCAGAGAGAAACCAATTTTCACAAACTGTTTATAGATCGCGCTTATGAGTCTCCTACTGAGAGGGTATTCAACATTTGACTCTGGATGCACCTTTGAACCGATGGCGCCACATACTTCTGGGCCAGACGATTTCAAGAGATCTAGTGCTATTGCCAAACCTTCTGGGTGTAAGTCAAGGTCAGCGTCAATAAAGCCGATGAATTCAGTTGTGCAATCTTCGAAACCTCTACGCACCGCAAACCCTTTCCCGGTATTACGTTCCAATTCGATTACTGAAATTCTGCTGTCTGGGAATGCTCTGACCATGTCAGCGGTTTGATCTCCAGAGCCGTCAACCACAACGCGTGCCTCAAATGATATTGCCTTGTCATCAAGCAGGGCGATGAGTCGCTGAAGACAGACTTCAATGGTTGCTTCTTCGCGATATGCCGGGAGAACGATAGTCAATTCAGGTTTCATGTGGCCCGATTTCGCTGTCGAAGTGGACCCCACCACCATTCATTGTCTCTATACCAATTGACAGTCTTCTCAAGTGCCGTATCAATCGAATGAACTTTGGACCATCCAAGTCCCCGAATTTTGGAAGTATCTACTGAGTAACGACGATCATGTCCGGGCCTGTCCGACACATATTCAATACTTGAATTATCAAGGTTCAGGATTTTTAGAAGCGAAGTGACCAAATCAATGTTTGCAGTTTCGTTGCCCGCACCGATGTTGTAAATATCTCCGTAAACTCCATGTTCGAGAACGGTGCTAATGCCTGAGCAGTGATCGTCAACGTATAGCCAGTCTCGTTGATGGAGACCATCTCCATATAGTGGAACTTTGCCACCTTGTAAGAGGTTCGTCGTGAACAAGGGAATCGCCTTTTCCGGATACTGGTAGGAGCCAAAATTGTTTGTGCAGCGAGTGATTATTACCGGCAATCCATATGTGTGGAAGTACGCAGACGCAATCAGGTCGCTTCCAGCTTTAGATGCAGAGTACGGCGACCGTGGATCGAGGGGGTCAGTTTCGAGTGATGAGCCAATCTCAACAGAGCCGTAAACCTCGTCGGTGCCAATATGAACTACTTTCTCCACATCACATTTACGGGCGGTATCCATCACTACGTTTGTACCGAAACAGTTAGTGTGAAAAAAAGCAGCTGAATCTGCAATAGACCTATCGACATGACTTTCGGCTGCAAAGTGAACTACGTGCTGATGACCAGTCATTGCTTGTTGCATTGCGATGGGATCACAGATATCGCCTCTAATGAAAGTAACGCGACCGGTCTCCATCAAATCCTGAATGGTTGATTCATTGCCTGCATAAGTCAGTAGGTCATAGATTGTGACTTCATAGTCTGAGTTACTCAATAAATATCGAACGTAATTCGACCCAATAAATCCGGCGGCTCCAGTGACGAAGACTTTCATTATGAACCTACCTCTACGTCACAATCGTCGCCGAGAATGACTCTAGAGACGGTGTTAGGGAGTGTCTTGATTGAACTTCTCTTGCCTACTATCGAATCAGTGATGGCGCCGAGACCAGAAATAGAAGATTGTTCAAGTAGCACTGAGTTGCTGATAGTTGAACCGTTGACGGAAACAGCCGCACCTACACTCACGTTCGGTCCAATGGTGCAGCTTGACAGTGTGGCAGACGGGTCAATAGCGCATGGCTCGATGATCAAAACGTCGGGAGTGGAATTGAATGAATTTGTGACACCAGCTTCCAAAACTTTCGTATTGCATTCCAGAAAAGATGCAGGGTTTCCAGTATCAAACCACCAGCCAGGTACTTCACTTACCCCTACACGCAATCCATCTTTCAGCAATTGTTCAATTGCATCTGTGATTTCGAGTTCGCCACGCGGGGAGGGGCTAATTGAATCAATTGCATTGTGTATCGCAGATGTAAAACAGTATGTGCCTACCAGTGCAAGGTTCGACCTGGCTGATATTGGCTTTTCTTCGACGGAAAGAAGTTCAAAATTGTTGTCAACAACTGCAACTCCAAACGAAGAGGGATTCGGTACTTGCTTCACTGCTACATGAGCTGCTGCGTTCAAGCCGGCCTTATTGGTTTCAAATTGACTCACTATTTCTTGGAGCCCGTCTTCAAACATGTTGTCTCCAAGAAACATGACGAAATCATCATCTCTTAGGAAATCCCGTGCGATCTTCACGCAATGTGCCAGACCAAGTGGTTGGTCTTGGGGTATGTAACACACATTCACATCAAACTGCGAGCCATCTCCAACGGACAATTTCACTTGCTCGGCGGTTCCACCAACGACTATTGCGACTTCGTGAATGCCAATTTCAGACATCTGCCTTATGGCCCTGTGGATTATGGGCACATTGGCTATGGGTAGAAGCTGTTTTGCTACTGAGTGGGTGAGAGGTCTCATGCGGGTGCCAGATCCACCGGAAAGTATTAGACCCTTCATAACTTCATCTTAGTGACGAGCGGGTGACCGATGATTATCTATAAATAGTCCGTTTCGATAGAAACCTATTGAAAAGCGAATGAGGTATACAAATGACTCAGGTAGCGTCCATTTAGTGCAGACATGGGACCCAAGCCGAGTTCTAAGGAGCCCGAGATTGACCGTTATTTCAACGGGCATTGCTCTGTGTGTCGTACCAGTCACGATGATGTGGGAAGTGTTGTTCTTTAATCAGAATGCGCATCTCGCTAATCCGGGTGCAGTGGCAAATGGAAGCACCATTACAGACTTAGATGGTGCTGCGAGACTTGCATATCTCTTGTCTGACATGAGCACTCCGTGGGCACACACGAGTTTTATATCTAGTCCTTCTGGCGCTGGTATTTGGCGTTTTCAATCCATCAGTCAAATGATTCAAATAGTGTTCCTTTGGATAATCTCACACGTGGTTCAACCCATGTTGGCCGCAAATCTTTTGGTACTTATTGGATGGACAGCGACTGGCATTGCAACTTTTGCCATCGCGAGAAATGTCGGTTGTAGGAGATCAACTGCAGTTTCCTGCGCTGTCGCGGTACAAATGGTTCCTTTCCTGCGGTTTATGGCAGCGAACTTCACGAGCTATGTAAACGTTGGGCTTCCATTACTTTGTTTGATAGCAGCACTTAAGTTCTCACAAATCCCAAGCAAGAAAAACACTGCCGTACTGATACTGAGTCTGTTGGCAACGTCTTTCTTTGATCCATACTGGATACTTCTCGCAGTGTTTGGATGCACAATTGTTATCTTGACCCAGACAACAAGCAATGCGATCACGGCTCGTTCAATGCGGTCTGCATTCATGCCAGTTTTGGTGCTGGGCGTCTACGCATCCTTGTCAGCGGGGTTGAGATTTGTTGCTTCAACTCTTGGTCAAGGCTCAATGGGTCGGAGCGTCGTGGTCGCTAGTCGTGATGATGTGGGTAATTCAGTTCTGAATTGGACTAATTGGACCCAAAGTGCATACACGGGCGTCGGCTGGTTGGTTCTCGCTCTATTTGCACTGGCCTTGGTTCTTCTGCCTTGGATTAAACAACGGAATCTTGCCGTATTAACAATCGTGGCACTTGCTTTCATCGCCGTGGCCTCAAAGATTTCCGTACCATTTACGAACACTGAGGTAATACCCGCTGTTTGGCTACGCCATGCTTTGCCGGGCGTGCGGTTTTTCGATCGCGTCGCGTTGATAGCGATACCACTAGTAATAGTTGTAGTAGCTAGAACACTTGAAGAAGTCTCTGCCCGATTTAAAATCCCCAAACTCGCGTCCTTCGTGATTCCACTGCTTGTCTTGATGTTGCCGCTCTCTTACCCCAACATGAAAGTTCCAAACGTAACGAAAAGTTACGATGACTGGTCGGGCATTCGTTCAGCTCTAGCCATGGTTCCGGATGCCAAAGTCCTTGCGCTTCCATTTGAACGGAGAGGGCGAGACTGGATTGAACAAGCAAGTTTTCGCACGCCGCTCGTAAATGATCTTGTTTATCCGGTGAACAATCAAACCGTTGTATATCAAGCTAGTAATGGACAAAATGCATTCGCAGGGTATCTTGAGTCCATTGGTGTAACTCATGTGCTTTCAGTAGAAGAAGAGTTGTCTAAATTTCTTGACTACAAATTAATGAAACCAAGATTTGTTCCTGTTGCAAACATGGTCTTGAATGGATTTGGGGAGGGTAAAGATTTTGTCTTAACTGCATACAAGGTAGCGGCACAACTTGGCGACAGGCCATGCACAAATTGTAGATTTGGCCCGCATGTCAGAACCAAAATTCAAGTTGTAGGTGATCTGGTGTATCCGCCAGAGATTAATTCATCTGGTGCCGAGAATTGGTGGATTGGTGATCGAAACTTTACTATGAGTTTTAGTGCAATGTCTCAACAACGTTCCCGCGCAATTGAACAAGGCATGGTTCAACTTGCAGTATCAATCGCCCCCTGTGCTCCCTCTGTAGAAGTTGCAGTAAGCAGCGATCAATTTAAGACTAGATTTCGGCTTAGCACATCACTTCCGACAAAGATCGTTAATGTACCGATGCCGACGACATTCATTTCAGACATAGTGTTTACTGCTTCAGGGACAGCTTGCCGATTTCAATCTGATCCAAGGAAATTGCTTGTCCAAGTCTCTGTCACAAAAATTGACTAACCACCCTCATAGTTAACGCAGTTCAAAAATAATGACATCAAGCGTCTGATAGATGGTGCTTGTATGTTCCGCAAAAGTAAATTTGTGTTCTTCAAATTTACGCGAACGAAGATAGTTGAGCGATTTCTCAAGATCGGCGACTGGTATCAGTGCTCGATGCAGCATCACGGTGGTAGCTCCGCGTTTCACCAGTTGTCCTAACGATGCATCGTCAATCGGTAGTGGCATAGCGGCCGAACCATCAGTTAACTGCTGAAAATCCCGCCCATTCAAACGTGGTCTGTTGTCGCCAATCTGGGCTAACTGAATAAATCTTTGTGGTAATCCCCATTGTGGTCCATACATAAAATCTGGAAATTGAGCGATTGGTCCAGAACTACGTCTCACATCTGGTGAACCATAACTTTGAATGAGTGGACGAATATCTTGAAGGTGCCAGTACGAGGGAGAAAAAGGAACATTATCGACAAGAAACAGCACGGTGAAGATGCCGATGAAAAGATTTGTTCTCAGATTTCGTGCGGTGTGGTCATTGTCTATGCGAAGGTAGGGCTGAATCAATATCAGACAAATAATTGAAACTAATATCGGGATAATTTTTGCCAAATTACTTACACCGCGAAGTGCAAAGAAGATGTCAAAATAAAACTTGCGAAGAAACTCAAATAATGGGACATCCCAAATCAGAAGTACAAGTCCGGTAGTCACTAGCAGCAATCTTCGTATGAAGATGACCGTCTCTTTTTGTTTGTCCTTTCTAAACCAGAAGAAAATCAGTAATAGAACTAGTGCCAACATGAGCGGCGTAGAGAGCCAGCCCGCCTCGGGGTGTGGCCACGTAGACGGTGAAAGTAACCTGTAGATGCCCCGATCTTTGGTAACCAGTGAAGACATTGGCAGAATCTCTCCGCTCATCTCGACCGGGCGATAGATTTCTTTTAGTTTTGGTTGAGTAAACAAATACGCTTGGCCCAATATCAACGGCGTCAGTCCCACAACCGAAGCTGAAACCGCAGCCGCAGTTCCTGTGAGGCGAGCCAAAAAAGGCTTTTCCAATTTTGAAGGATGAGCAAAGAGTATTGCCAAGACAAGTATTAGCAGCGCAAATCCATTGTAAACATTCATTAGAGTTTGCAATGATTGGAGCAGTACAAGTAATAGAAGAGATTGATTGTTGCGGTGCACGAGCCATTTTGTTGCGAATACCACAGCTAGCAGGCCAGGGAATATAACGTTATTTGCTAACGGTGTTCTAGTGGCAAGAATGATCTGACTAGAAAATGCGCATGCTAAGCCTAGAAGAAATGCAGATTCTCTGTTTTGAAAGAGGGTTCGTCCCAACGCATATCCAGCGATTGAATTACCAACCAAACAAATCGTTGGAAATATCGCTAACTGAATAATTATTGAGGAAAGACTGCAATCAAACAATTGAGCGAACTGAATGCGAAGTTCGTCTACCAAGTTGAATACTGGGAGACGCGATAGGTCAAACCCATTTGGGAAAGCTACTTGAGATGCTTGTGATAGTTGGCTTTGTCCCATACAGCGACTCCATATCCACCAGGTGGTTCCCTCCGAGTCAGTGTTGAGCATCCCAACACTAGAAGTGACTTTCAGGATTCGGTGGGCTGTTAGAGCAATGCATAAAGAAACTAGAAGAAGAACCGGAACAGCGTCACTTCTCTTCGTACTTCTGGACACGCGCTGAAAGATAGCATCAATGACTAATCTCCAAACAGAGCAAGGCCAGGATGAATATCCTTTCTATTATGAATCATCCGACATTTACGTGGTTACGCAATATAAGTCCATCTAGAAAGTCCCTATGTGTGTCGTTGTTAGTGCTTCCTGTATTTGTCGTTATTGCAAATCATTATTTTCATGAATTCACACTTGTGCAGTATGACGATTCGTACATTACGTACCGCTATGCAAGAAATTTTGCCTTAGGTGATGGGTTGAGATTCAATCCAGGAGACAACACCAATAGTGCTAGCTCGCTGTTGTTTGTGCTACTTCTGGGAATTGGAAATCTAATTACGCGCGCCCCTATTGAACTTATAGCAACCACAATCAATACTCTGTCGCTTCTCGTACTTGTGTTTGTGACTTCTCTCTTGGTTCTTCGGTCAACAAACAATTTGCGGGGCTACTTGTATGCATCTGTACTCGGTTTATCGATAGTCAGTTATGGTCCACTCGTATATTGGACTTTGTCTGGCATGGAGACGACCTTCTTCATGGCTCTCTTGGCAGCGTCAATTCTCATGTGCTTTTATCACTTAGAGAATCATCGCTTGTATCGAATCACATGGTTATTGGCGATTCTTGGACTTTTGGCAATAACTCGTGTGGAGGGCGCGGTGTGTGGGGCCGCCATTGGAATATTGGTTGTTCTCCGCAGCGTTAAACATTGGAAATCAATTGGCCCTTTCAAACTTGTTTTGCCGGTTCTTGTTCCAACAGGAATGTTTGCGTCTCAGTTACTTTTTTACAAGATCTACTATGGGGCCGTCATCGCTGACCCAATACATTTCAAAGACAAGGTGCGTTACTACAGCCGAAGCATTGATATGGCGTGGGCAGCAGTAAAACAGATGGTCCTTGTTTCCATGAGACCATTCCTGTTCCTTTCGGTTTTCGGACTGTTACTTCTGGTTACTCACATAATCAGAAAGAGGGAACTAAAAGTTGATTATTTGATGCTTCCTGTTTTGTTGGTTCTGTTATCGGCATTTATCCTGAGGAGCCCACACAGCGATGAATACAGGTATGAACTTGTATTATTCGTATTCTTCGTCCTGGCAACTGCCCTAGTAATTGAGCAAGTTAATCGTGCACGATCATGGCCCCAACAAGTTCTTGGACTTTTAGCAGTGTTGGTTTTTGGATTGACTGCAATCAATCGAGGTACAGCGGAATCAGAGCAGATTTCCTCACGAACATCCACTTACATGTATGTTCAGAAGGCCCGTGCTGATGCAGGCAAGTGGCTTGAGAAGAATTCTCCAGCAGGCTCAAGAGTAGTCTCAGCAGATATCGGGGCTTTGTCGTATTTCAATCCGAGCAATGTGTTTCTTGATGCACCAGGATTAGCTAACCGCTCTCAACTAAAGACTCTCCTTAATTCTGAAGATGTTTACTTGAGTATGAAGAATCAAAGTCCTGAGTATCTGGCAGATACCGTTGGTCCAGATGGTGTTTCTGCTGTAGAAACTATCTTGTCGAATCCACTTGGCTATTACGTTGAGAACTCGGCTATCTGGTCTAGTTGTACTCGGTTGCCGATATTTAGCAAGCAGATACTAAAGGTTGAGCCGTTGCAGCCGAGCAGCATTTTGCAAATTCAAGTAGCAAAAATCACTTGGGATCAATGCAAGTAGTTTGGAATGAGGAAGGACACTTCGGAGTCCTTCCTCATTCAACAACAGTTACTAAAACCAATTCGCGTTGATTTGAATTAGACCTTCATCAAATGAGTTGTATTGAACAACATCGAAACGCACGCGGCGTTCCCAATGGTCGTACTCATATGTTTCGTGCTGGTCGGTGAGAGCAACGGTGAGATCGTATGTGCCAGCCAAAATGGGTAGCTCAGGGATATTGAGAGTGATAGTTCCGGAATTATTCAATGTGGCCGGTTGGAAACCCATTCGCTTTGTGTTGCTGCCCCACACATTTGTTCCGTGTAAGTGGGTGAAACGAATACCAAACACTGGTTCTTTGATTGGCATGTGTGCTGTGTAATCAATCTGAAGAGAAATTGGTTCTCCAGTTTTTAGAACATGCACAGGTACGCCATCTGTATTTACAAATTCAGCGCGAGTGATTTCTGCTTCGTGGCTTCCCCAACGCTCACCAATCTCGCCTTCAATTTTCGGAGCAGCATCGTGACTCTGACCGGCGTACTTACCGATCACTTCATACGAAGGACCAATTTCTTGAATAACACCTTTTTCTAACCATGCGACGGTTGAACACAACTGAGCAACTTGCATTAGCCCGTGACTAACCAAAATGATTGTTCGGCCTTCTTGACGGAACGACTCAATTTTTTCATGACACCGATGTTGAAATGATTCGTCGCCTACGGCTAGTACCTCGTCGATAATCAGAATTTCAGGATCAACGTTCGTTGCAACAGCGAACCCAAGGCGCACAACCATGCCAGAGGAGTAGTTCTTTACTGGAGTATCGACAAACTTTTCGAGACCAGAGAAATCAATGATCTCCTCTAGTTTGCGATCTATCTCTGAACGAGTCATACCAAGAATTGCCCCATTGAGATAAATGTTTTCGCGACCAGAAAGATCGGGGTGAAAACCGGCTCCAAGTTCAAGCAATGCAGCCATGCGTCCGTTGCATGAGACGCTTCCCTTATCGGGGCTAAGGATGCCCGCTAGGCATTTGAGCAACGTGCTCTTACCTGAACCGTTAGAACCGATGATTCCGAATGTGGAGCCGAAAGGAATTTCAAAGTCCACACCTTTGAGTGCCCAAAACTCGTCGTATCTGGCACGTCGACCGCGCAGCAGAGTTGATTTCAGGTATTGATTTTTCTCGTGGTACAGGCGAAAGTATTTCCATACATTTTCTACTGATACCGCAGAGTTACTCATTGTTGTCCTGACCTATTCGCTGTGGATGCGACCTTGTCAATGGTACTCTCGGTGGGGATGCTGATTACTTGAGCAAGGATTGAAATTTGTGACACACGGTGAAATTGAACAGATTATGGCTGGCATTCAAGACACCATCGCTCGCCGTCGAGCAGCCGGGGAATACCCCGCCGGGCTTGAGACAGAACTCGAAGCCGAATTTGCCTCGATTTTGGCGCTTACTCACCGCGGTGAAGCAGATAGAGCAGATGCATTAGAGAAGTTATTAGAAGAGGCCAAACGGAGTGCCCCAGAAGTCTCGGGCCTAACGCCAACTTCCTCGCGAGTGCCATTCCTCAATGTTTTGCACAAGATTGTTCGCCGTCTCATTGCTCGCCAGACACGGGGATTGGCAGCGCAACAACGTGCAGTGAATGAGCAAGTGATTGCGATGTTGGAGCACTTAGTTGATGATGCTCGTAGTCGTGAAGATGCGGATCGGCGCATGGTGGCGAAATTGTCGAAGCATGTGCTTGACCGTGTTGCAGTTGTAGACCACTTGTATTTCATAGTCGCAGAACTTGAAACCAAACTGAGAAAGTTTGAAGCCGGCAAATAAGGCCGTAGGTATGCCAGCAGTACATCAGATCATTGTCGGGGCATCTCGACGTGACGCCATTACAAACATGGCTCTTGCTATGCGTGATGCACTGCGCCCCTCGTATAAGAGCGAGGTCTATTCGTTTCATCCACCAGATGAGTCGGTAAAGGATGAAGTGATTCCGATTCAGAAATTGGCAGCCGGAAACGCCAACGATGTGTTGGTGTATCACTCAAGTTTTGGTATTCCCAGGCTGACGTCCATGCTGCAAACCAGGTCTGAGAAATTGGCATTGGTGTATCACAACATCACTCCGTCGTCGTATTACTTGGGTAATGATCCTGAATTTGCTGCGGCTCTTCAGTGGGGGCGTCATGAGCTTTCACTTCTTCAACCTTTGGTGTCTGCAGCTTTTGCGGATTCACAATTCAATGCAGAAGATTTAGCCCAATACGGCTACACAGATATTGTGCAGTTAGCTGCCGGAGTAAATCCTTTTCGTCTGAAGTTTGAACCAACAGATTCTCGTTTAATAGGCGAATTGCATTCACACTTTCCCGACGGTTACATATTGGCTGTATCGCAAGTGATTCCGCACAAGAGAATGGAACTTGCCATTGAAGCTGTGCACCTTTTGCGCACCGTGCATCGTTTAGACGTTGGCTTGGTAATTGCTGGTCCGGAGCGAAACGTAAGTTACGTGCGCGATCTGGCGAAACTGCGCAGTCGCTTGCCTGAAGCACATGTATTGATGATGGGTGAAACAACTGAAAGCCAGTTAGCTACTTTGTACAGAGCATGCGCGGTGTACTTCGGTACAAGCGACCATGAAGGTTTGGCGATACCACCATTGGAAGCAATGGCAGCAGGTGTACCTGTAGTTATTCGTGGGACTGGTGCTGTGCCAGAAACTGTTGGTGATGCTGGCCTGGTTGCGAAGCCAGAGGCCACTATTTGTGAACTGACTGAAATGTTGCATGCGGTGTTAACCAACAGCAGGTTGCGTGCCACCTTGGTGATGCGTGGCCGTGAACACGTGCGCAATTTCTACGCCCAAGACACCACACAAGCGTTCTTAGACAAAATCAATGAGTTGGCATCATGAAGTTGCTATATGTGATCCAGCGCTACGGTGACCAAATAGTTGGTGGTTCTGAATCTGCATGCCGCCATTTCGCTGAACGACTGGTGGCGCGAGGACACGAGGTGCATGTTCTGACTTCGTGTGCACATGATTATGTTGACTGGGCAGATGAATATCCAGCTGGTACTGAAATCATTAGTGGAGTCACCATTCATCGTTTTCCTGTGGTGGAGCCAAGAAAAGACAAATTGTTTGCACCACTACAGCATTGGCTGATGCAGCACCCTGGAAGCGCACCGTTGTTTGAACAACAACGGTGGACAACCCTTATGGGCCCGCAGTTGACTGGCCAGCGTGAATGGTTATTCAATAACGCTCATACGTATGACTGCGTGATTTTCATGACGTATCTCTATACAACAGCAACGCAAGGGCTACCCACAATTGCCGGGCGCGTACCTACAATTTTGCAACCCACCGCACATGACGAACCACCCGCATATGTTTCGCTATATCAATCGTTGTTCCGCCAGCCAGATGCTTTCTTGTTTTTCACTCCTGAAGAAAAGGCAGTGGTAGAGCGGTTATATGGCATTGTTCCCTCTGGCCAGACAATCGGCATCGGGATTGATCAATCACAAGTTCGTGGTGATGGAAACAGAGCACGCCACGCTTTTCATTTAGGCGATGACCCATACCTTGTATATGTAGGGCGGTTAGATCCGAGCAAAGGCGTTGGCGAACTATTGCGGTTCTTTGAGGCGTATAAGAAACGCAACCCATCGAATCTGCGGCTAGTTCTTGCCGGTGATGGTGCGTTAGACATTCCCGACAGACCCGACATAGTGGTGACGGGTTTCCTTGACGAGCAGATG
>SXGQ01315561.1_pt1 | contig 25184 bp, 17 predicted proteins | sample 3178371 | NCBI WGS metagenome assembly SXGQ01 (sample SAMN11356859, study PRJNA531348) | freshwater metagenome | isolation source: freshwater sample F1-20 | place: China: Fuxian Lake, Yuxi | collected 2017-12-25 | reverse complement strand
GGGTGGAACGATCCAAGTTGCGCGCGCATCTCGCGCGCTTCAGTCACAGGAACATTGTCATCCGCGTCACCGTGCAGGACATAGACACCTTGTGATGCGTAGTTGTCTTTCAAGAGCAAAGTCCGACTTGGATTTGCTGATCGATCGAGAACTTTTCCAACGAAATCATTCGCGTCGATTGCCGCAGTTGGCGCATTGACATATGTGAAGAAAGAAATCCAACCAGCGCTTGGGGCGATCGCTGCGAAAAGATCGTTGTTTTGTGCGCCAATTTGCCATGTTCCGTGACCACCCATCGAGTGGCCAGTCAACCATTGACGGCGTGAGTCGGTGCGAAATCGTTCGCGCGCAGTGTCCAGGACTTCGAGCGCGTCGATTCGCCCCCAATCTTCCCAGTCGAAACCATACGGCCTTCGATTGGTTGGAGCGACTATGAATGCCCATTCGCGTGGCGCATAGCACTGCGCTTGACCGAATGCTTCAACACTCGCCCCGTGAAGTGAGAGGACGATCCCTGGTTTGGTATCGCCAGTCGTTTTTATTGCAGGCACAACGGCGAAATATTGCGCGCTCTCTTCGATCTTGCTTTGAAAAGTTTCTTTGTGTGTCGCGGTCGCGGATTTCACGGCCAGTTCGATTGTTGTTTCGTCAAGCATTCCCTTGGCGTCGCCATCGGGGGAATCCGCTCGAACGAGCGCGACTCGAAATCGAGCTGGACCTTCGAGTCCGAAAGGACCACTTCGAATGCGCGCTGGCGCTTTGAAAATTCCAAGTGGAACGATCATCGCAACTGGAGTTCGTGTCGTGACCCCATCTTGCGATTCGATTTCGATCGCAAGATCTTTTGCAGGAGAATTTGCCGCATTGATGATTCGAATTCCAATCCACGCGTCGAGAGATTCGCCAACAACAAGATCGGGCGCGGTCAGATCGCGGGTGTCAAACTGCGGACCGTTGATACGTGGCGCGACAAGCTTTGCCGAAATAGGTCCACGACCAGCAGCGAAGACAAGTTCGTTTGTGCCCTTTTTTATTTCGAGTGGAATGCGTTGATATCCAGTTGCGTATGGATCGCCCATGTGCGGACCGTTGAAATAAACCATTCCGTGACCCGTTGCTTCCAAGAGCATGATTTGATTCGTGGGGCTTTCGAATGAGAGCAATAGATAGCCGCCCGTGAATGAATCCGAATCAAACGAGCCATTTGCATCAGGTTTGATTTCACTCCAAATACCCTTTGTTTCTGGCGACTTTCCAGCAGAAATTGGCAGTGGAACCGCGACGCGATCGCCTGCCTGCGGATGAAATGTGCCGGCGACAATTTGCGCGGCGACTCCATCAATTTGGATCGGTGATCTTGCTGATCGTGCGACTCCAGAAATTGCGATGCCTCTTGATGCGGTGATCGAATCTGACTTTGTCGGCACGGATGCGAGAGCGATAAGCGCAATGATTGTTGTCAGCATGTCAAGACTTTACCCGCCGAAACCTTCGACTTGTCCATGTTCGATTCGGTATAACCCCAACAAATATTTTCCTGCGCTGAATGGTTCGATCCGCAGAACGCCACGGATGGTTCCATATTGAATGAGATGCTTTCCTTTGATTGGAACTGCTTTATCGAGTCGCACCTCAATGCAGTCAAATGGGGTCGGCGGCGTGCCGATGCAACATCCATCCCATCGGTTTCGCATCACCAACAACTCTTCGGTCAGATCGCACGCAACGGGTGGTGCGAGATAGCCGCTGATCTCTATAGATGTTCCATCAAGAAGCGAGATGTACTTTGGCACGGAGATGGCACCATCTGGCGTCGCGCCACTTTGTGCTGACATCATCAACGGCCACGTGATTTTATATGGATCAGCGGTTGATCCCGTTCCAGAGACATCGAAGCGTCCATCGAGCTGGATTGTTCGCGCGTCAATACGAATGACATTTTCGAGTTGCGAAGCGAGCGATGAAGTCGGCATTGCAGCGGTTTGCGCTGCAGTAGAAGTCGGCATCACGATCGCCTCTGCAACATCATTCGAGCGTGAACGAATAAGCGCAACAAGAGCCGCAACAATCGAAATGGAAATGATGATCCAGAACCAACGCATCGAAGCGATGCTATGCGGTCAATACCGCGCAAATTTTTGTTGCGCACTCTTGAGCGTTGCTTTCGTGCGTCCGCACATGCACCTCTGGATGCGTCGGCGGCTCGTATGGATCGGTGACACCAGTGAAGGCTGGGATTTCTCCCGCGCGCGCTTTCTTATAAAGACCCTTTGGATCGCGTGATTCCACGACGGCAAGGGGGGCATCAACAAAAACTTCGATGAACGCAACACCCAATTTGGCGTGGCGAGATCGAACCGCATCACGATCCGAGCGATATGGACTGACCATACTGACAATCGCAATCGCACCGCTTTCAGCCAAAATAAGTGCAGATTCTCCGGCTCGGCGAACAGCTTCGGCGCGACCCTGCGCATCAAATCCAAGTCCTGCGTTGAGCCCATGTCGAAGCGTGTCGCCATCAAGAATCAGCGCGGGGATTTTTTTCGCAAGCTGCATCTCCTCGATCAATAAAGCAATCGTGCTCTTGCCAGAGGCGGGAAGTCCAGTAAGCCAGATCGTGCAACCTCGGTGGCCGAGCAATTGAACACGGCGATCAATCGAGAGTCGCGCGTGTGGAATTGCTCCTGGCGTTGGTGTTGGAGAGGGGTTCGTCATGTGGTCGTCCAGAGACCATACTGCCAAGCAAGCAGAGTGATTGTGGTGACAAATGCGATGATGTTCAGGGGAAGACCAAATCGTACGAAGTCACCGAATCGATAACCGCCGGGGCCATAGATCATCAGATTGGTTTGATAGCCGATCGGTGTTGCGAATGCTGCGCTGGCTGCGAAGAGGACAGCGAAAACAAACGGCATCGGATCTGTGTGCGCTTGTGTCGCAGTTGCCAGCGCAAGCGGAAAGACGATTGCCGCAGCAGCAGCGTTGGAAATCAGCGATGTCAATATGACGGTCACGAGATAGACAGCCGCGAGACTTGCAAGAACGGATCCAGCACCAAGTCCCAAGATGAATTGTCCAAGAGATGCGCCAAGACCGCTCGCTTCGACTGCGTTGGAAAGTCCAAGACCTGATCCGATGACTAACAAGATGGAGATGTCGATTGATGCGCGAGCATCTGCCGCACGCAAACATCCACAGACAACCATCGCAACTGCAGCAGCCAGAGCTGGCGCCAACATATTTCCTGAATAGGTGGCTGCTCCAATCATTGCCACAAGAATTGAAAGAGCAAGAATTGCACGCTGCGGTCGCAGGTCAGAACTTGGCAGTCCACTCACAAGGAAAAAGTCGCGGCTGGATCGATTGCGCGCGAGAAAACTTTCATTCGCTTCCAACAGAAGCGTGTCACCAACTTGAAGAACGATGTCTCCGATTCGGCCCGTCACACGCTCACCATTTCGTGCGACAGCGATCACGGCGGCGTCGTATCGCGCGCGAAATCCGAATTCGCGAATCGACCTGCCGAGGCCTGGGAAGGAATTCGAGACAACTGCTTCGATCATCAATCGACCACGAGAATTCGTGGCAGTTTTCTTTTCACCATCAGGATTCAACCCTGGAGTCGAGCGCAATGCGACGATTTGTTCAACTGCGCCAGCGAATACAAGCGTGTCATTGCCTCGAAGCCTTTGATCTGGACCAGGCGCAGAAATGGAATCACCCGCTCGTTGTATCTCGACAAGGAAGAGACCATCAAGTCTGCGGAGCTTCGCTTCTATAATAGTTCGACCATCAAGTGGCCCACCAACGGCAACTTCGAGTCGTGCTGTGTATTGCCGAGGGTCAGAAAGCGGTTCGATGACAGGAACACGCTGAGGGAGAAATTTCGGCGCGGCAAAGATCAAATATGTAATTCCAATAATGGCAAGCGGCAATCCAATGCGTGTGATTTCGAAAAAGCCAATTGCGTGCAGACCATTCAATTCATTTGGCAGTGCAGAATTGATTGCAGATTCGACAAGCCCTGCGACGACAAGATTTGTACTCGTGCCAATGAGTGTCAGAGTTCCGCCGAGCGTTGTCGCAAAACAGAGGGGCATGAGAAGTTTCGATGGTGAGTATCTCTGTTGTTTCGCGAAATCAATGGTGGCAGGAGTCAACACCGCGACGATGGGCGTGTTGTTCAGAAATGCGCTGATAAATGCAGTTGGAACACAGAGGTTGGCTAGCGTCGTTCGAATTCCACCTCCTGACCGAAGCAGAAGTGATGCGATCCACCGAATTGTTCCCGTATTCTGCATGCCGGCAGCAACGACAAAGAGTGCCGCGACGGTGAGAAGCCCTTCATTTCCGAATCCCCGAATGGCTGTACCCGCATCGATGACTCCACAAAGCATCACAACAACCAACCCACAAAGCAACGCGATGTCGGGCGCTCGACCGCGGACCATTAAAATCACCGCGGTCACAAGAACCGCACCAACTAGCCACGGGTGCCATTGAACGGGATCCATCTCCCGAAAGAGTAACGCAACCGCTACGCTTTAGGTGTTGGATCAAGAATGCAACTTACGCATCTCGACATTCTCGAAGCTGAAGCAATTCATATCTTGCGCGAGACTGCCGCCAGTTTCGAGCGGCCAGTCTTGATGTATTCGATTGGGAAAGATTCAACGGTGCTGTTGCATCTGGCGATGAAGGCGTTTTGGCCAGCAAAGCCCCCGTTTCCGCTGCTTCATATCGATACGACTTGGAAGTTTCGAGAGATGATTTCTTTTCGAGACGCGGCTGTTGCGCGATTAGGCGTTGATCTTCGCGTGCACATCAACGAAGAAGGTGTGCGCCAAGGAATTTCGCCGATGACCCACGGAAGCAAAGTGCATACAGATGTTATGAAAACGCAAGCGCTTCGACAGGCGCTCGAAGCGGGCAAGCACGATGCCGCGATTGGTGGTGCGAGACGCGATGAGGAAAAGAGTCGCGCGAAGGAACGCATTTTCAGTTTTCGCGATCGAAACCACAGGTGGGATCCAAAGAATCAACGACCAGAACTTTGGAATCTCTACAACACGCGATTGAATGAAGGCGAGAGTATTCGTGTCTTTCCACTTTCGAATTGGACAGAGCTTGATGTTTGGTTGTATATCCATCGAAATAATTTGCCAGTGGTGCCCTTGTATTTCGCAAAGCCTCGTCCAGTCGTCGAGCGCGATGGCATGTTGATTATGCGCGATGATGAGCGCTTTGTATTAAAGCCTGGCGAAAAAGTTGTTCAGCGCAAAGTTCGGTTTCGTACTCTTGGTTGCTATCCACTGAGTGGTGCCGTCGAAAGCGATGCGGACACACTTGAGAAAATCATCGAAGAGATGTTGCTCGCCCGAACAAGCGAGCGGCAGGGGAGACTCATTGATCACGATCAGTCGGGAAGTATGGAAGAAAAAAAGCGGGAGGGTTATTTCTGATGACGCTCTCTTTTACACCTGGCGGGTCGGTCGGTGATTACCTCGACCGTTACGAGCGCAACGAGTTGTTGCGATTCATTACCTGCGGTTCTGTTGATGATGGCAAGAGCACATTGATTGGTCGACTGTTGCACGACACTGGACGACTCTACGACGATCATCTGAAGGCGATCGAAGCCGAGAGCAAAGTGCATGGAACGCAAGGCGGCGCTTTGGACTTGGCGCTCGTTGTGGATGGTCTGAAGGCAGAACGCGAGCAAGGAATAACCATCGATGTTGCGTGGAGATACTTTGCGACCGCCCATCGCAGTTTTATCATTGCCGATTGTCCAGGGCACGAGCAATACACACGCAACATGGCAACCGGCGCGAGCCACTGCCAGTTGGCAATCACGCTGATCGATGCGCGTCACGGCGTCAGCACACAAACTCGCAGGCATGCGTTCATCGCAAGCTTGCTTGGATTGCGGCAAGTTGTTGCCGCGGTGAACAAAATGGATTTAGTTGGATGGAGCGAGGCGAAATTTCGTGAAATCGAGAGCGAGTTTCTCGACTATTGCGCGAAGGTTGGGATTGCAGATCCCATTGCGGTGCCCGTCAGTGCGCTCACTGGCGAAAATGTCGTGACGCGTGGCGCAAATACGTCGTGGTATAGCGGGTCTCCAATCTTGGAATTGCTCGAGACTCTTCCTGTCGATCATCCATCACCCGACGCACCATTTCGAATGCCGGTGCAATTTGTCATTCGGCCAGCGCTGGACTTCAGGGGTTTCGCAGGAACGATCGCATCTGGAAGCGTAAAAGCTGGCGACCGCGTGCGGATTATGCCTTCGGGTCGCGAGACGCGCGTGCGGCGCATCGCGCGGTCAACTGAAGATGGTGGCGATCTCTCGCTTGCATGCGCGCCGCAGAGTGTTGTGATCACATTCGAAGACGAAGTCGATTGCAGTCGCGGCGATGTTGTTTCGTGTTTCGGTGGATCAACAGACACGATTGTCGCACAGAAATTTGAGTGTGATCTCGTGTGGATGGATGAGATACCACTCACTGCGGGCAAGACATACTTATTGAAGTGTGGCACACGAACGACTCCGGCGCGGATCACGCGTGTACGACACTGTGTGAATGTCGACACGCTCGAACCGCGGCAGACCGATGCGCTCGCACTCAACGACATTGGTCGCGTTGAGATCGAGACAGAACAACCCGTGGCCTTTGATCCTTATCGTCGCATCCACGGCACGGGTAGTGTGATCTTGATTGATCGGATGACCAACGCAACGAGCGCGGCTGGAATGATTCGCACGGGCGATGCGAGTGATGCGCATGCACGACGCGCGCACTGGGAAACAGAAGCGTCGCCGACGATTCGCGCACCAGTTGGGCAGAGTCTTGTCGGTACTGCCGTCCGCGAGGCGAGGTGGAAACAGAAGCCCCTTGCGATCTTGTTGTATGGATCATCCGGCAGTGGCAAGACGACCCGCGCATTTGAACTTGAACGCGGACTTTGGGAGAAGGGTCACGCCGTGGTTGTGCTCGATGGGCAGATGCTTCGTGCGGGGCTCAGTCGTGATCTTGCGTTCACCGAAGAAGAGCGAAGTGAGAATCTCAGGCGTGCGAGCGAGATGGCGCGCATCTTGCTTGATCAAGGTTTCGTTGTGATTCTCAGTTTGGTTGCTCCGCAAGCGCAAGCGCGTTGGCGTGCAAGCGAACTGATCGGCAGCGAGCGATTGATGATGATCGACTGCGGCGACGACAATTCTCCCGATACAGCGGCGCTGTTGCGGATGGTGACTGCAAAGATTGGGTGAATGGACCTCCCCAGATTTGGTCTCGCTTCGATTCTGGGTTTATTTTGGGGTCGAGATCAGCTATGTTCGATAGGAATTCGCTTTTTCAGCGTTCCTGCCGTGTGCCTAGACGCCTACCAGCGACGCTAAAAAAGCGAGAGCCTTTAAACATAGTGATTTGACTTATTATTCTTCAAATGAGATTTTCAATTCAACATAAATCATGTACGCGTGTGTTTTATGCCTCAATAGTGAGCGGAGTTATTTTCGCTATTTCCGCCTTCACATATATCACCGCCACGGAAAATGTTTCAGCTCAAAATACGGTGGAACAAAAAAAATCCGCTTTGCAAACTGATTTTCCACGGGCGGATCTCAACGGCGACGGCGTGGTGGATTATGTTGATCTTGGCATTGTGAGCGTGGCAGTTAGTTATGGAAATTGCGCGGGTTGTCCAGAAGATGTCAACAACGATGGCGTGGTGAATGAAGGCGACCTCATGCTGGTTCGCAACGCGTGGAGTTCGCTTGAAGGCCCGCTTCCGCCACCGCCGCTTCCGCCAAACATTGTGCCATTGACACCAGTTGAGCAACTTGGAAAGTTCATGGTGTTTGACGTCACGCTTTCAAATCCACCCGGACAATCATGCGCCGCGTGCCACACACCCGAGACTGGCTTTGTTGGTCCAAGTTCGCGCATCAACGCGATTGGTTGCGACACTCCGGGAGTTATTCCAGACCGCGTTGGTGATCGCAAGCCCTACACATATAATTACGCGTCGTTTAGTCCCAACGGCGTGCGGCTTGGAGATAAAGTTGGCGCATATACCGGCGGTCAATTTTGGGATGGTCGCGCCGCTACTCCCGCGGAACAATCGCAAGGGCCTCCAGTGAACCCCAATGAAATGAATAACACGGCCGCCCCATCCGCGGCCAATCCAAGCTTTCCATATTCACAAATGTTGGTGGAGAAATTAATGTCGCGCCCCTACACGCCGTTGTTGAAGCAGGTGTACGGCGAAAATGTGTTCACCGCCAACACGCCGGACAAAATCTATGTCTTGTTCTCGCAAGCTATCGCCGCGTTCGAGGCTTCGGGCGAGATCAATCAATTTAGTTCACAGTACGACTCCTCCAAGCACGCGGTACCGCCGTTGAACAATTACACATTCACGGCCTCGCAAGAAAATGGGCGCGCGCTGTTCTTTGGAAAAGCCAAATGCTCGCAATGTCATTCATCTGAAAATGACAGCGACATAACGGCGGCGACCAATGGCAAGGATGTGTTCACCATGTTCTGCTACGCCAATTTAGGAGTGCCAAAAAATATGGCCAACCCATTTTATAAAATGACCAACCCCAGTAATCCCGGTTACAACGCGCAGGGCGCGGACTTTATTGATTACGGCCTTGGAGGCTTTCTTTATCCCAAGCAAGGTTTGCCCATTGGAAATGTTGGCCCAGGCAATAATGGTCGCGGCGACTTTCTTGCCGTGAACGGAATGTTTCTTTCACCCACCATTCGCAACGCGGACAAGCGACCATATCCAGCGTTTGTAAAAAACTACATGCACAACGGCGTGTTTAAAAGTTTGAAAGAAGTCGTGCATTTTTACAACACCAGAAACCTGACCACCGTGCCTGGTGAAGTTATTGATTTCACGTTGCCGGATCCATACGCCAATTTGAAGGGCAAGCCATTGTGGGACAAGCCCGAATTAATTTCAGCTGTCACGCTCACCAATCCAACGGGCGCTAGACCCTTGGCCGATGGCGAAAATATTCCATCAAACATCAATCCCAACATCAACGGCTACGGAGAGGTAGGCAACCTTGGTTTGACCGAACAAGATGAAATTGATCTGGTCAACTTCCTCTCCACCCTGACCGACGGCCATTCCCTTCCATCAAGATAATTTCCTTCACAAGCTGCGGGAGCGTGTTGTGTAAATGGTTGCGATGATTTGGGCAACCAGGTCGCTTCTGGCGATTGCGCGTTCCGTGAATTTGGATTCACGCCCACGCTTCTGCCAAGATCCGAAAGCGATTGCATTTTTCCACGCTCAACCGATTGGTGTTTGGAGTATGGCAAGAAGCCGGAACCGCAACCCATCGAACTTCGCACTCACCCTCGCCGACGCAAAAGTGCTGCTTCGAAATTTTCAAGCCCGCTATGGATGAGTGTGCACTCGCGTTGTGTTGTGAAGCGTTCACCCATCTCGACCAAAGATTTGACGCATGAGAAAAGGCATGACATCGCAGGCGCGGACTTCTAGGTCATCATTGTCGCCATCATCCACCATCATCAGCGGTCTGCGCGCATGAGCCATTTCGACTCGACCGTGCGATCCACGCACAAGCGATGCGTCGAGTGGAATGACATCAAGGAGCGCGCGCATACCAAGCTTGCGCTGAAAAAGTCGCCAAGCAATACGACCTTTTGGAAATCGGATTTTCGGATCGAGGAAAAGTTCGCAAGGGTCATATCCAGGCTTTCGGTGAATGTCGACGGTGCGGGCATAATCTGGCGCAAGCGCATCGTCGTTCCACCAAGGATATGCAAACCAACTATCAGCAGTGCTGATTGCAACCAGATCGCCAGCGCGTGGATGATCGAGTCCAGCCGCTCGTTTTTCTTCTGCGCCAAGCACCATCTCGACACCAGCAGTCGCCTGCAGGGTGCGGCGAACATCGTCGAGATATTTCTCTTGTGCAACATAGATATGCGCAACTTGATGATCGCACACAGCAAATGCTCGCGATGCGCCAGCATCGAGAATTTCGCGGTCCATCTCGTTTCGCAAGCGAAGAAAACCAGCGGAACGTAAGGCGCGATTGAGATATGTCGCTTTTGAAACTGGAGCAATTCCATATTCGCTGAGCACGCTCACGCGAACGCCGCGATCGTCGAAGAACTTCAAGAGCGCTGCGAACACTCCATCGATCTCGCGCAATTCAGCGCGAATGCTCGGGTGTGTAGGGCCAAACTTCTGAAGGGCATAATCCAGATGGGGCAGATAGACAAGCGACAGAGTCGGGTCGAACTTCGCGACAGTCATCATCGTTGCTCGCGCGATCCATTCAGTCGATCGAATATCTGCGGCTGGTCCCCAGAAATGAAAAAGGGGAAATGCCCCGATCTCGCCGCGGAGTTCATCGCGCCAGTCCGATGGATTTGTCCAGATGTCGGGCAATTTGCGTCCATCCGCGCAATAGATTGGCCGCGGAGTGACCGTGATGTTTGCGGTTGAGTACATCGCGTTCCACCAGAAGAGATTCGCGGTTGTCACCGATGGATCGCGCTTGCGTGCGAGATCCCAAATGCGGTCGCCACCCACGAGGGCACTCGACTGCTTCCAGAATTGCACTTCATTCTGCGCGCGGTCGAACCATCCATTGCCAACGATGCCGTGTTGCGCAGGGGTCGTGCCAGTCAAGATGCTCGATTGCACCGTGCATGTCACAGCGGGCAGATCTGGAATGAGCGACCGAATGCCACCACAGCGTCTCGCGAAATCGACAAGGTTTGGCGTCGCATCTCCCAATAGATTTGGCGTGAGCCCGACGATATTGAGTACTGCGAGGCGTTGTGGCACGTGAGAACTTTCGTCTATAAAGTCGTGTTCAAATCAAAAAAGTGAGTTTTTGTTAAAAATCCTGTTTCCCTCATCCGGATGTTTTAAGAATGTTTTTAATAAAATTTGTTACAAAACTTGCATTTGCCTAATTCGAGACCATCATAACTTGAGTCTTTTTAAGTCCTGGGTCATCACGTTCTATATCTACATTCGGAGGCACTTATGGTTGTTCATTCTAACTTATTTTCATTTCAAGTTATTCAATCTCGCTCTTCGCAAATTTTTTCAAAGGTGACAAGCATGCTGATTGCTCTGGTTGTCATTTTTGCAATTGTGCCTCAAGCGATGGCAGAAAAAGAATCGCAGAACCCAAATGTGGTTCGCGGACCAATCGTCACTTCTATCCAATACCTTCGCGAGCGATACGCAGATGACTCATTTAGTGGAGGGGTTAGATTTCAGTCGGAAGTTCAACAAGTCATTCCAAGAAACGGAACATTAGTCGCGACTTCTTGCAAACTCAATCTCGAGGTTGGAATGCAAGTGGTCGCACTTATTGCAAAGCCAAGTGGAATGCCCAATGTTTCGGTCGGTGATCGCGGAGTTGTTTTATCTTCTGCAGTCACGGGAGAAATTCTCGTCCAGTGGTTTGGTAACCACTCTGGTCATGACGGAATGGGAAATGGTGCTTTGCCAAAAACTGCGAATGATGGAAACTCTCGTTGGTTTGTTCAGTGTAAAGAAATTGCTTTGCTCCCAGCAAACGACTCTTCTGAATTAATTTTTAACGGTGGATTCGAGTTAGGCAATCAAACAATATCTAATTGTAGTTTCACTACTCATTATAGCGGTTCAACTGCCATCCCTGGATGGTCTGTGACTGCGGGAAACATTAATCGCAAGAGAACTCCCACATCATGTCCACCAACATATCCAGGTTGGGGGACGCCTGACGGCGAGCACTCAATTGATTTGGATGGCGATAATTCGATAGGCTCGATTGCTCAGACGGTCGCAACAACTGCCGGTGCGCGCTATAGATTGAGCTTTGCGTTGACTGCAAACTGTGGGAGCGGACCCTCCACCAAGCGCTTATCGGTTTTGATCGATGGGATCTCAAATGAATTTGAATGTACCTGCTCAACAAGTCCTCAGGTTTGGAGTGTGAAAACTTTCGAGTTTGTGGCGCTCGGTGCACAAACAACTATCCTTTTTAAATCGCTCGACCCTCCAAGCAATTCCTTTGGCCCAATGATTGATGCTGTCCATTTGGTCGCAAGCTCTGGAAGTCTTATTGATTTTGTTGGTCTGCAACAAGATGAAAACGTACTCGAATTTTACAATGGTGGATCTGGCTCCAGTGGATCTGGACCTGGAGCAGATTATGGAACAAGTTTTTCGTCGGATTCGCGGGCTCTTTACGTCTACAACGGATCAAACGAACCAAACCCAGGTTTGGTTGCGACATTAACTGCCTCTAACTTGTCCCTTAATTTTAATTACGCAATCCAAGATATTTCTTTCGTCTACACGGCAAGGGTTGAGGTACAAGTCGGATTTTATTCGGGACTAAATGGAACTGGCAATCTAGTCAACTCGTTTGTTTTAACACCAAATACGAATGGTCCATCCGGAAATGTATACAACACATGGAGCGCGTCTAGTTCGAGCTGGCAGACAGATGCTCGATCGGTTGTTTTTACGGGTACCGCTAACCGATGGGGCTTAGACAATATTTCCTTTGTTGCTTGTCCGGATTCTGACGGCGACGGTGTTTCTGATTGCGATGACGGTTGTCCAAATGATCCATTGAAGACTGCTCCCGGCATTTGCGGTTGCGGTGTGGCTGACACGGACACCGACGGTGACGGCACTGCGGATTGCAATGACGGTTGTCCAAATGATCCATTGAAGACTGCTCCCGGCATTTGCGGTTGCGGTGTGGCTGACACGGACACCGACGGTGACGGCATTGCGGATTGCAATGACAACTGCGTCCTCATCTCGAATCCAGGGCAAGAAGATTGCAACGGCAATTTGATTGGCGACGCGTGTGATATCGCATCTGGTAAGGCGCTTGATTGCAACGACAACAACGTGCCAGATTCTTGTGACATTGCCTCAGGCACTAGTGCCGACGGCGACAGCGATGGAATCCCTGACGAATGCGAGCCAACGCCAGCTATTCAGTTGGTAGTGATTGGATCCCCATCGTGTGTAACAGCTGCGGGATCCGAGGTGTCGTATGACCTTCAGGTCATCAACCCACCATTTGGATTGGTTGCTGGCCAGTTCTTTGTTGAGTGGGACACAGCGACATTTGCGCTGAACAGCGTTTCTGCTGGTGATGCACCATTTACTTCTATTCCATTCAGTTCAGTCAACGACAGTATGGGACGAGTCTTCTTGATTGCTTCGGTTGTTGGCGGAGGAACAGGTACATCAGAAAGTCGAACTGTTGCACGTCTGCACTTCCAAGCGCTATCTACAAATTGTTCACCAACTGATCCGCAGGTGCGGTTTATGGCTGGAAGTCCGCAGATTCTGACGAATGGAAACGGTGGATCGGCAACACTTCCACTTACGAATCCAATTGCAGTTCGAATCGATGGAGTTCCTCCTGTGATCCTTGGGACTCCGGAAAATATCACGGTCGATGCTGATGCGGGTTCTAGTTGTTCGAGTGTTCAAGTTATCACACCGCCAACGGCCAGCGATAACTGCACGGTTGTATCGTTCAACTTCTCACGAAGTGACGGTCAGCTTATTAGTGCTCCGTTCCCATGTGGAACGACGACTATGACTTGGGTTGCAACAGATTCGTGCGGATTGTCTTCCACCACGTCATCAACCGTGACTGTCAATCCATTCCAGGCTGTGATGACTCAAGTTCAATCAAATGGCGCAACTGGAAATTTCCAGAGGTGCATTACTTTCAATATTGTCGGTGACGGTGGTGCAACGCATACAGACTCTGTAGAGTTAAGCTTCATCAATGGTATTGCAATGACTCAGCTTCGCGTGCCTTTTGGCGACTATGATTGCGTGACTGCAGATGATCGCCTTCACACTTTGACACAACAGACTGACCTTCAAGTGTCAGGTAGTCAATACAGCGCAGATTTTACTGGTTCTAAAGCGCTTCTTCCTGGAGATCTCAACAATGACAATCTCGTTGATGTGGTTGACTGGGGCGTTCTTGTGACTCGAATTGGTCAGATTACTTCCATTAATACAAATTGTGAGACTCCAGCATTCCGAGCTGATCTCAATGCAGATGGTGGAGTCACTTCCCTAGATGGAGATTTGTTGCTGGATGTGATTCTGATGACTGGCCAAAGCTGTGTGAGCGGGGCTGCGGATAGCGGTGACTTTGCTCGACAGTCCATCTCTGTAAAGGAACTTACAGAAATGGGTCTTGTAAATGCAGAAGAATGCGATTTGGATAAAAACGGAATTGTTGATCTCTTTGATATGTTGTTGTGGCAGCAGAAAAATTCGCAGAACTGATTTAGTCAGAAGCGAAAAATAAGATTCAAGGGGTCGGACTCTCGCGAGTTCGACCCCTTTTTTATTTCATTCAGAAAGCCGCGTGCTTACTCAGAAATCGGTGTCGGAAGTTCGACAATCTCAATCGATTACATCGCACCTTGTCGCGTATTTACCTCTTGTCCGCTTGTCTAGCGCGCGGTGCGGACATCTATGGTTGTAAACCGCACCCCACCTTGCGTAAAAAAATCGCTCCTCTACGAGTGTCATAAAAATCTGGCTCGCCAACCTGCACGACCAAATAAGTCTTGCATATATCGCCAACCACGTCGCGGATGCTTGCATAGGAGTGCGCGCAAGCACGATGCAAGACGTGTTAGATATATGTTCTAAACAAGTTTTCTTCGTTGCACGCCTCGATGTTGACCAACCACGCGACATACTCGTCCTTGCCAGATGCAGAAGGGAACTGTGACGTGTTGGATGGTCCGACGCCGTTGCGCCAGGCATAGAATTCCCTGCTGGACTTAAAATTGCAGGCCACCTCTTTCAAGATATGAATGTCGAGAGATTGATCCGCAACTAGACGCTTGAGCCGCCCGTTCTTGCGCTCCAATTCTTTCAAGCACTTCACCGCGTCGCGGTCGGTGGATCCGTACACCGTTCGCCATTGATGCAGCGTCATCAAAGACACGTCCAGCGATTTAGCGACATCTTCAAGTGTCTTTCCCTGAGACAACGCCGCATCAGTTTCTCTCAACTTCGTCACGATCTCTTCAGGTCGGTGACGCTTCCTTGTGAATGCACGCTTCATTCGAAACGCCTTCTGGCTCTGCTGGGACTGATTTAGTTTCTCATAAGAGGCGGTCTTTTAGCGAGGTCTCTTGTCATAAGCCCGACGATATTGAGTACTGCAAGGCGTTGTGGCACGTGAGAAGTTTAGGTGCAAAGCAAACTGACGGGCGCGGGTTATTCAGCTTCCAGCAATACGGCGTTGAAGCCAGCGCGTGAAGAACCAAAGAAAAATGCATGCAATACTTGTGAACGTCGCTTGCAACATTGCGGCGCTTACGGCGTCAAGTAGTGCGAGTGCGGCAATAAGGGCGGCGATTCCAGCTGGCCGGCGAGATGGATGCGATACAGCGGCACGAAACGCGCGCGTCGCCGCAATGATGAACCACACAGCAGCCAAAGTTGCGAGGGAAAGATTGATAATGCTCACGGCCCAATATGGCAATGTCATATATCCAGAAAGTACAGGCACACTAGAATTCGAAAATGACTTCAAGAAACTGATGGCGTAAATTTCTTGAATGAGCAGGACCAATGCTGGCGTGATAGCTATCGCAGCAAGAAACGGCGAAGCACGACGCATGCCTTTCGAGAGAGGGCGATCGCCAATAGGTGGTACTTGAGTCAGGCTGCATCCGCATTCAGGGCAAACTTTTGGGGCGATCGTTTTCAGCGGATAGCTGCAGCGAGCGCATCGATATTCAGCACCAGCGCTTGACATTTCTCGGCGCGCAACGATTGAAAGCATGATTGTTTGAATCGCAATCATGAGTGGAGGGAGGAACAGCATGAGCGAACTCCCAATGAGTATTGGTACAAAGCGACTGCTTGTCCAAATCAATCCCACTGTCCCACTTGGTACCAAGATTGACATCGCAACCGCGATCGGAACAAGAAATCGACAGAGCGCAAGAAAGCCAATCGCAAAGGCTGTGCGTTTGTGAAGCAGGTTGTATGCAATGAGTGAAAGCGCGATAAGAAGAACAGGTGCATTCAGAGCAAAGTGTCCGATCCGGATGGACTCCTTGGTACTGGGATCGAATCCAGAAGCAGTCAGGTCGAATGGATCCTTGATCATCATGTCGACAGCCCACCAAAGTGCCGCGATGACTGAAATGACACACCAAATTTTGGCCAGCCTTTGCAACATGAACGATCGCGTTGAATGGGCATAGGCCAGGAGCCAGATCCCGATGAGCGCCGCGACCGCGACTGGGATCGGAGTCGCAACGAATGTGGGCCGTAAGAAAAATCCCAGCAGCATGAGAACAATGAACGCAGTCCACGCCCATGGCAAACGAATTCGACCGGCAGCGATCGGGCGATTCGGGCGTTCGATTGCGTCAACATCGCGGTCGACGATGCCGTTGAGAATCATGCCAGCCGTATAGAAAGCGCACATTCCAAATATGACCGCAATGGTGGCACTTTGAAACTCAAAAGAGCCGCCTCGATGGCCGACATACGAGATCCCCATCGCAACTCCGACGAGTGAATCGGTAACAATCGTTGGAAGGTTGGAGATTCGTGCAAGGTCGCACCAGTCACGAACAGCAGAGTTTTTTTGGAGAAGGGTCATTTGTGCGTTCTGTGATTTATCAACTGAGTACGTGCCCAAATGAGTTCATCGGCAATTCCACGCGCCAAACTGTCGCGGCGGAGGTTCACCGGAAGAACATTCCATGCGTATGTTTCGACTTCGAAGTGGCGGATACCGTCTTCTGGTTTGACCGCCGCAAGAAACTCGCCAATTTCCCGTCGAGAAGTCCCAAGAGGTCCCAAGAATTCCGTGTCGACAGGAACATGAAAGTGAACTCGCCAGACGCCATTGGGCGCTTCATCAAAGGCGCGTTCAAGGTCTTCGAAGAAATGCACTTCGCCCGATCCATCAAGCACACACGTTTGGTGTAGAAACTTTGGCTCGTCGAAAGCGCGAAGAGCTCGGAAGGCTCGTTCTGATCCATCACAAGTGATCGCGCTTGAAATCTGCACCTTGCCAATTCGAACTCCTCCACGGCGATATGTATCCAGAGCTTCTGCTTGGGGCTCAAACATGACAGCGCTGTGACAGATGTCATGGCATACGCGCAGATATCTGCGGGGGTCTTGGAGTGCCGCACTTGGACGAATGCACTGATCAAAGAAATCGACCATCTGACTTGCACGATCAATGACGCATCCAGGCTCTGGTTCAAGATCTAGGTGTATGCACACACCAGTTGAATCTTCAATCCTCTTCAAGTGCCGCGCAACTTGCTCCAACTGCGCGGATGCCAACCCGACACTTGCACCGCATCCTTCTTGAGTGAATGTCGATCTCCATCCAAGAGGCAATGTCGAGATCGATCCTTCGCCAGCGATGTCTGGAGCGATTGTCACATCAGGCAGGAGTCCTGCGAGAATGTCCGCGAGTGAGATGGTGTAAAGCGCACGACGCACATCGGCCCAGTGCGGTTCATAGACCGCTTTTTTGCCTCTCCCAGCGTGAAAATCGCCATACGGAAATCCGTTCATCGTGAATACGACAAGCCCTCTTTGAAAGAGCCAGTCACGCAGTCGTGGAATTCCATCAGGATCATCGACCACTTCTTGCGCAGCGCGCGCACTGAGCCACAATCCAATCGGCATCAGTCCAATTGGTTTTACGAATTGACGCACAGCCGTTGTATGACGATCGAGTGCTTCGAGCGTTGTGGCAAGTGTGGTGCCGCTGTGCACATTTGTGCAGTAACCAAGAACAAATGGATTCATCGGATGAGCGTCGCCAACTTGTGTGCCCGTGCGGCGTCGACCAATCGAGCGATGATCGCATCACCCATAATTGGGTCCTTCGTTCTTTCTGGGTGCCACTGCACACCAAGATAAAAAGGCTTGTTGGAATCTCGAATCGCTTCGAGCACGCCATCGTCACTCCACCCGATTGCCTCGAATGGTCCACAATCTTCGAGCGCTTGATGATGCCAACTTGCGACGGGGCCGCAGCCAATTTCGCTTTCGACCAAATGCGGATTATCAAATTTGTGTCGATCTGCATCGGGCTTCACATCATGCAAATGTTGAATAAGTGGACAGCCTGCATGAACTCCCATCATCTGCATGCCGAGACAAATGCCAAGGACTGGTTTTTCTGGCCGAGATTTCAGAGCATCAAGCAGCGCAAATTCTGCAGCTTGTCGATCGTTTTCCATTATTTCCGACTTTGGGTGAAGTGCGATTCCAAATGGTCGAGTGTCGATGTCATCACCGCCTGTCATAATGATGCCATCAATGAGATCAATCATCGCGGCGCGCAAACTGGCGATTGCCGGCAGCATGATTGGCGTACCTCCAGTGCGTAAGACGGCATCGATATAAGTTCCCTTGACTTCGTGTCGAAGTCGACCCTTGTCGTCACGCACAAGATTCGCGGTCAGACCAATGATTGGATTCGTCATAGGCACATTATGATCGAAGGATGCTCGCTTTGGGAATCGTCCTCATACTGCAATCCGCGACACCCGCAGGAGCGGCCGCGGTCACACGCAATGCCGCGATCAATTTGGTCGACGGCTTTTCGCAAACCGAGCGACAAAGCGGGCGTGCGGAATTCGACGATCCTCGGCGGACTGCTTGGAATTATCTTCCAGGCGAGCGATTTGGGGTCAGACTGGACGAGCTTGATGCAGGATCGCGGATGGATTTGGATGCGCTGCTGCGTTCGGTGCTTTCCGCGAAGGGGATCGCGAAGGTTGAGGGCATCCGCGCGCTCGAAGCGTTCTTGGGCAAGAGCCAGCCTGAACGATACAACGAAGGTGCGTACAAGCTGGCTGTTTTTGGAACGCCAAGTGGCTCAAATCCGTGGGGATTTCGTTTGGAGGGTCACCACCTTTCGCTCAATTTTACGGCGCCAATGAATGCGTTCGTCGTGACGCCAATGTTTATGGGCTCTGCGCCATTTCAACTCCCAAGCGCAACGCGAGCAGAGGATCGACCGCTTGGAGACGAACGAGATCTCGCATTCGCATTGTTGCGTTCACTTACGGCGGAACAAAAAGTCAAGGCCATTATTGGTGCGAATGTCCCCGCAGACATCATCGCAAATCCAGCCACGGCGAAGATGGATTCGCCGGCGGGAATCGCTTTTGCCGAGATGACTGTTGATCAACAGAAGGGTGTGTCGGCATTGCTGCGAGTTTTCGCTGATCGACTTCGTGGCGATTTCGCCGACGCTGAAATGAAACGCATCAATGATGCTGGTATCGCACAAATGCATTTCGCTTGGATCGGGGCTGAAGATGAAGCGAAGCCGCACTATTACCGTCTTCAAGGCCCAACAACGATTATCGAATTTGATTGCACGAGTGGAACCGCGGATCATGTTCACACTGTTTGGCGTGATCCAGAAAATGATTTTGCCGCAGATGTTTTGCGCGCGCATTTGAAAGAGCACGATCATGCGCACGCGCCTTCGCCACCCTCTACACCAGTTCCTGCGACAAAATAGTTTTTACTGCACTGGTCGCGCGTTGAGTGTGTAATACGCATCCGTATGCAGCAGCATCTCGGCCTTCGCGCTGCGGAGTCCATCTGCGTGAAGTTCGTGAACGAAACCATCACGCATTCCATCGATGGCGAGTTCCACTGTTCGGCCATCATCGCTGACAGAGAGTGGCTGTACGACAAGTTTTTCTGTGTCAACTTCCGGACTTCCGTATGGCGCATGTAGCAGATATGTATATGAAGTCATTCGATATGAATCAGGATTCATCGCTGTCGTTCGATCGACGGGCTCTGTGAATTCCAGACGAAAGCCCGCGGGGCGCGCACGCATTCGCAATATCTCGAATGGAGTTTCGCCACCCCAACGAACGCGCTGAATTCCTTGCGTCGCTTCGCCGAGCGAAGCCCATCCTCGATTTGTTTCGCCGCAGAGCAGCGATCCATCCTTGTCCCAAGCAAGCCGAATGATTCCGCAATCAAAGCCGCTACGAAATGGAAAGCACGCTCCTTGCCACTTGCCGCCAACTTTTTCCAGATCGACACGCATGAGGCACGCAGAATATTGATCAGAGATGATGATCTGATTTGCAAATGGCCCAAACTTTCCGTTGGTTGTATCCCACACGAATTGCCCAGCACTTCGGCCCATTTTGTCATATGGAAACCACACGGCAGGGAAAACAAGCGTGGGCATTTGCTTCTGCGCTTCGACGATGCGCTTTCCATCTGGATAATCATTTGGAGTATTTTCGTTTTTTGTTGGTCTCTGCGCGCCAAGTGTGTCAGGCGTTCCATCTGTTGTTGGTACTGGATATGCAACCTTGGATTTTGGATTGAATGTGTCAAGAATTCCAAAGGGGTGCCCATGCCAACTTCCTTCTTCGAGCACTGAGAGTTTGTTCGTCGGACACCACTCTCCTTGATTATCACTATAGAAAAAATCGCCACCTGGGCTTCGCGCGATTCCACAAGGCGAGCGCAATCCCGCTGCGATGGGAGTGAACGACCCATCGGGAGAAATCTTGAGTGTCCAACCGCGCCAAGCTGGTGCACCGAAAGGTTGAGATCCAAATGGACGATTGAGTGTGACCCACGCATTCCCATCGTCATCAAAGACCGGACCGAAGGTGTACTCGTGATAGTTGCCGGAGATACTCCACGCATCGCAGATCGTCTCGATTCGATCTGCACGACCATCATTATTCGCGTCGCGCATGCGTGAGAGTTCTCCACGCTGGGTGATGTAAAGCCAACCATCACTGACACTATTATTTTTGTCAGTGAACTTCAGCGTCAGACCAAGCGGTTCCTGCAAGCCATCAACAAAGAGAGACCACTTTGGATCGGCAGTCGATGCACCAGCGATCAACCATACTTCGCCGTGGCGTGTACTGACCATAATTTGATCGCCGTCCATCGGAAGAATGCCAGTGACTTCCGCCACAATTCCTTTTGGAACTGGAATCGTTTCGATTTTCCAATATTGTGCCTCGCGCTTTGGAAATCTTGCGGGAAGAATGTCCATCTTTTTTTCTGTGGTCTTTGGTTCATCTTGAGCGCGAAGTGTTTGCGTGAGTGACAAAGACACGAGAGTCAATAAAAATAAAATGTGAGTTCTAATTTTTTTCACCAGGCATACTCCAAACGAATGCGCGCCTCATATGGACGCTCGGGATCTGAACCAGTTCGAAATCCAACAGGCACAAGTAATTCACTTGCGCTTGTTTGGTCACTCGTATCAACTGCCCGTACGAAAGCTGGACCACCCGTCACAAAAATTGTTGGACCGCTTTGTGCCTTCCAACTATTTTGAACAGCTGTACCCGCATTGCTTGCGCTGGCGATCCTCTCAATCTCTGGTGCGGTCCAAGCCCGAATGTTCACACCCATCGGCTCATTTTTTGCACGGATTATGAATTCTCGAACAAGATGCGCCCCGCCGATAGCTGGGGCGGGGGCGATGCGCTCCTCTATATATAGAGTGTCGTCTGCGGTGCGAAAGGTTGGAACGCCGGTCGAATCTCGGTCGCTTCCCAAGAAACGCCAGCCAGCCTCGCGTCCTGATTTTTCTGGCCACTTCGCTTGCGAGTTTGGCAAGATCGCAACCGCATCTCCAAGCGGAAAGTCAATCACCTCAATTCCGGCAGGTTCGCATAAGAGTCCAGCGCGACCAAACCAAGTTCCTGCAGCGTCCATAAACTTTCCGCGCCAGGCTTTGGCGGTGCGACGATGGTCGCCGTCATAGACAAAGTGGACTTGCTCTGGAAATCCAACGGCGAAGCAGCGTGCAGAAAGTCCATTCATAAAAGTTCCAAGCACAATCGGTCGTTCCTGTGGCATCAAGTCAAATTCGTTGCCCGCAACCATGCCCTTTGGCAAGGGCATCGAAGATCCCAGCGACAAATAAGTCCAGATCGCTTCAATTTGTTTGGAAGGATCGCCACCGCAAACTTCAGGCTTGATGCGCTGCCCCGGTTGCCAGAATGTTGGCATACGCGTTCCAGGATAAATCGCTGCTGGATTTCGCATGTACTTTTCAAACCAAGAGTGGCGCAGTCGGGCGTAGGTGTATGAAAGATCGATCGCGGGCACACCCAGTGATGGATAACCAGAAATTCCGTGACATGAAATGCATGCGAGTCCATCGAGTCCCGCCAGTCGAGTTCCAGCTTCGACCATTTCATCGGTGATGACAGAATCAACTTCTTCGCGGGGCGCGTGATCGGCGGCGGCAAGAAGGGCGGGAAATGGCTTGCTTGATGCCGCGCCAAAGAGTGGCATCCGAGTGAGAACATATGGTCGAACACTGCCATTTCCAGCGAGAATCTCGGTTATTGCACTCGTACGCAATTTCGCACCAGCATTATTGAGAGTTGGCGGAACGCGACCTTGCTCGCCGATGTCGGCAGTTCCAGCAAAGAGTGCCATCGCTTCGGCGGTTGGCTGTCCAACATCTTGACGAGAGTGACATCCAGTGCAATTCAATGCAAGCAAGTGAAGCGCAAGAGATTCTTCCGCAGGAAGCGGAGCGACAAATGACTTCACATTTGTAACAAACTCTCGAAGTGCGTCACGTTCGCTTGGCGTGAATTCATAATCCGGCGCAGCAAGTGGAGGATCGTTCGCCAAGCAACCAAGCGAAGGATCTAGGTTTTCAAGTGGCGTATAAATCTTTGGTGCGGCAGTTTCAGCCGAGAGCGCGACTTCAGGAGAACCGTGACACTGCACACATCCAACTTGTATAAAGAGTTCGCGACCTTCTGCGATATCTGCTTTCGTAAATTGTGCATTATCGGCAACAGGCGGACGCAGTTCGATTGCTTCGCGCGTATATGCACTCGCCGGAATTTGCTGTCGATCTTGATTTGGACCACTCCAATCGACGCGAAGGCCGGCATTCCCCGCTCCCTCAAAGTATGTAACGAGAATTTCGTGAGGGCCAGCCGTGAGCATCAATGTCCCTTTTTTCCAATCGGGTCCATGGACACCAGGATTTTCAACGAGCACATTGCCATCAATTGAAAGCGATGATCCATCATCGCTTCCAAGCCAGAGAGTCCACGATCCATCGGTTGGAATTGTCAGCGTCGCTTTGTATCGCGCACCCCACGCATCATCACGCGCAAACGAAGGAAGACCAACTTGATCAATGATTCCAGATCGCGTTGGAACATCATTTGCATTTGGTCCAACACCTTCAAATGCACCTTCGAAATAATCAACTGTGATTCCAGGTGCCTTGGTCAGCGCGGTCGATCCATCTGCGCGTTGTCCTTGGCTACGCAAGAGCCAAGATGCCAGTGCTTGGGTTTCTTCATCAGACAAATTCGTCTTTGGCATTTGCCCAGATGGCCAAACGGAAGTCGGATTTTTTAAAAAAGAAATAAGCTCGCTCGCATTCCACTTTGCACCCAGCCAATCATCGCTTGGGGCGGCTGGATGACATGCGGTGCATCCCACGGACAACCAAAGTTTCTCACCGGCTGAAATTTGAGATGGACGAGTTGTCAAAAAAGGAGTCGAAGTTGATCCACCTTGCAGCGAAGAAAGATACGCGGTCAGCTGTCGAACAGTTTTCGCGTTTGCATCTGAACCCAATCCATGCAAGAGGTTTGGCATTCGCATTCCCGTTGAACCAGTATGCGCGGGTGCGGAGAGATAATTTGAAATCCAACTCGAACTCGCGCGCGATCCAATTCGATCGAGCTTCGGCGCGTCAAGCGAACCAGCGCGTGCGGTCACAGTTTGATTGGCGGCATGGCACGCGACACAATTTGATCTTGCAAAAAGAAGATCGCCTGCGCGTTGAGTCGCGGAAACGGAGGCGGCCACCACAGGAGCGGGTGCGACTGGCGTTTCTGAACCCTTTTCACAGGCGATCAAAAATAAGGCTGATACAAGCGTGATTCGTCCGATTGGCATTGACGAAGTGTATTACGAATCACAAATGAAACCGCACTATTGCTGAATTTGATACGCAAGCGTGACGACAGCCTTCACCGTCTTGTTGATTGTGGATGTATCGCTCACGCCATAGTCGCTGATTTCAGTTGATCCAACTGGAACAATCTGAAAAACACCTTGTGAAGCGCTGACCAACCCGCCTACTTCGCTTTTCGATCCTCGCGCAAGAAGCGAAGCGCGCTCATAGCCGTTTTCCGTTGCTTTTTCTAGAAGCGTCATCTTGATTGACTCAAGGATGCTGACATAGTACGAAGGCGATCCAGAATCGATCTCAACACCTTCTTTGATTAAATCCGTAGCGCGAAAAGCAAGATTACGGACGGACTGGACGTCTATTGTCCGAACTGTTGTTCCTTGCGAGAGAACATATGACTCGATCACATTTGTATTTTCTGCTTTTGAATTCTTCGCGTATACGATTGAAGTGTCGACTTCGCATGCGTTGATTTCATCATCCTTGAAGTTGTAAGAGACGATCATTGCCCGCAACTTGTTCGATCCCGTTTCAAGGATTTCAAATGCCTGGGCAAGAGTTTTTGCTCGCGCACGAACCGTTCCGCGCCATGTAGCGCGATCCGATACAACTTCAATTTCAGCAAGCCCTTTCACTTGGATCGGCGCTTCATAATTTTTGGCTCGCACAATCGCTTGACCGATCGACTGTGATGAAAGCACGACGCCCAGCGCGAGTGTTGCACCGAGGCAGAACATGCCAAATCCGAAATTTTTGATGAGCGGGGGAATACGATTTACGAATGAATCAGTCATGAGAAGCTTCCTTGCAAGAAATGAATTGTGGGAGAGACATTCGCGCGACATCCATATCGCGCGGGGAGTCGAGCGTAGATTCGTTTACGACAATGTAAAGTGGTGAAATGAAATTTTTCCGAATCTTGTTTGGAGTCGTGCTTGGTTATGTGGCAGTTGCCTTGATGGTTTCGATTGGAATGACGCTTGGCGCATTTCTCTTGGGTGCTAATCGAGTCTTTGTCGGCGACTCGTGGATGACATCAAGCGTGTGGAATATTTTCGCCTTGGTATTGAGTGTTATCTGCGCATTCTTCGGTGGATTCACCGCGGCTTGGTGGGGAGGTCGTAGCGCTTCAGGTTATGGACTTGCTGTGGCG
>SXGQ01190538.1_pt1 | contig 25191 bp, 27 predicted proteins | sample 3178371 | NCBI WGS metagenome assembly SXGQ01 (sample SAMN11356859, study PRJNA531348) | freshwater metagenome | isolation source: freshwater sample F1-20 | place: China: Fuxian Lake, Yuxi | collected 2017-12-25 | reverse complement strand
TGCAAAACTCAGTCGTCCATTAGAAAAGTCATTCGACAAGGAAGCATTAATCCGCGTTCGTCTTGACTTCTAATGAACAAAGGGAGGTTCTATGAGAGCAGTAAAACCTCTCGACACGGATGGATATACTAAAAATGATTACGTAGCGTATGTGTCCCAGAGTTATACGATTACCTCTGGGTCACTTACGAACACTGAGATAGTTACAATAGATTTCGCTGACCAACCTTCCGATGATTGGAAGTATCAACAAACCAGTGATTTTGACTTAGGACATCTAAATTCAGCAAGTGGTATATATTCATATCCGTTGTACAGTTTACTAAATCGCGCATTTTATTCTTCCCAGTCGTTGGTAGAATATGGTACTTCGTCAGTAGCAGTGACGAAATTTACACCAAGTCAATCGTTATATGTGTTTAATATAGCAAACTCTGCAGTTGGGGAGGGAGTAGGACCTGGTAGTTTTAGTATTAGAGTCTCTGGGTCATCTCCAATTCTCGATGATGGTTACGGTCGATTGTATGTAAATAATACTGGTAGTGTGGTGGGTAACATTTTTTACAAGCATGGTATAGCTATGGTAAAAAATAATATATCAGCACCATCCCAGTCTATTTCAACAAATGGATTAAAGTTAGCACCGTTTTTAAATGTAACAGCAGCATTTAGTTCATCGTTTACAATCACACAGCATACTATAGTATGTAAAATTCGACCAACAGAGTTTAATACATCTGTGTTCAACTATACAATAGGTTACTATAGAGCAATTACTGGTTCGTATGTATCTGCGTCACAAACAATTACATACACTAACTATGTTCCCAATATATCATCTTCCGCTAGCGCATCGTCAGGACAATCATTGGGAGGATTATTTGATTCTGGTTCTTTAACACCATATGTAACAACGATTGGATTATACGATAAAAATTTCAATCTTGTAGCTATGGCAAAGTTAGCAAATCCAGTACCAAGAGCAAAAAATGTAGACCAAACTTTTATTGTAAAGTTTGATACCTAATGTGGAGAATATAGCATGTCAAAATTATTAGATTTATTTAATGGTTCGCAATACGCAAGATTGAATAGTATTTCAGGAGGACCAGCAGGATCAAAAAATTTTAGTGTTCGTAAACAATCAAACACCGAAGAAAATATTCGTCAAGAAAATGCAGTAGATTTTTTTCCAAACACGTATCAAAATGGATTTGATGTAAACCAACAAAGTTTAAGTGTACAAGGATTTGCAAAATCACCAACAACACAAACATCTAATTTTACTGGTAACCCAATAGGTACGGCAACAGTAGAAAATAACGCATTTGATTCATACAATCGTTTTGCAAATGATGCATTCCGCAACTCATATAGTTCAAAGTTAGTTCACAAGTTTTTGGCAACAGATTATACAAAACAATATAATACACAACAAAAAACATCGGCAGGAGTTGTATTAACATATAACGTCTAATATAGACGAGGTTACGATGAAACCCAGAAGTGCAAAGAATAAGGGTAAGCGGTTACAAAATGCAATACGGGATTTAATACTAGAACACTTTCCACAGCTAGAACCCGATGACGTAGTATCTACGTTGATGGGTGACTCGGGGACAGATATCAAACTGTCCCCCGCTGCTCGGAAAGTGTTTCCGTATTCTCCTGAATGTAAGAACCAAGAAAAGGTGAATATCTGGTCGGCCCTTGAACAAGCAGAAGATAATACCAAAGAAAATACCTATCCAGTCGTATTCTTTAAACGAAACAATACGAAAACATATGCGATTATACCCGCAGACCATTTCTTTGAATTGACCAAACCAAAAAATACAAATTAATAAATCAACACTTGATTTTTCGATAGAGAGATGTTATTATTCATCATATGAACCTAATATCTCTTTTATCGCAAATACTCGGTGATTACAAGCAAATGGGAAAGGGGGAGCACTACTTCTCCTGTCCGTTCTGCCATCATCACAACAAGAAGTTCGCGGTGAATGTTATCAAGAACAAATGGAAGTGTTGGGTATGTGGAGCACGTGGTCGGCATTTGATTGGGTTGTTCAAGAAGTTGGATGTCTCACCAGCACAAATCAAAGAACTAAAGAAGTATCTCAACGACGATGATGTTAAGAGTTATGTAGATACTGACCCAGATGAAGTCGTAGAACTCCATTTACCCTATGAGTTCAAACCACTTTGGAAACCCACCAACACCTTTGAATACAAGCACGCAATTAACTATTTGAAGAAGCGTGGTATTACGGGATACGACATCATCAGGTATCGTATGGGATATTGTGAGACAGGCACCTATGGTGGTCGTATCATTGTTCCGTCCTATGGTGTAGATGGAAAACTAAACTACTTTATTGCCCGTGCATATCACGACGCGGGTATGAAATATAAGAACCCACCAGTCTCGAAGAATGTTGTGGTGTTCGAAGAACAAATCAACTGGAACGAACCTGTTGTATTGGTGGAAGGTGTGTTCGATGCACTGGCGGTTCGTCGTAATGCAATCCCGATGTTAGGGAAGTTTATACCGAAGAAGTTGGAAGTCAAACTACTTGAAAATCGTGTGAAGAAGGTGTATATTCTTCTTGACGATGATGCAAAGACGGAAGCAATACAACTGGAACGCAAGTTGTCTGCATACGGAATACAAGTATCACAAGTGTCGGTGAGTGGTGGTGACGCCGCTGACCTTGGGTTCCACAAGACCTGGGAGTTTATTGATAACTCTAAGGCAACTACCTTTAAGGACTTTATACAAAATAGGTTATCAAACGCATGAATATAAGTGTCCCATTTCATAAATTAAAGAAAATAGTCCACCTCGCAGATATTCATATTCGATTATTTAAGCGACACGACGAATACAACGAATGTTTCCAGACTCTCTATAACCAGTTGCGTCAAGAAGATTTGACCGACTCGGTTATTGTTGTTGCTGGTGACATCGTGCATGCTAAGACAGATATGAGTCCTGAGATGGTGGTGATGGCTACAGAGTTCTTAAAGACTCTGGCAGACATCGCACCAACGGTGATTATCGCAGGGAATCACGACCTCAACTTATCCAATATGAACCGTTTGGATAGTTTGACCCCCATCGTCAATAGTATCAATCACAACGACCTTCATTACTTTAAGCACTCTGGTGTCTACACGATTGCAGACACCGACTTCGCAGTATACTCCATTCTTGATGACAAGGAGAAGTGGCCGTCCCACAAGAATTGCTCTTCTCGTCGTAAGGTGGCTCTCTATCACGGACCTGTGTTCGGGGCTACGACCGATGCTAAGTATACGATTACCAATCGACATGTAGATGTGTCGGCATTCAATGGGTTTGATATGGTCTTACTTGGTGATATCCATAAGCATCAAGTATTACAAGAACGAGACACAGAAAGTAAGAAACCAGTAGTGGTCTACGCATCATCCCTTATTCAACAGAACCACGGTGAAAGTCTTGACAATCACGGATGGTGTATGTGGGATGTCCATAACTGCACCTTCCAATTTCGTCCACTTCCAAATAACTACGGATACTATACAGTTGAAGTTCAAGGTGGGAAAGTTCCTGTCTTAACGGATGTGCCTAACAATGTTCGTATGCGGATATTCACTGGCACCTTGGATACTTCTGCGGTCAAGAAGTTGACTGCGGTGTTACGCAAGCAACATAATATTATTGAGTTGAGTATCAACAAGTCACGATATGATAGTAGTAATCGTGAGAAGTTGAGAAGTGGTATGGAAATTATGGATGTCCAGAACATCAACAATCAAAATCAACTTATTCAAGATTGGTTAGAACGACAATACGATAATACGATTGATAAGCCGTTGATGACGAAGATATTAGATGTGAATAAGAATCTTAATAATCAAATCAATCACGATGACCAATCCCGCAATGTGAATTGGCGTCCCCTCCAACTCAAGTTTTCTAATATGTTCTCTTATGGCGAGGACAATGTGATTAACTTTGGGAAGATGAAGGGGATATATGGTATCTTTGCCAATAATGCCTCTGGTAAGAGTTCTGCGATGGATGCTCTTATCTTTACCCTTTACGATAAGACCCCACGTGCGTTCCGTGGTGACCATATAATGAATAATCGTAAGGATGAGTTTACTTGTCAGTTAAAGTTTGAAATCAACAATGAAATATTCTATATTCGTAGAACGGGCACTCGTAAAAAGACGGGTGATGTCAAGGTTGATGTCTCATTCTGGCGGGAGAACGAGGACGGAACCCACGAGTCGTTGAATGGTGAGGACCGCCGTGATACGAACGCCAACATCAGAAACTATGTGGGCACATATGAAGATTTCGTCTTGACGGCGTTAAGTAGCCAAAACTCTAATGCGTTATTCATTGATAAATCCCATAGTGAACGTAAAGACCTTCTTATTCAGTTTATGGGATTAAGTATCTTTGACAAGTTATGCGATACGGCAAACGATGAGATGAAAGAAATCTCTGGGGCACTCCGTAAGTTTAAGAAGGTTGATTTTGCCCAGACTTTATCCGATACGCAAAGTAAGTTAGATACCACCCGTGAGGAGCATGAACGGGTAGAAGGGTTGTTCTCTAAGATTAAACAGGAACAGGAAACCCTCTATGAAAAGTTAAAGGGTTTACAGGAACAAAAACGACCTGTTCCAAATATTGAATTAGATATTGATACTCTCTTATCAAGTAAGGAGAAGGTAATTGATCTTGCGGCATCGTATGAAAAAGATAAGGGTGAAGCAGAAGAACGATTACAATACATCCACGATACCATTAAAGAAAAAACAACAGAGGTGGTCGATGCGGATATATCCACACTTCGTAAGGATGCTGAGGAACACACCAGACTAACTGAACTCTTGGGTAAGGGTAGTAATGCATTAAAACTGACCACCTCGAAGATTGGGGAGAAGGTAAAGTTCCAAATCAAACTCGACAGCTACAAGTATAATCCAGAGTGTGATATCTGTGTTGAGAATAACAAAACAATCATCTCAGATAAGCAACAAGTGGCACACGAGTTGTTGGAGTTAGAAGAGATGCGAATTAAGCAAACGACCGCTATCGAAGAAATCAAACAACAAATAGAACCTTTGGTCAATAGTGTCAATCGTTGTGCATACTACGAGAAGATACAAAGTGAAGTCCAACAATTCCAGAAGAAGGCCAGTGGGGTCGAGTTGGAAATCCAGAAGATACTCACGAACATCGAAAAGTGCGATCGCAAGCGTGAACAAGTGGAGAAGGACATCGAACTCCATCGGTCAAACAAAGAAAACATCGAATACAATATTGAGATAGATGAACATATCACGCATGTCCAGTATGATATTACTACATCGAAGAAGAAGGCTGACCATATGGAGAAAGTGGTTCGTGACCTGCATGGTGAAATTAAGGTCTTAGAAGCAACCAAGACAGACATTATGAACCAGATTAAAGAAGCTGAGGAGTTGGAGGCTACCTACGAGGCGTATAAGTATTATATGGAAGCGGTGGGTCGTGATGGTATTCCATATGATTTGATGAGTAAGGCAATCCCGAACATCGAAGCTGAAATAAATAATATTTTAAGTCAAATTGTAGATTTCACCATTTCACTCGAAGTGGATGGAAAGAACATCGTGGGTAAGTTAAACTACGATTATGACCGCGTATGGCCGCTAGAAAACTCGTCGGGTATGGAGCGCTTCATTAGTAGTCTGGCAATCCGCGTAGCCTTGATGAACGCAAGTAACCTTCCCAAGTCCAATTTCTTGATTATTGACGAAGGGTTGGGAACATTGGACGCTGAGAATATGACTTCAATGCATACACTATTTGGTATCTTAAAGGCACAGTTTGATTTCCTTATCGTTATCAGCCATTTGGATGTGGTCAGAGATATGGTAGACAATTTAATTGAGATAAAAAGAGAGGACGGATTCTCCTATATCCAATCGTGATAACTATTTATATTGAGTAGGAATCACGATGAGACATTATGCCACGAACTAGAAAAGCATTATCAAAGCAATTTTTAAACCAGGTACCTGTCTTGATTCAAGATTCAAGTCAGGAATCTGTGTATTTTAACATAAAAAAGCTAGATAGCTATTTTACTGGTGGAAAAAATGCTTTTCTTATTACAGGAACAGGATTACTTGAACCAAACACCACAATACAACTTGAAATATTAGATGTAAACGGGAACAGTGTGTATGTAGAAGCTATCAGTAATTTTTCTGAAGCAGGATCACGTGTAGTAGTAGTTGAAATATATGAAAACACCCCACGTGGTCCCGCTACCTTAACTATTTTAGGAACAGCGAGACTATTGGGAAATGGACAATCAATACCCAATGAATGGCAAGGTCGGGTCAACTTACGTTGGCAGAAAAAACTTATTATAGAACCAAAAGCAAGAAACAATACACCTATTAGATTGAAGAGACGACCTGAAATTATTACAAATGAATTACTATTGACTGGTTCATTGTTGAGTCAATCTAATATAAATGTTGATCTTGGTTTGGTTACACTAATACCGAAAAATGTATTGAATAAGCAGAGGGGATATATCGTCGCGTTGAACAGCGGTGATGCATTTAAATCGTTTCATTTGACACCAAAGATAACGGGAAGTGTTACACTACAAGAACGAGTATATAGAGGCACCATACCCGCCACAACGGAATCTATACAGATAGTAGTAAGTCACACAGCGTCTATAAATTTACCATTATCACATTTAAACGCATCACGGTCATTCACCGATAGTAATATAACAAGTTCTACCGATAATAGTATTCTTAACATAACACCACTGCAGAACGGACAGTATGAAATCAACGACACTTTATACACTGCATCGGCTACAACCTATGTACGAAACGCAAGGTCGATTACTGGATCGGTAAATTATTTCTATGTAAGTGAAAGTTCTGCATTGATAACCAGTAGTATATTATCATTTGCAAAACTTCGTATTATCAATCTAGATACCGTTAGCGGTGAAATCTTTAGAGTTAAAGCATCTAGTAAACAAGCAGGTGCACAAACAGATTTTGGTTTCGTAGCGGATACACCTACGACTGTTGGTGAGCTACTAATCACCAGTTCTGCAGACCAAGATGATAAAGAACAACCTATTGGTGTCTTTAATACCCAAGCTATACTGACTGCAAGTTGGTACGCACACAACGTCACGGGGTCTGGAATACCAGATACATCATATGGTGATGATACACTAAACGCGTCCACTCATATTAGTTTAAGTCGTGATGACTCACATATGCTGGATGCTGCATATGCAGTGACAACAACAAGTAGTTATTTTATTGGAACACGAGAAGAGTTCGCAGTTTTCCCAACATCAGAGTATACATTGAAGTTTGATAGTTATGTATATACAACATCTGGGGCATTTGCCTTTACTGCAAGTACTTATAATACGGATGTATACATAACAGGTTCTTCTATCGCTGGAAATAATCCTTTCGGTCAAAAAATCGGTTCGGTAACAACGGCAGCAAATGTAGGATATTTTCCAAATAAAACATTCAATTTTACAGTTCCACGTAGTGGTAGTGCAGGATTACGATTTGTTGTAAACAATGGGTTTTGGCAGTTTGCGAACGTATCACTAAAGGTTGCAGAAGAATACGCCTTTAATCCAGACGAGGTTACGATTACCATTCCAAATAATGCAGCAAATACTTCAAGTCTAGTATTTAAAACTGACTTATTTGATGTTAACAACAACGCATTAGATTTGAATATTCAATCAATCCCAACTATCTTTACTGGTTCACGACGATGAGCATAGATAAATTATTCGAACAAGTATTAGCAATTAATGAATATGTTGACCAACACAACTTTTTGGTAGAGAAACTCGCACCAGAACTTGTAGAGGAGTTGACTATCACCAACACAGATACATTGGAAGAAGCAAAGAAGAAACGTAAGAAGGCAAAAAAGAAGATTAAACGTTATGGATATTTCTACCCATTATATCCTCAAATAATTAAAACTGGTGAACCACCAAAACAAGAACCAACAACACCACCAACGGAACCGACCGATGGGGGTGATACTGGAACAGGTGATACTGGTGGTGACGCTGGCGGTGGTGGTGATGGTGGTGGAGTAGAAGAAGATAAACGTATACCACGAAAGCCAGGTCAACCAGCGGGTAGTAAGAAACACTCTGATTTATACACCGACGAAAACCCTAAGGGAACTATCAAAGGATTGAAGTTTGCCACACCAGCGGATGCTAGTGCTAGTGTATCAAAGATTCGTAATAGTGGTCGTAGTCATGCACACAAAATACAAGCTGCGGTAGCTATGGAACAACGGGCAAAGGCAGCAGGTAAGGCATCGGCAGCGGCGGTGTATCGTAAGTTTATCAATAGTATGAAAAAGAAAACAGACGAAGTAAAGCCACAAAATGTAGATAATGCATTTGCATTTCCATATTCACTTGGTCCGGAGCATGATGATGAACTTATCAATAACGAAGCGTTATCAAGTACGGAACGGATGCGTAGGTACAATAAGCGTCACCCCGAAAAGGTTCGTCAGTACCTTAAAAAAACTCAGGATGACCGTGTTGCCCGTAACCGTGACCGCAAAAAAGCAGTAAAGAAACACGGCAAAACAAAGATGAAGAACCATGACGTACATCATCCAAACGGACCACATAATGGTGGTGCTCGATTGGTACGTAAAGATCATGGACGAGATAAGAAAAACGAAAATATTGAGTACGTATATCTCTCCGAGTTATTAGAAGGTAATGTACCAAATGGTCCGTGGATATTATTATCAGAAGGTGGAGCAGCAGGACATTTAGCGCATCCATATGAAGATGATAGTTTGACGTTTAAAGATTTAAAAGAAATGGCAAAACGTGGTTTGGTCGGTGGATTAGATACAGAAGGTCCAGTTACCGAAAAACTTGACGGACAGAACATCACCTTTAGTGTACGTGATGGTCGTGTGGTATTTGCTCGTAATAAAGGTCAAGTCAAAAATCGTGGACAGAACGCATTACCAGCAGCAGACTTACGACAAATGTTTGCTGGTCGTGGTGATATAGAAAAAGCATTTGGAAACTCAGCAGATGACTTACAAGCAGCAGTAGACGCATTACCACAAGAACAACGAGACGCGATGTTCGGTGATGGTAGTAAGTTTATGAATGTAGAAATTATATTTCCAGATACAAAAAATGTTATTCCATACGGTAAACCAGTGTTGGTATTTCATGGAACTATCGAATACGATGATGCAGGGGAAGAGATTGGTCGTAATGTAGATGATGCAAAAATTTTGGACCAACAACTTCAAGCAGTTAGTGCACAAAAACAACGCACATTCGGCATATCAGGTCCACAACCTATTACATTTAATGATGCCGACACAGTACGTAATAAAGAACGATTACAACAATACGGTGCAGAAATTGCACGTATTCAAAAAGAATATGACCTTGACGATAACTCCACACTAGAAGATTACAAGGTTGCGTGGTGGAGTAGAGAAATAGACAATATGGGTATCGATTGGACCCCACAAGAACGTGAAGGTCTTATTCGTCGTTGGGCAATGGGTGAAAAAAAGTTTGGGGTCAAGGATATTGAAGATCCTGAAAAGAAAAAAGTATTTAGACAATTTGAAGTAAACGAACTTAAAGATAAACAAAAGGCTGCTACTCGTCCCATAGAACGTATTTTTTTACGTATTGGTGCGGATACGTTACTACGCGTCACTAATACTCTTGGAGCTAATAACCCAGAGATGGCAGCACAATTAAAACAAGAAGTTAAAGATGCTATAGAAAAGATTAAAGACGCTGGTGATGAAAATCAATTGGCAATGTTACAGCAACAAATAGAACGGTTAGATGACCTTGGTATTGAACGTGTAGTTCCAAGTGAAGGACTGGTATTCATCTATAATGGTAAACCATATAAGTTTACTGGAGCATTTGCACCAGTCAATCAAATTCTTGGTATGATGAAGTTTCAACGTGGTAAAGCTAAGGTTGTTGATGAACCAGAAAAGAAACCAGAAGAAAAACCAACAGAAAAACCACAAGTAACTAAACAAACAACAACCACGCCAACGGGTGAACAACGAACTATCGCTGTATTTCCTGGACGTTTCCAACCATTCCATGCAGGACATTATAGTATTTATCGTGCATTGGTGGAAAAGTTTGGTAAGGAAAACGTCTATATTGCAACCAGTGATAAGACTGACGCAACTAAATCACCATTTGGTTTCAATGAGAAGAAAGATATCATTACAAAAATGTTTGATATACCAGAAGAAATGGTGGTACAAGTAAAAAATCCATACTCACCTGTTGAAATCACAGGTAACATGCCAGACAATACAGTTATTGTCACAGCAGTTAGTGAGAAGGACTCAGAACGTTTATCTGGTGGTAAATATTTTACACCATATGATGGTAAAAAAGCTACACAAGGATTTAAAGACAAAGGATATTTCATAGTCGCACCAGAAATGCAACTACAACTTCAAGGTAAAAATATTAGTGGAACTCAAGTACGTGCATTGTTGGGTAATCCAAATATTACCGATGAAGCAAAGGAAGAAATCTTTACAATGATATACGGTAAGTTTGACCCTGGTATATTTAAAAAGATTGTCAGAACTACCACCGACTCAGAAAAAGCATTGGCACTTACACAACAGCATGGTGGTGAAAAAGCTGCAAAACCACGAGTAGCAAAGAAAGTGGCAGAACCACAAAAAGGTGCAAGAAAGAAAGCATCAAAACCAACACCAAAAGACCCATCATTCTACAAACCTGGTGAATCGTGGGAAACCGAAACTGGAAACTTTGGTGGTAAGAATAAGAAAAGTCAAGTAAGATATTATAAAACAAAAGAACGAGCTGATAAGTTCGCTAAATCATAAGAGGTTACTATGGCACGCATGGATGAAAAAGCAGTAGCAGATGTAAGAAAAAGAATTGGTGAAGTAATGAACAAACAAGAACAAAAACTTGTATTTGGATGGCGTCCACAACAAGTAGAACGACAAGAAGGTGAAGTGTGGGAAGATCACGATGGTAAAAAATGGACAAAGAAGAATGGTCTTGTTCAAACTGTTACAAAACTTGATGGATTTAAAACTCCGTGGTGGTGTCCAAAATGTGGTGTTCCACTCAACGGACATCATTTAAAAGCATACAAGAAAGCAGGTCACTGTCACGAATGTATGTTGAAAGAAGAGATGGAATTAAAAACGTCTGGTAAATGGCATGACGCAATAATTGAAAAAGGTCGTCAAAATCATATGGCAATAATACGAGATAAGATACAAGAATTACAAAATTATCACGAAAACCTTTCTCAACCAGAATTTATCCATGCAGATAATGAAAAAATCTTGATGATTGAAAAGTGGGACATGGATATCAATACAGTCAAGAAGGATTTGATGGAAGAAATTACTAAACTACAAAAGCATTTAGAAATGGTTGAGTCTGGAATGAGTGAAGAAGAAATCAAACAATACTACGAATCACAGGAAAAATAATATGAAGATTAAATTATTATTTGTGTTTTTGATATTCGCCGGAGTCATGTACTGGCAAGACTCTACCAGCGATGACGCAATGGATAAATACATTGAAGAATATAAAGTATTTCAAGCTAAGGCAGATTCGGTCACAGAATTAGCAGATAGTTTGAAAGAAGAAATTACCATTGCTGATAACGAATCACGAGCAGCAGAAAGTCGTGCAAAGACACTCAGCCGTCAAGTTAATACTTTACGAAATGAAACGTTGAGTATGGAAGAACGAGCAGAAACCATGAAAGAAGTTCTTCTTGATACTTTAGAATTAGCTCGTCAAGTATTACCGCTCAAAGATTCTATTATAGCAAAACAGAAGGAAACTATTGACGTACAAGGTGGACAAGTTAAAGAATTAGAAAGTGCATTGTTGAGTAAAGATAATGCATTACGTATAGCTTTGATGCGTGGTGATAGTCTCCAAATGGTAGTTAATCTGATTCCACCTGCCCCAAAAAATCCAAATCGTATGTTTGGTATTAAACTCCCAAGTCGTAAGGCATCATTTGTAGTTGGATTAGCAATGGGTCTTGGAGCGGGAGTTCTCGTAATCAAATAGAGGTATTATGAACGCAACAGCGCAGCAGTTACGTGAACGTATTAAAGAAGAATATAAGAAGTGTGCAATACAGCCAGATTACTTCTTATCAAAATATTCATACATTCAACATCCGATCCGTGGTCGGGTGTTGTTTGATTTATACAAATACCAGAAAAACACTTTGTATGACTTTGAGAAAAGTGATTATAATATCGTTCTTAAAGGTCGTCAGATTGGTATTTCTACGTTAGTTGCAGGATACGCACTATGGTTAATGTTATTTCACAAAGATAAAAATGTCCTTGTTATCGCAACCAAACAGGAAACTGCAAAAAACTTGGTTACCAAAGTTAAATTTATGCACCAAAACCTTCCAACATGGTTACGAGGTGAAATAACTACAGATAATAAGTTATCACTTCAGTTCTCTAATGGGTCACAGATTAAAGCGGTCGCATCATCACCAGATGCAGGACGTTCTGAAGCATTGTCTCTCCTCATCCTTGACGAAGCGGCGTTTATTGATGACGCTGATATAATCTGGACGGCAGCATCATCTACATTATCAACGGGTGGTAAAGCAATATTACTTTCTACTCCAAATGGTGTGGGTAACTTCTTCCACAAGATGTGGCAACAAGCAGAAACTAAAACCAATGGATTCAATCCTATTCTATTAGATTGGAGAGTTCACCCAGAGCGTGACCAAGTATGGCGTGACCGTCAAACGGAATTAATGGGTGAACTACAAGCATCACAAGAACACGATGCTTCGTTTATCTTTTCTGGTAATACTGTGATTCCACCAGAAATTATTGAGTTTTACAAAGCATCATTTGTTCAAGAACCAGTTACCAAAGGTGGGTTTGATGGAAACTTATGGGTATGGGAATATGCACAATCTGGTCGGTCATACATTGTCTGTGCTGACGTTGCTCGTGGAGATGGTGAGGACTACTCGGCATTTCACGTAATAGATGTAGAATCGTCTACCCAAGTAGCAGAATACAGAGGAAAGGTAGAAACCAAGCAGTTTGGAAATATATTGGTGTCCATCGCAACAGAATATAATGATGCATTACTCATCCCAGAAAATAGTAGTATAGGATGGAATACTGTACAACAGATTATTGACCGTGGGTATAAAAATCTATTTTATATGTCCAAAGATTTACAATACGTTGATGTCGAACACCAAATGACGGGACGATACAGAGCAGAGGAACGACAAATGGTTCCTGGGTTTACGACATCACAACGCACTCGTCCGTTGGTAATCGCAAGATTAAAAGAATATATGTTAGAAAATAGTTTTACTATTCGGTCAGCAAGAATGTGTGCCGAATTAGAAACATTTATTTGGAAGAATGGTAGACCAGAAGCATTACAAGGTTATAATGATGATTTAACAATGGCATTGTGCATCGGTTTATGGGTTCGTGACACTGCTCTTAGATTACGTCAGGAAGGCATAGAACTGACGAAGATGGCGTTAGACAAGGCCAGGTATAATGTGGTTGGTCACATCTATACAAACAGAGATAGAGCACAAAATCCATACGAGATGCAAGTCGGAATTGAAAAGGAAGATATTAGGTGGTTACTAGGATAATACACTATTTATAATGTAGTGTTTTTATTGGATTTAACTATGATTAAACTAATTGATATTTTGTTAACGGAAAAGTGGACAAAGAAATATAAAACGTCCATAAATTGTAGTAATCCAAAGGGTTTCAGCCAAAAAGCACATTGCGCTGGACGCAGAAAACGTAAGCGTGGTGGGAAAACAACATCAAAACCGGTATAAGATATGACCAGAGATGAACTTTTAGAAATTGTCCGTGAAGAATTAGAAGCGGAATTAAAAGAACGCACTGTAGCTCGCCGCGAACCACCACGTAAGATGGATAAGTCGCAAGTCAAAACGCGCGATAGTGTTGGTAAGAAGTTATTAAAGAACAAGCGTTCTATTCGTTACTTCAAGGATAAATTTGGGGATGATTGGAAATCTTATCTTTACGCAACAGCGACCAACATATCAATAGATGGTAAAAAAAGGAAGGGTAAATAATATGGAATACAGAGAATATTACACCTATATTTTTGAAGATTGTGATTGTTTGCACGAAGCCGATTGTGGTTGTGGTGAACAAGAAGAAGGATATCCTGGGTTTGGATACAAAGAAACAGAAAGTGATTTTGCAGATCCACGATTACAAAAAATGAAAGAAATCGTAGCATTACTAGAAAAGAATACACCAACTAGTCCTGAAAAATGGGCACGTGCAAAGGCAGCGGCTCGTTCAAAGTTCAAGGTCTATCCATCAGCATATGCAAATCTTTGGGCAGCAAAAAAGTATAAGAGTATGGGTGGTGGTTGGAGAAAAGGTAAGTAATAAACATTTTGGAGATGTAATATGATTAGATTAATGGGATTAGTACCTGGCATTAAGGCACTTGGCAACAGACCAGTTGGGTCGGTAAAAGAAGCTCTTGACACCGTTGGTAAAGAAGATGGTGATATCGATAATGATGGTGATAAAGATTCATCAGACAAGTATTTAAAAGCTCGTCGTGACGCTATCGGTAAGTCAATGGAAAAGAAGGAAGAAATTGGACCTAAAGATGCAATTGATTCTGGTGAATATGATTACGAAGGTGACATGGCAAAGAATCAATTACAAACCATTATTAGAAATGCACAAATGTTGCACGATATGTTGGCAGACGACACCAACTTACCGGAATGGGTGCAAAGCAAGATTACTTTAGCTAAAGAATATACCGAATCTGCAGCGCAATATATCAGTAGTGAAAAAGACCAAAATGGTACAGCTGAAGTTCCTGGAGCAGAAGGCGCAGTTCCAGCACCATCGGGAACAATGTAATGGAAAATGTAGCGAAGTTTTTATCCACACTATTCAATAGTCGTGACCAAGCACATATTTTCCATTTACAAACATCATCATATGCTACTCACAAAGCATTAAACAATTATTATGATGCAGTTGTAGGGTTGGTTGATAGCTACGCAGAAACTTGCCAAGGTCGCTATGGAATTATCCGTGGTTATACTCCACAAAAACAATACTTTGAAAATGATGAAGTAATCAAGTATTTTACTGGATTATCAACCTATATTGATAGTGTTCGTAATGGATTACCACAAGATGGTGACCTTAATAATATTGTTGATGAAATCTCAGCATTGGTGAATTCCACTATCTATAAGTTAAAATATTTAAAATGATTCTTTTAACTGACCTTTTAGACGAAGTTGTAACTGAACTTGACGAAAAGTATAAAACCAAAGGTAATCTTGGTAAATGGCTTCGTCAAAAATGGGTGGATATTTCTCGTAAAAAAGACGGGAAGCATCCTCCATGTGGTGCTTCGGCAGGAAAGAAAGAACGTAAAGGTGGTAGTGCAAAATATCCAAAGTGTAGGCCAGCTCGTTCCGCAGCAGCTATGACTAAAGGTGAAAAACGTTCGGCTGTAACTAGAAAGAGAAAAGCAGGAAATCCAGGTGGAAAACCAACAATGGTTTCTACTTTTACAAAGAAATAAACGCTTGACTTTGAGAGCAACAATGATTAGATTAACTGATATTCTATGCGAAGCATGTTGGGACGGATACAAGCAAGTTGGGATGAAGGACAAAGGTGGAAAGATGGTCCCAAATTGTGTTCCAGTAGAAGAAACACACGTTCCAGGTCACGACGAAGATGAATTAACAGAAGGTGAATTCTGTAATGAATGTCTTATAGAAGTTCTCGAAGGATTACATGAAAATCAACTCGGTGAAGCAGAATATCAAGGTCGTAAAGTTTCTCTCGGTAAGATTATGAGAGGTGATGTAAAGAAGTTTAAAGTGTTCGTTAAAGACCCAAAGAGTGGAAATATTAAGAAAGTAAATTTTGGTCATGGTGGAACGTCAGCAAAACGCCGTGGTGAAAAAACAATGAAGATTAAGAAGAACATTCCTTCTCGTCGTAAGTCGTTCCGTGCAAGACATAATTGCGATAACCCAGGTCCAAGAACAAAAGCTCGTTACTGGGCATGTCGTACCTGGTAAAAATAATATAGGGAGAAACAGAATGATTAAGCTCACAGATTTAATCACAGAAGCAGGTAAGGAAAACCGCATCAATTCAATGCGTTTGGTCGCATTATTGGAAAAGTTAGCACCAACTCTTAAAGCAGCTCAAGAAGAAAAGTTGGCAAAACTAACCGCAGAATTACTTGCAGGAATCACCAAGGTCAATGAAATACCATACAATTACAACACAATGTCAGAATGGCATATGACCGAATTGGCAACCGTAGTGATGCCAGCTCGTGATTTACGTGAAGCATTAAATAGTCTATTGAAGAAACCAACTACGGGATTAGATACACACATCGTTGAAATGGTTATCAAGTCAATAGACGAATTGTATATCTACTAACAAGTTGAGGGGTTATGGCTGATAACAGCATATTTGGCAGACTAAAGAAATTATTTTCTACTAATACGGTAGTTCGTAATGTTGGTGGAAAAAGACTTAAAGTAGCCGACACAGACAACATTCAATCGTTTATCAATAGACGCGGTATTGATAGATACCACCGCGTCTATTCGTCTATGACAGGTGGATATGGTTCTGCTCACGGACGATATGAAGCAGCGGCAGCGTTCCAAGGTTCCCGATTGCAATTGTTCCGTGATTATGATATGATGGATAATGACCCAATCATTTCATCGGTAATGGACATTTATTCCGATGAGTCAACCACGAAAGATGAATTTGGCAATATCCTTACTATTCATTCTAAGAATACACAAATTCAAGAAATCTTACACAACTTATTCTATGATGTGTTGAACGTTGAGTTCAATATGTGGCCGTGGGTCAGAAATATGGTAAAGTATGGAGATTTCTTTTTATATCTCGATATCGACCCAGAATATGGTGTGGTTAATGTATTACCACTTTCTGTCTATGAAACAATTCGTATCGAAGGTCAAGACCCAGGTAATCCATTCTCCGTTAAATTTAAAATTGAAAATGACTTTCTATCGTTAGGTAAAACTGACTTCGACAACTACGAAATAGCACATTTCCGTCTCCTTTCGGACACCAACTTCCTTCCATATGGTAAGGCAATGATTGAAGGTGGTCGTCGTGTCTGGAAGCAATTACAATTGATGGAAGATGCGATGTTGATTCATCGTATTATGAGAGCAGCAGACAAGCGTAAGATTTTAATTGATATCGGTAATATTCCACCGGCAGAAATCGATACGTTTATGAATCGTATTATGGACAGAATGAAAAAAACACCATTGGTAGACCCTGCAACTGGTGATTACAATCTTCGATATAATATGCAAAATATTACAGAAGATTTCTATCTACCTGTTCGTGGTAAGGATTCTGGAACCGACATTCAAAATCTTCCAGGTCTCCAATTTAACGCAATCGAAGATATCGAATACCTTCGTAATAAGTTGATGGCAGCATTCAAGGTGCCGAAGGCATTCTTGGGGTACGAAGAAGATTTAAGTGGTAAAGCAACATTGGCAGCACAAGATGTTCGTTTTGCACGTACTATCGAACGTATCCAACGTATTATGGTGTCAGAACTTACCAAAATTGCTATCATCCATTTATACGTTCAAGGATTTACAGATGAAGATTTAATTAACTTTGAACTTTCGTTGACAAATCCATCAATTATATATGAACAAGAAAAGTTAAACTTGTGGAAGGAAAAGATTGGTGTAGCAGAATCAATTATGAATAGTAAAATGCTTTCACAAGAATGGATTTACCATAATATTCTTGAATTGTCAGATGATGAAATTGTGGAAGAACGTAAGAATATAGAAGAAAATCTTAAACGTATGGCACAACTTGACCAAATTTCACAAGGTGGGGCACAACAACAAGGAATAGCACAATCAGGTGACCAACCAGTTGAAGAACCAACCGGAGATGAAACAATACCAAGTGAAGAAGAGGAACAACAAATATCTGATGTAGATAGTATTTTAGCTTCATTAGACGATGGTGGTGAAGAGAGTGAGTTAGAGGGATACGGTGATGAAGAAGAAGAGTTGGAAGAAGCTAAGATGGGTCGGCCAAAAACAGGTCAACAGTACGGTCAAGATAGTCATCCACGAGGTCGTGATCCACTTGGACATAAAGAAAATATGGATTCATTAACTGTTCGTAAGCAACGAAACGATAAAAGAAAGTCACCACTAGCACTTACTAAAGAAGTTCAAGCGTTGGTGGCAAATTTAAAGAAACCAAGTAAGAAAGTCTTGATGGAAAACCAAGAAGTTACAGGTTCTCTACTAGACGAAAGTAATATTCTGGACCTAGAAAACTAAAGTCTTATTAATATTCGTTATATTTAATATATGACGGTATACTGTCACTAAAATGGGATGTTTATGAAAGCAAACGTCAAGCACAACAAAATACGGAATACGGGCATACTATTTGAACTATTAGTCCGTAAAATTACCTCAGACGCATTGGAAAATCGTAGTAATGATACTGCGGTTAAACTAATGAAGGAATATTTTAATTCCAAGACAGAACTTGGAAAGGAATTAATTCTTTATCGTTCATTTTTCAATGCACAACAACTCAGTGAAACTAAGGCATTTGAACTTCTCAACGTATTAATATCACAACGTAAAAAGTTAAATGAAGTGGCATTAAACACACAAAAATATAAGTTAATTCGTGAAATCAAAAACAACTACGATTTAAAAGAATTTTTAAATGCCCGTATTCCGTCCTACAAAGTTTATGCTTCTGTATATAAGGTGTTTGATGGTGCAGTAAACGAAATCCAAGACTTCAATGAAATTCAAGGTATGGTTGAAGCTAAGTTTACTATTGTTGAACATTTAAGTGGTAAAATTGTCAACAAGGAAATTAAGAGGGAAACTGCATTATTTGAAACGGTCAAGAACCAAGAAGAAGATTTACGTTTATTGACCTACAAGATTTTGATGGAAAAATTCAACCAAAAGTATGTAGACCTCAGTGATAAACAAAAAAATCTTCTTCGTGAATACATTTATAATGTATCCAATTCAGCAGTGCTTCGAGCATATACAGTAGATTTAGCAAAAGAATTGATTGCTGAAATTACCAAGAAGATAGTTAAGATTGATAATAAGGTGACCACAATTAAGTTATCAGAAGTTGTTTCTCAACTAGAAAAGTTAAAAGCAGTTCAAGTGGTCAAGGAAAATCATATGACCGCGTTATTAATTGCCTTGGAAATTACCAAGACATTAGACACTTTAAAGAGTTAATTATGGACAAGACACAACAAATTCGTGAACGCGTCCGACAAATTATTAAGAAGAAACTTGATGAAATGACAACGACGGCAAATGTTCCTGGATACTTAACTCCATATTCTTTCCGTGGTAATAAAGCAAAGAGTGTAGCACGTTCAAAAAGTATTGCGACAGCAACCACAGGTTTTAAATTAACTCCAAAAGGTGAAGAAGAAGCAAATCGTCCAGCAGACAAGATGGAAATTGTTACCAAGGAATTAAACGAAAATAAGTATTATGAATATAAGAACGACACATCTAAAACACCACATAAAAAGATTGCTGAAGCTATTTCGCAATTAAATAAAAATATACAAGAAGTTGAACGTGTTATTAGAATGAATAGTCGTTTAAAGAATGAGTCAGGTATAGCAAGTGAACAACTATGGAAGCGCACACAGCAAGGATTATTGAAGTTAGAATCAAGACTTCTTGGACTTGCAACTCGCATCCGTGAAATCCGTGGGCAATAATATGCAAACATTACTCGTAGAATATAATGTCATTTCTTATGACACTACTTTATTAAAAGAAGCAGCAGATATCAGTAAACCATTGACGTTAAAGGACGTTTTACTTCAACGTGCAGAAATGAAGAACCAGAATGGTCGTGTATATCCAAAAGAAATATTGGCACGTGAAGCAATGGTGTATAAAAATAATTTTGTCACACAACGCCGTGCACTTGGTGAACTAGACCATCCAGAAAGTCCAGTGGTTAATTTGAAAAATGTTTGCTGCAACGTTACCGAACTCTGGTTTGAAGGTGATGATGTCAAGGGTAATATCGAAATTTTATCTACCCCATCAGGCAATATCGTTCGTGAGCTTATCAAGAACAATATTCGATTGGGTGTTTCATCCCGTGGTATGGGTTCGGTTAAAGCAATTGGTGAAAATACAGTGGAAGTTGGTGATGACTTTTCACTTATTTGTTTTGATATCGTGAGTAATCCAAGCACGCACGGAGCATTTATTAACGAAAACAAGGGTGATCAAATCATCACCCCCTATAGTCGTATTGATACATTGATTTACGACTTCTTAGGTGAACTAAAGTAAGGAGTTTTTATGACTACATTTTTAGTATTAGTATTAGGTTTAGCAGTTGCAATCTACTTCCTTAATCGCAAGGTGATGGCAGCTCCAGCACCATTGTTAAAGGCAACCAAGAAGGTTGAAGAAACTGTTGTAAAGGCAGTTGATGTTAACGGTGATGGTAAGGTTGATTTAAAGGATGCAGTTGCAGCGGTCAAGACAGTTAAGAAAACTGCTAAGAAAATTACATCGACAAAGAAAAAGACTAAGTAATATCTATGCGACTTAAAGCTTTACTAAATGAAAATATCACAAATGAATTTGTAAAGTTTGTCGCAAAAGAGCTACAACTTCAATCACTACCTGCTAATATCAAATTTGTTGGTAGTGGTTACTCTAAAGAAAATCTAACCTTTGGAACATATAATCCACAAACAGACGAAATTACTATCGTAAAAGGTAATCGTCACATTGCGGATGTATTACGAACATTGGCCCACGAGATGGTTCATCATAAACAACGAATTAGTAATCAAGAGTTGAATGGAGAAGACGGGTCAAATACAGAAAATGAAGCAAATGCAAAAGCAGGTGAACTAATGCGTAAGTTTAGATACTTACGACCAGAATTGTATTCGGAGAGATAAGATGCCATCAGTCAGTAAAGCACAACAAAAATTATTTGGTATTGTCAGAGCTATCCAAACTGGAAAAGCAAAGGCAAGTGATTTTAGTCCAGCTGCAAGAAAGTTAGCACAAACTATGGCAAAGGGTAGTGTAGAAAAGTATGCGTCTACTCCACACGATAAACTACCAAAGAAAAAAGATGAAGGATACGGAGCGGTGCCAGTTTCCGATTTTCCAGTAGCATCTGACGATACAACACCAACTGTGTCAAACGACCCAACATTGGTAACTACAAGTGAAGATTATAGCTCTAAGCAAAGTCAAATATTGAGTATTGTAAAGGACAGAAAGCCAGCAGAAGTTGGTGGTGTAATGTTAGACATTTACACTGCAGCACTACTCATCCGTGTATTACACAAGTTATCACCAGACAATAGAAAAAAGATGTTAGCATTGCCAACTGAAAAAATGGTTGCGATAGCTTATAAACTTGTAACACGATAAGGAGTAAGTTATGGCAACGGAAAAAACCCCAGCTTCACAAGAAAGTAAATTCCAAGACATGTTGTTCAAGATGATGGCTCGTCGTTGGAACATCACGGCAATTGTTCTCATCACATTCATGATGATTGTTGCAGGTATCACTGGTGCAGTGTATATGCAAACACCAATTGATGGAGAATGGAAAGAACTCCTCCTTCTTATGCTTGGTGCATTTATCGGTTCCTATGGTAAGATTATCGACTACTGGTTCTCGGATACTGATAAGGATAAGATGTTAGTGCAAAAGATGGATGAAGAAGATGGACAAACATTCTCAAATACATTAGGTGGCTAATAAGGAGGTTGTATGTACGTTGAGGTACGTGGAGATAGTCTTGGCGATTTAGACAGAGCACTTCGTCAGTTCTCCAAAATGGTTAAGAAAGCTGAAATAGTAAATGAAGTAAAGCGTCGCGAGTTTTATGTTAAACGGTCAAAGAAAAAAATCTTAAAACAACAAGAAGCACTTCGTCGCCGTATCCGTGAAGAAAAGAAGGTAGAGAAAAAAAAGAACTCTGAATGGTAAAAAATAGTGTTTTTTGTCGAAACACTAATATATATTATATAGATTACACCTCTTTTGGGGTGTCTATGCTTTTGTATTAATAACCGTATAATAGTTTAAAATAACTATTGAAACAAACGAGAGGCATTATATGGCACAAATTACAAACGAACTTTTAAAGCAAGCAATTGCAGATGCAGACGCTGTACGTGATATGGCTATCGCAAATGCAAAGATTGCATTAGAAGAAACCTTTACACCCCAAATCAAGTCCATGCTTGCAAAGCGCCTTCGCGCTGAAGCAATGGAAACAGCAGAAGGTGCAGAAAAGGCAAAGGAAGAACCATTCCAAGACGCAGATGCAGTAGGTGGTAATACCCCTGTTGATACATCAGGAATCGGAACAGGTGACAACAAGGAACCATCAGATGCAGCAAATTATTCATCAGACATCGACCAAGGTGGTGAAGGTGAAACCGATTCATCAACCGATTGGTACGATGATTGGTCAGAATCAGACTTTGACCTTGATGAAGTAATCAAGGAATTAGAAGAAGATGTTAAGGCACTTTCAGAAGCCGAAGAAAAAGAAGAAAAGATGGATGAAGTTATGCATGATGATGAAGAAGATAAAGAAGAAATGAAAGAAGGTATGTACGAAGATGATAAAGAAGAAGGTGAAGAGCACGGTAAAGAAAAAAAGGCAGACGAAGCAGCTAAGGTTGTAGATGCAACTAAGGATGCAGGCACCCCACCAGAAGCAGCTAAGAAACATTCAGATGCAATGCAAAAGAAGGGTGACGACAAGCCAACCGCTCCAGCCGTAAATCCAATGGGTAAGATGGAAATGGCAGCAACAGACGCATCTGACCCACATAAGCGCGCAACAAACCCAGCAGACCCAAAGATGGAAATGGGTATGGGTATGGATAATGGTTATGGTGAAGGTGAAGGCGAAGAAGAACTCGACCTTGAAGCAATTCTACGTGAATTAGAAGCACAAGATGAGAAGGACAAGGAACAAAAGCATCATATGGCATCTAAGATGGAATCTCTTCAAAAAGAACTTGCAGAATATCGTAAGGTAGTAGAAGTCCTACGAGGCAAGCTTAACGAAGTAAATCTTCTAAACGCAAAACTCCTTTATACCAACAAAATCTTCCGTAAGGAAGGTTTGACCAATGAGCAAAAGGTTGGAATCCTCGAATCATTCGACAGAGCAATCAATGTTCGTGAAGTTAAGATGGTATACGCAACATTAGCAGAAGCAATGACTGTAACTGCTAAGAGTGCAAAGGGACGCACCGTATCAAGTAAGGTTGTCACAGAAGGTTTGGCATCAAAGCCAACCCCAAGTACAGCACCAAAGAAGGAAATTTTAGAAGAAAATACAGTCGCAAAGCGTCTACAACAACTCGCAGGCATTCTATAACAATTTAGGAGATAAATCATATGTCAGGTGTATCAGAATTTATCAACGAAGCCGGTTCAGCACACCGTGTAGTAGTTGAAAAGACCCGCCAATTGGCAGGTAAGTGGGAAAAGTCAGGCCTTCTCGAAGGTTTAACTGGCCACGAAAAGCAAAGTATGGCAGTAATGTTGGAAAACCAAGCAACACAACTTCTTTCAGAAGCAACAACCACAAATCCAGCAGGTGCAGGTTCATCTGGTGAAAACTGGGCAGGCGTTGCACTTCCATTAGTACGTAAGGTATTCGGTTCAATCGCAAGTAAGAACTTCGTATCAGTACAACCAATGAACTTACCAGCAGGTTTGGTATTCTTTATGGATTTCAAGTATGCAAACACAGTAAACGGTAAGACAGCAGGTGGTTCACTCTATGGTACAACCAGTGGTTCAGGTGTTCTTCCACGTGGTGGTTTCTACGGTGCTGGTGAATACGCATACTCAGTAAATGATGCAACATTAACACTTGCTCCAGCAATCGCATCAGGTTCAGCAGTTGGTTATAGTGATGTAAACTACAATGATACCTACTCATCATCATTTGCATCATTCTTCAAGTTCGTTGTTCCAGCAGTAAGTTTCTCAAACGCAGATTTTAACGCAGTTCGTTCATTCCGCTTAACAACAAACGTTGCAGGTGGTGCACTTCTTCCAGAATTCACCAAGTATGACGGAACAAACGTTACACTTATCGTAAGTGGAACATCAGCTCTTGGTTCAATGGTATCAGCTTCAGCAGTCGAATTCAACAAGCAACCAACAGACACCACCCGTGGTGACTTCGAAGATCGTGATAACTCAGTAACAAACTTGAACATTCCACAAATTGATTTGGAACTTCGTTCAGAAACAATCGTAGCAAAGACCCGTAAGTTGAAGGCAGTCTGGTCACCAGAACTTGCACAAGACTTGAACGCATACCACAGTGTTGATGCAGAAGCAGAATTAACAGCAATGTTAAGTGACTACATCTCAACTGAAATCGACCTTGAAATTCTTGATATGTTGATTGCAAACGCAACCACAACAGAATTCTATTCAGCAGAAGTTGGTAAGGTATGGAACGGTTCAGCATTCGTAACAAGTGCAACCATTAGTGGTCAAGCTTGGACAACAATGACCTGGTTCCAAACACTTGGTCAAAAGATGCAAAAGGTATCAAACAAGATTCACCAACTCACAATGCGTGGTGGTGCAAACTTCGCAGTATGTTCACCAACCGTAGCAACAATCTTGGAAACAATCCCAGGATTTATGGCAGCAACAGACGGTGATAAGATGGAATTTGCAGGTGGCGTAACAAAGGTTGGTTCATTCCAAAACCGTTACACAATCTACAAGAACCCATACATGACCGAAAACGTGTTATTGATGGGCTTCCGTGGAAGTAACTTCCTCGAAACTGGTGCAGTCTACGCACCATATATCCCACTTATCATGACTCCATTGGTATACGATCCAAACAACTTCACACCACGTAGAGG
>SXGQ01809344.1_pt1 | contig 25197 bp, 20 predicted proteins | sample 3178371 | NCBI WGS metagenome assembly SXGQ01 (sample SAMN11356859, study PRJNA531348) | freshwater metagenome | isolation source: freshwater sample F1-20 | place: China: Fuxian Lake, Yuxi | collected 2017-12-25 | reverse complement strand
TTGACCAGCACATTGTGTCGCTGGCCTTCGAGTGCCAGGCTGCGCATCAAGCCGATCACCGCTGCCTTGCTGGCCGCGTAGGCGCTTTGTCCATGGTTGCCGTACAGGCCAGCGCTCGATGTCGTCAAGACAACCCGCCCATAAGACTGCTGCATCAAATGCGGCCAGGCGGCGTGGGTGAGGTGCAGGCTACCGAAAAAACCGACATCAAAAATCGTTCTGAAATCGGCCATGGACTGTTTGCCAAAGCTGCAGGCCGCATCGCAGCCGGCATTGGCGACCAGCATGTCGATGCGACCAAACCACGCCAGGGCCTGGTTCACCATCTGCTCACCGCTGCCGGGGTCGCTGACATCGCACCAACTGGCTTGCGCCAGGCCGCCTGCGGCTTCAATGGCCTGCACGGTTTGTTGCGCCGAGGTTTGCGCGTCAGCCTCGCCGGCGTGGCGCCGGTTGTTGACCAAAACCGCAGCACCCTGGGCTGCCAGGTGCAGCGCATAAGCCCGCCCCAGGCCCTTGCCCGCCCCGGTGACGATGGCGCAGCGGCCCTGCAGGGCCTTGCCCGGGCCGCTCAAGGCCGGCCCCAGGGGAAAAACATCGGTACACGGGCCATGTAGTCGGCGTAAGCTGGCTTGGTGCGGGCCAGGTAGCGCTCTTGCATGGGCGTGGCAGAGCCCCGGCTCATGAACCATGTGACATACAACGGGCAGACCAGCGCAACCCAGCCCCAGGGGTGCATCAGCCCCAGCGCACCGAAGCTCCACCAGACCACGGCTTCGCCGAAATAATTGGGGTGACGCGACAGGCGCCACAAGCCGGTGTCCAACACCATGAGGCGGTCAGTCCGGCGGGCCTTGAAGCGCTGCAGTTGGAGGTCGCCCACCACCTGGAAATAAAAACCCAGGCCAAACAGTGCCAGGGCAATGACATGCTGCCAGCCCAGCGCCTGCGGGCCGGATGCGACGGCAAGGACCAGGCCCAGGGACCACAGCCAAACGGTCACACCCTGCATGATGAAAACCTGAAAGTAGCTCCACCACCACCAGGCGCCGCCAAAACGCCTGCGCCAGGCGGCATAGCGGCCGTCTTCGCCGTGCCCGCGGTTGCGCAGACCGATGTGCGAGGACATGCGCAGGCTCCACAGTGCGACCAGAACCACGATCATGGTCTCATGAGGCGACCATTGGCCGCGCCATACCACCAGGCTGGTGACCGGAATCGCCACCGCCAGCGGGTAGGCCACGTCCATGATGCCGCAGTCACGCCGGGCCAGGCTAAGTAACCACACCGCGGTCAGGAAAACTGCCGTGATCACGCCCGAATGCAGGTAGAGCGTCAGAAAGGCCGAAGCCGGCGAACTGGCGGGCAGCAGCAGCCAAGCCAAGGCGATCACCATCGCCGCGATGGGGTAGACAAACTCGCGGGCCGTGCCAACGCGAAGTTCTGGTCGGCGCCGGAACACCAGCAGGCCAGCCATCCAGACCAGCCAAAGGCCGACGGCAACCAGGGGCAGTGCTGCTGTCACGGCAGGCTCAGCAAACCGCTGCGCACATCGGCGCCATTGGCCCAGCAGGAGTGGGTGCCGCTGCACAACTTGTGTGGCAGCTCGATGCGACACACCGGGCCTTCAGCAAAGCGCTTGCAGTCGATCAGCAGGGCTTCGGAGCGCTGGGTGTTTTCGTTGGTGATGAAAGTGACCAGGTAGCCATCGTCCTCATCTGTGGCGTTGATGCGCGGTGCGAAAGGCGCTTCACTGGCGTACTGCCCCTCGGGCAACTCGATCTGCCAAGACTCACCCGTGTGCAGGTCGTGCTTGACATAGCCCTTAAACAAAAACCAGCCGGGCACCTGCACCGCACTGTAGATATAGCGGTAGGGCCGCCCGGCATAACGCTGGTTGATCATGCCGAATTCGAGCGTGCGTCCATCCAGGCGCTGCTCGCTGGTTTGGCCGGTGAGCAGATTGAAGCGCCAGCGGTGCAGCCGGGTTTTCATCTTGTACTGGTCCAGGTAGGACATCATGCGCTCATAGCCTTTGGGTGCCCCCTCAAAATTTTTGGGCTCGGGCTCCTCCTGGAAGTAGCCGTCGAGAACAATCTCCGCACCCTCATCATAGGCATTCAGAAAATGCAGCACAAAGGTCGGGGCGGCTTCAAACCAGCGAATGTCCTGCGGCTTGCCGCGCCTGGGAATGATGGCAAAGCGCGAGGCTTGGTCGGGGTAAAACTTCACCACGTGTTTGCCCTGCTTGAGCAACTCGGGATCCCAGTAGAGCGGGAAGTCACACAGGATGGCGTAGTGCTCGGTGAAACACATGTCATGCGGCAGCCGTGGCCCTGGCAACGGAATCGGTACGTAGTGCACCAGTTGGTCGTGCCGGTCAACCACCCCGTAGTGCATGTAGGGCGCGTGCTTGGAGTAATTGAAAAACAGCATCTCGCCAGTGACCGCGTCGACCTTCATGTGGGCCGAGACGCCGTCCAGTGGCGACCAGGCTGGAATCCCCTGCTGCTCCAGCGTGAAGGGGTCGAGCCGGTAGCCCTCGCCGCATTGGTAGTAGGACGTGAACGCACGCCCGGCATGCACCACCACATCGGTGCTCGAGGCGTCTTTGATCGAGCCGTGCGCGCCCCAGCCAGGCCGGCTTGACAGGCTTGGGTTCTCCATCAGGCCGGCCCAGAGCCGTTTGCCGGCCTCCTGTTCTGCGCTGAGGCCCTTGGTCTGGACAAAGCGGTTGCGGTAGCTGGCCTGACCGTTTTTAAAAGCGATCATGTGGATCATGCCATCGCCATCGAAGGGGTGGTAGCGACCAATCGAAGGGTAGACCGGGTTTTGTGTGTTGCGCAGGTAGATGCCGTCGATGTCGCTCGGAATACGCCCGGCCAGCACCGGCATGTCGGTGGCGTTGACCTCTTCAAGCAGCGGCGTCCAGGCGCCTTGCAAGTAGGGGTGGTCGCCGGCTTCTATCAGGGGCGCGAGTTGGCGGATCACTGCGGTGGACATGGTGCTTCCTTGAGGGTTGAGGCGGCGAGTTGGGAATAGCTCACGTCATGGGGGCGCAGTGGCATGCGGCAGACACTGCACAACACCTGGGGCACGAAGCGGTGACCGCAGGCTTTGTGCACTGGCAAGATCGAGCTGGGCAGGCGCAAATGATCGCGGCCAGCCCAAGTAGCGAAGCAGACCAGGTAGGCGAACAAATCCCGGCTGGTGGGTGTCAGCCGGTAGACGATGCGCCGCGCATCGGCGAGGTCGGGTTGCGCCAGCAGCAGACCAGCGCTGACCATGCCGCTCAGACGGCGTGCCAGGACGCTGCTGGCAATGCCCAGCACCAGGCTGAGTTGGTCAAAATAATGGCAGCCCAGCATCACTGCGGCCACGATCAGCAGCGCCCATCGGTCTACCCGCAAGCCCAGGCCCATGCGTTGTGTGTCGTTGGCGGCGACTCGGGCGTTGCGCCCGTGAGCCAGCGCATCATCCAGCAGTTCGGGCACCACCTTCAAGGTCAGACGCAGGTCGCTGAGCGTGGTTTTCTCAAAGCAGTCGGTGCAGGCCAGCACCGGTACAAACCCATGGCCACAGGGCTTGTGCCAAAGTTGCGCGGGCAGCGCCGTCACGCGGTTGCCCCAGCGTTTCTCCCAAACCCAAACCATCAGCACATGGTCATACAGATGGAGTCCGGCCTGCGTCAGGTGGTAGGCATGGCGCTGCGGGCGCTCTTGGTAAATTCGCTGGCGCAGCAGGCCCAGTGAAACCAGCTTGGAGAGCCGCTGTGCCAGCGTCGAGCGGGGTATGTCGAGCCGGGTCTGCCAGTCTTCAAACCGTGTGAACCCGGTGAAAGAACCCATGACCACAGCCACGGTCCAGCGGTCGCCCAGCACCTTCAGGCCATGGTTGAGCGTGCTGCTTTGCAGCGCGTCACGGATCAGGAAAAGGTCGAGCATGTCTTTGTGTGTAATGGCCCTGCCGGGCTCAGGCCGGGCAGGCCACGACAAAGCTCACCACGGTGGCGCAGGAGCCGCCGATGTTGAGCGTCTGGATGCGCTGCGCACCCTCAATCTGGCAGTCACCGGCGGTGCCGGTGACCTGTCGCGCCGCGTCAAACAGCATACGCGTGCCGGTGGCGCCCACCGGGTGGCCGCAGCCGATCAGACCGCCACTCATGTTGACCGGGCAGCGCCCGCGGGGCTCGATGCTGCCATCTTCCACCGCCTGCCAGCTTTGGCCCGGCGCGGTCAGCCCCAGATGGTCGATCGCCATGTACTCGGTGGTGGTGAAGCAGTCATGGGTTTCCACGCCTTGCATGGCATGGATCCCGTCCACGCCAGCGCGACGCCAGGCGTCCTCGATGGTGTCGCGCACATGGGGGAAGACATAGGCGGCATCGGCGCTGCGGACCAGCTTGTCCTTGAGCTTGAGGCCAGCATTGCGGTGGCCCCAGCCGGCGATATGTGGCAGCCGCGCCAGCGTGCTGCCTCGGCCTTGGGCGTGGGCCTGGGCAAAGCTGGCCGAAGCCAAGACCACGGCGCATGCGCCATCCGTGATCTGGCCGCAATCCTGGCGCCGGGTACCGGGCTCGATCACCGGGTTGGCCGCATCGTCGTCGGTGAAGCTCAGCGCATCGAAGGTCCATTTGCGGGTTTGGGCCAGCGGGTTGCGCCGGGCGTGGCTGTAGTTCAGCTCGGCAATCCGGTTCAGGTGTTTGCGGTCCAGCCCGTAGCGTCGCTCGTATTCCTGCGCCAAAAGGCCAAAGGCGGCCGGCCACATGAAGGTGCAGTCGATGTCTTCATGGCCTTGCCAGGCGGCGGCGTTTTGGTTTTGCGATGCGACATTACCCGGCAGATTTTTGAACTCCTCGACCCCAAGCACCAGCACGCAGTCGTAGCGGCCAGCCTCGATCTCGGCCATGGCGCTGAGCACGCCCAAGGACGACGAGGCACAGGCGCCCTCATGGCGCATGGCGGGCACGCCCCACAGCTCGGGCACCACTTGCGCCACCATGGCGCCCAGGTGGGCCTGCTGCCGCTGCAGTTCGCCAAAGGCATTGCCAACATGGATGCTGGCTATCGCAGTGGCATCGAGCTCACAGGCCGCCAGAGCGCCGAGCGTGGCCTCTCGCGTGATGTCGGAGATATCCTGTCCCTGGCGGGACCAAACCTTGGCGAAATCGGTCTGGTAACCGCCCAGCACGTACACGGGTTCACGCATGTTGGTCTCCTGCGCCCAGCCAGGGCAGTTGTTTGAATCGGTTCAATGCTTGTTGGTAGTCGCGGGCTAGTTCATCCACCACCGAGGCCACGCTGGCCACTGCCTTGATCGGGCCCAGACCCTGCCCGGCGGCCCAGACCTCAGTCCACTTTTTGCCAGCGAAGGACTGGTTGCTGTCGTACTGGCGCCCTGGTGCGTCGGGCATGTTGTCGGGGTCCAGCCCCTGGGCGCGCAGCGAGGGTTTGAGCCAGCTGGCAGCAGTACCGGTGACGCCAGCGCTCACCACCAGGTCGTCGATGCTGCTGTCCACCACCATTTGCTTGTAGTCCCTTGGCGCCAGGCTCTCGGCGGTGGGGATAAAACGGGTGCCCATGTAGACCAGGTCGGCACCGCTGGCCATGGCTCCGGCCACACCCCAGCCATCGCCAATGCCGCCGCCAGTGATGACATAGCCGTCAAAAAACTCGCGCACTGCGCTAACAAAGGCAAACGGTGACAGGAAGCCAGTATGGCCGCCGGCGCCAGCGCACACACAGGCCAGTCCGTCGGCGCCAGCCGCCACAGCCTTCTTGGCCAGCCCCACTGAGATGACGTCGGCGATCACCAGGCCGCCATAGGCGTGAACCACCTCGATCGCCGGTTTTGGGCTACCCAGTGCTGTGACGACCACCGGGGGTTTAAATCGGGCCACCAGCGACAGGTCTTCTGCCAGGCGGCTATTGGACGAGTGCGTCACCAAGTTGGCGCACCAGGGGCCGATCGTGACTGCCGGTTGCGCGTCGCGCGCCTGTGCCAGGCCTTCGGTAATCTCGTGCATCCAGTCGGCCAGTACCGACACCGGACGTGCATTCGGTGTTGGAAAAGCGCCGATGATGCCCGCCTTGCAGGCCGCCAGCACCAGCTCGGGCCCGGAGATCAAGAACATGGGCGCTGCCACGACAGGCAGACGCAGGGCAAACGGCAAGGGATGGCTCACTAGCGTCATGGCAGCTCCTGGTGGGATTGGGTCGACAGGGCCAGTTGCAGCAGCAGCCGTGCCAGGGCTGGCGCCTGCTCGATGGGGGTTTGATGGCCGGCATCATCGAGCCAGACCAACTGGGCTGTGGGGATCAGATCCGCCAGTTCTTGGGACAAGGGTGGTGGTGTGACCTTGTCCTCGCGCCCGCACACGACCAAGACCGGCTGGGCGATGGTGGCCAGCATGGGCCGGTGATCGGACCGGATCATGACGGCGCGGGTCTGCCGGATGGCGGTGGCGGCACCGACCTCGTGCATCATGCGTCGCATGCCGTCAACCCAGCCTGCGTTGGCCAGGCTGTTGGGGTGCAGGCTGAACGGAATGACGCTCTCGACCGTGCGGGCAAAGTTGCGTTCAAACGCACCAATGGTTTTTTCGCGCAGCGGCAGGGTGTCAGCGGTTTCGATGGCAGCAGACGAGTCGACCAGCGCCAAGGATTGAACCCGATGGCCGTGCCGAGCCAGCAGCTCGATGGCCACATAGCCGCCCATGGAAAAGCCGCAGACGGTCAGTCTGGCTTCAGTCGGCAAATCTGCCACCAGGGCCCAAGCATCAGCGGCCATAGCCGGGATCGAGTCTTGCGTCAGCACATCGGCAACACGCACATCCAGGGTCGGCTCCAGGTCAGCCCGCACGGCATCCCAGATCGCTCTGGTGTTGAGCATGCCAGGAATCAGCAGCAGCACGGGTTTCATACGGCTTCCGGGGTCAGCGTGCGGGCCTGTTCACGAAGCTCGCGCTTAAGAATTTTGCCCAATGGGTTGCGTGGCAGGGCGGGCAGGGCGAGCAGGTATTCCGGGAGTTTGAAGGCTGCCACTCGCTGCTGCTTTAAAAACTCGAGAAGCTCGGCCAGGCTGAGCGCCTGTGGTCCTGCGTAGACCACGCAGGCACAGAGCTTTTCGCCCAAAATCCGGTCGGGTACGCCCACCACCGCGACCTCCTTGATGCCGGGACAGCCGGCCAGCAGGCCTTCGACCTCTTCGCTGGAGATGTTCATGCCGCCCCTGATCACCAGGTCCTTGGAGCGACCGACATGGCGGTAATACTGCAACTGTTCGCCGCCAATCTCAAACAGGTCGCCGGTGCGGTAAAAACCTTGTTCGTCAAAGGCGCGCTCAGTCATGTCGGGCGCTCTGAAATAGCCGCTAAAAACGGTCGGCCCCTTGAAGCGCAGTTCACCGGGCTGGCCGGCTTGGCTGATGTCAGCCCCGCTGGCCAGATCCACCAGCCGGGTCTTGATTTTGCGGGTGGTCGATACCCGCCAGTCAAAGCCGGCCACGCCGGCGCGCGGAAAATATTGCGCCCGCAGTGCCGGTTCGGGAATCTCGATATCGCTGCCCGACAGGGCTGCGCCCTCGTTGGAGCCGAAGTAGTTGATGATTTGTACGCCGTACTTGTCGGCAAAACCCTGCACCATCCAGTCAGACAGCGGCGCCGACCCAGAACCGATGCGGCGCAGACGCTGAAAATCAATGCCGACTAAAAGGCTGTCGTCCTGCAGCATCATGTTCAAGATGGCCGGTGCTGCCACGGTGTAGTCAATGCGCTCTTCGCGTAACTGCTGCAAAAACACCGGCAGGCTGAATGGGTGGTGCTGCACCACCGTGCCACCCAACACCAGCCAGGCCGCCAGTGCGGATGACAGACCCGACATATTCACCAGCGGGAAGGGGTTGAGAAGTCGTGCACCGGGTTCGAGTTGGCCGGCCTCGATGATGCTGGGGGCGGCGATCAACCACTCGTTGTGGCTACGCGGCACGCCTTTGGGCGCCGCTTCGGTGCCTGAAGTCCAGCAGATGCTGAACACATCGTTGGCGGTAACAGCAGCGTCCCGTTCGGCCTGCGCCAGTTGTGCCTGGCGCTCAGCGGTCAGTGCGCCGGGCCAGGCTGTTTCAATGCTGACCACGCCAACTGGCGCATCCGGGCCCCAAGCCAGCACCGAGCGCAGGCTGGGGTGCGCGCTGCTGAGCTGGCGGTACATGGCGGCAGCCTGGTGGGTATGCCCGCCGCGGCCGATCTGGGTGAAGGTGATGGCAGCGGCCGCTTCGGTGATCGACAGAATATGCGTCAACTCGTGTTCACGGTACTGGACTGGCACTGGCGTCACCACCAATCCAAGCCGGGCGCAGGCCAGGTACACCAGGTACTGTTCCACCCCGTTAGGCAGGTGCACCACCACGATGTCGTCGCGGCGCAGGCCCTGTTGCAACAACACCAGGCTGAATCGGTCAGTGTCCTTAGCCAGTTGGCGCCAGCTCAGGCGCTGCTGCGGACCATGGGCGAAATCACTGCGGTTGCAGGCGTCAACCACGGCCTCCGCATCACCGCGCGCGCTGACCTGCTGCACAAACACATCCCACAGGGTTTGCTGGCCCCACCAGCCTTTCTCGGTGTACTCGGCGATGGTCTCCGGCTTGACCAGCACCATTTCAGTAGCCGCGCGCCAGGCGTTCGCCGCTGACCCAGGTGGCATGAAAGCCGTTGGGCACGCGTTGCGGCAGGCGGATGCGGCAGACCGGGCCTTGCGCCACGTCGTGCGCGTCAAAAATTGTGACCCAGGAGCTCTTGCCCAGGTCGTCCCACATGAAGCCGACCAAATAACCGTCGTCTTCGGCCTGCCAGTTGTCTTTAGGCGCGAACGGGGCTTCGCTGAACCACTTGTGCACGCCGGCGTGGTAGGTGGTGCAGCTGTCTTTTTCAAGGTCATAGCGGGCGAAGCCACAGAAGCGCGGGTCTTCGGCGCGGTTGCTGCGGCCCATGAGCACGTTCCAGGAGTAGCGCGTCTTGTGGCCCTGCATCCAGGAGTTGATCACCGGAAATTCCTGGTTGATGATGTCGTCGATCACCCGCTCCTTGGTCTGGCCGGTGCGCAGGTTGAAGCGCCACTCGTAAAACATGAAGTCATGCTCCAGGTTGGCCAGCATCTTGGGGAAGCGCTCCACATCGACCTTGCCACGGATGTCGGTGGGCAGCCTAAATGGAGTACCGGTCATCACGATCTCGGTGCCGCCCTGGCCGTCGTCTTCTTCCCAGGCATTTGACGCGTGGTACATGTAGGTTGGATTGGCCTCAAACCAGCGGATCTGGTCCGGTGTGCCGTGGCGCGGCACCACGCCAAAGCGCGAGGGCAGGGCGTGGTGAAACTTAAGCTTGTGCCGGCCGGCGGCAAATGCGTCCATGTCGTAAAACAGCGGCAGGTCGTGCAAGATGGTGTAGTTGGGCGTGATCGCCATGTCGTGTGGCAGGCGCGGCCCGGGCAGCTGCACCGGCATGAAGGTCTTGAGCTGACCCAGCCGGTCCATCACGCCATAGTGCATGTAGGGAGCCTCTTTGCCGTAGGCAAAAAACAGGAACTCGCCGGTGCGCTCATCGACCTTGGAATGGGCTGAGATCGGCAGACCCACCAGGCGTGGGTCCACAGGCAGCCGGCCGACGGTGGACAGGTCGTTTGGGCGGCACTGGTAGACCGAGCCACCCAAGTACCACATGGACACCAGGTGGCCGGCGTAATACTTCACATCGGTATTCGATGTGTTTTTGACCGGCATGTCGGGCCGGTCCTTGCGGGGCGGGTCCTTGATACCCTGCCACAGCGCGGCGCCCGCACCAATTTCTTCTTGCAGGCTGTCGGTCATGACCCAGCGGTTTTGGTATTGGGCTTTGCCGTTGGCGAAGCGCACCGCATGCAGCATGCCGTCGCCGTCGAACCAGTGGTAGCGGCCGGGCGCCTCGAAGCGGCGGTTCGGGCCGTTTCGCGCATACATGCCGGTCAGGTCTTTTGGGATTTCGCCCTCGATATCGGTCAGGTCAAGCGTCAGCTCTTGCTGCACCGGCGCAAAGCCGCCGCTGAGAACTGGGATGTCGTTGTGGCCCATGGGGTTTTCCTTCAGTTTGGTTCAGTCTCTTGCTTGGCGCGGGCGGGTCGGCGCGACTGGCTCACGCAGAAGCGGTTGGCCACAAAGGCCAGATGCGTCAGGGCGGCGTTGCCGGCCGGGTTCAACCCGGTGACATGGTAGTCACTGTAGGCGGCTGCAAAATTGAGCGGCATGGCGCCAGTCAGGTTGATGGTGAGTTGAGCGCCAGCTTGCGCGTAGGCGAGTTGTGCTTGGTCGATGAAGGACTCGTCGGTGGAATACACAAAGGCTGTAAGGCCGCCGAACTCACACACATCGCGGGTGGCCTGGGCCAGCGCGTCAGCAGCGTCGTTGCAGGCGATCACAAAACTGATCGGCCCGAAGCGCTCTTGGCCATACAGATCGCGTTCGGCCGTGCTGACCCTGAGCATCAGCGGTGTGCTGGTGCGGGCTTGCGCAAACTCGGGGTGCGCATAGGGTTTGGGCGCCAGCAGCACCTCACCGCGCTGTGCGCCTTGGACCTGCATGTGCTTAAGCAGCGCCAGGGTTTGCTCTGACTGAACCGCAGCCAAGATCAGGGCTGCCTTGGCGGGTTCGCGCGTTAGGGTTGCGACTGCCGCTGCCAGCCGCTCACCGACCTCGGCAAAACTCACCAAACCATCGGGCGTGCGCACCCCGCTTGCCGGGACATAAATGTTTTGCGGGCTGGTACACATTTGCGCGCTAAACAGGCACAGCGTGGTGGCCAGGCTGCGCAGCACGGCGTCAAGGTCATCCACCGACTCCAGCAACACCGTGTTGCAGCCGGCGGTTTCGGTGAAGCTGAGCGCCGGATGGGCATTGCGCTCGACCCATTGGCCGAACTGTACGCTGCCGGTGAAGTCGACCATCGCCACTTTGGGGTGTTTGACCAGCAGTTTGCCGATCGGCTCGGCGGTGCTGTCAATGGCCAGAGTCACCAGGTTGGGGTCAAACCCGGCTGCCTGAAGTACCCGTCGGAACACGCCGACCGAAATTGCCATGGGCAGCACCGTGGCCGGGTGCGGCTTGACGATCACAGCGTTGCCGGTAGCCAGGTTGGCCATCATCGAGGGCCAAGCGTTCCAGGTGGGAAAACTAGCACAGCTAAAGCAGACCGCCACACCGCGCGGCACCAGCCGGTAGGTTTTTTCCAGCGCGATGTGAGCAGACCCAAACTGGCGCTCCCAGCGGGCCTGGGGAGCCACGGCATGCTGCGCCTGGTGTGCATAGACCAGGGTTTCTATTGCTCGGTCAAGCGCATTGACACCCGAGCCGGCGTAGGCCATGTTGAAGCTTTGGCCCGTGGTGTGCATGACGGCCTGCGTGATCTCGAACAAGTGGCCCTGGTAGAGCCGGTCCACCACCTCCATCAGCACACCGATGCGGGTGTCGACGGTCGCGCCAGACCAACTGCCGATGGCCCGCGTAGCCGCATCAAACAGGGTGTTCGGGTCAGCCTGAGGGTAGACAATGCCCAGCTTTTGACGGGTATACGGGGATACTTCTTCGCCCTGTTCGCCAACCCTGCCGGGCTGGTCAAGCACAAAGCTTTTGTCCCTTGCGCCGCCGAGGTGGGCGCGGAATGCTGCTAGGCCGAGGGCCTGTGCCGCGGCGGAATCGGGATATTTGGCGGGCATATCCGGGAAAGGGCTCCAGCATTCCCGCGTCGCGCAGGCGACCTGCGCCCGCTCAAACCGCGCTCGGTGCGTCTCAAAGTGCTTCATGGCACGGGCCTGCGTTGCCACTGGAGTCGGTGGTGTCTGGCGATCTGGGTGCCTGGCAACAGGTCGCTGGCCAACAAGGTCAAGCACCCCGGCACTGACAGATCGATGTCCCGGATCTGCTCGGTGCCGACAAAATTGGGGTTCAGCGCATGCGTCACGCTGTGCACCACACGCTGACCATCGCCCTTGGGTTCAATGCGGTAACGCCCGGCATATTGAAAAAAGCTCTCGAATGCCGCCAAGCGCTCTGGCACGGGGGCGCTGCGAACACTGGGGGACGACAGCCGGGGGCGCGCTGCTGCGGCAATGCAGGCGCTCATGCTGCCATCATGGGTGTAGCAAATCAGGCCCGTGGCGTTGGCGCCGTAAGGCAGGCTGTCCGGCCTGCCATCGCCATATTGGATGGCCCAACGCAGCAAATGCCAAGTCCCGAGCAGGGGGTTGTCTGTGCCAGTCAAATTGTGTCTCGCTTACTTTCTTAACTAGACTAATGTTAGCAAGAGACTCGTGCTTTGGCAAGGCGACCCAGTCAGGCGACTCAGGCAGGCTGACCCAGCCACGCCAGCGGATGGGCAGCGGAGGTGTTCGATGTCGGTTTACCCCCCCCTGGTCGCGCCAGGCCAGCACGGCATCCAAGCCCCAGGTAGTGCGCGAATTGCGCAAACCCAAACCCAGGCCGGCGAGCTTTCGGTCATTCACACCCGAAGTCCAGGATTTCGCTTTGATGGTGATGCTGCGCGCGTCATACAACACATAGAACACATAGGGCGCGTTGGCCCCGTCGGGGCAGCGACTCAGCTTTACAGCCATAAATCCAGCGGCATGCCCCCGGTGCCGATGACCAGTGGCTGCGCATGCCCAAACTGCTGCAAAAACGCGCTCAGGCCCGACACGTTGCCCAGGTTGTGCCCGCTTTTGACTTCCAGCGCCAGCAGCGTTGGGCCATCTCGCAGCACGTAGTCCACTTCCTTTTGGCCGTTGTTCCAGTAATGGATGATGGGGTGGCGGCTGCTGTGCGTCAGGTGCCGGGCCAGCAGTTCGGTGCCTACGGCGCTTTCTGCGAGTCGGCCCCACACATCGGGGCGTAATTGCGCGGCTTTCAGGCCCAAGCCTTGCGCGACCCAGTGGCAGCCCATCAGGGCATTGTTGAACACTTGCAGCTTGGGGCTCGATGCCCGCTGGCGCACCACTTGGCCCATGTATTTGGGCAGGCCGCAGGCCATGCCAGCGCCCTCAAGCAGGTCCAGGTAGTGGGCGAGGGTGGTGGTGTTGCCCGCGTCGTCGAGCTGGCCCAGCATTTTTTGGTAGCTCAGTATTTGGCCGCTGTACACGCAGGCCAGGTCAAACACTCGGCGCAGCAGCGCGGGTTTTTGTACCGGCGCCATCAACAGCACGTCTTTGCTGATGGTGGTTTCGATCAGGGCGTCGCTCACATAGGCGGCCCAGCGGGTTTCGTCATGCACCAGTGGGGCGGCGCCGGGGTAGCCGCCATAAAAGATGAACTGCTCCAGGCTAAAGCCAAAGGCGTCGCGCATTTCGGCGTAGCGCCAATGGCCCAGGCGAGTTATCTCAAAGCGCCCGGCCATGCTTTCGCTCAAGCCCCGGGCGATCAGCAGGGGAGCCGAGCCAAGGATGACCACGCGCACATCGCACCCAGCGGCAGTGTCTTCGTCCCACAAGCGTTTGACTTCTTCGGTCCAGTTGGACACCTTCTGGATTTCGTCGAGCACCAACACGCAGCTGCCAGCTTGGGCGGCTAGCGCTCGGGCTACCTGCCATTGGGTGCCCAGCCAAATTCGGCCTTGCAAGCCGGGGCCGTCAGCACTGGCGCTGTGCTGCGTTTGTGGGGCGGTGGCTGGGCTGGCTTGTGTACCGCGCTGCAAGCGCTCCAGTGCCTGCCGCACCAGCGTAGTTTTGCCCACTTGGCGTGGGCCAGCCACTACTTGCAAAAACCGCCGGGGCTCTTGCAGCCGGGCAACCAGCGGGATAAGTTCCTTGCGTTCGATGACCATTTTTATTCACTTGTCTAACTGGGTAATTTTACTCAGCGCATTGAGTAAAATTTTTTCGTCAAAAAACTCGCGTGAATTACGCATCCTTTTCCCCGTTCCAAATGACCAGGCCATACCCAACTTCGAGCGCAGTATGCAAGTTGTCATGGCCGTTGCGGACCAGATCCACGATGACGCTGGCCCCAACTTGGATGGTCAATAGTTCAATGATCAATCGCAGTATCGGCGGCGTCCTTTTCCCGAGCAAAAGGCGAGACGGCTTTGTGGCTGACCCTGGTCATTTGCTCAGGCGTTTTCAGGGATTTTTAGTCGGCGATTGATCGAAGCAACACAGGCACGACAATCTCTTGATGTCTGCCAAATCGCCTCCCGTCGCACTACATGCCTTCGAGACCCTGACACCAGACCTGGTGATGGACGCGCTGGCCAGTGTGGGTCTGTATGGCGACGGCCGGCTGTTGGCGTTGAGTTCCTACGAGAACCGGGTTTACCAGGTGCATCTGGAGGACGCCCAGGCGGTGGTGGCCAAGTTTTACCGCCCGCAGCGCTGGAGCGAGGCGCAAATACTCGAAGAGCATGCTCTGGCCGCCGAACTGATGGCTGCCGAAATCCCGGCGGTTGGCCCTCTGCTGCTGCGGGGGCGAACCTTGCACCAATTTGGCGACTTTGCTTTCAGTGTCAGCCCGCGCCGTGGTGGCCGGGCGCCGGAGCTCGATGACGCCGATGTGCTGGAATGGATAGGCCGATTTTTAGCTCGAATTCACAGCGTGGGCGCAGCGCGGCCTTTTGCTTGCCGGCCGGCCCTGGATTTGCACAGTTTTGGCACCGAGTCGCGCGACTGGCTGTTGGCCAACGACCGGTTGCCGCTGGACGTGCAGTCTGCCTGGGCGCGTACCGTGCAACAGGCGCTCGAGGTGATAGCGGCCTACCCGGTCCTGCAAGGGGCGGCGGCCCAGATGTCTGGAGCCCCCAAAGACGCTGGCGGGGCTGCCATTCAGTGCCTGCGCCTGCATGGTGACTGCCACCCCGGCAATATTTTGTGGACGCCGCTCGATGTGCCTGCCACCGCCGGGCCTGGCCCGCACTTTGTGGACCTCGACGACGCCCGCACCGGCCCGGCAGTGCAAGACCTGTGGATGCTGCTCAGCGGTGATCGGCAACAACGCAGCCGCCAACTCGGCGCGCTGCTGGACGGCTACGAACAGTTTCGGGAATTTGACCGACGCGAACTCGCCCTGATAGAGCCGCTGCGCACGCTGCGCTTGATTCATTACAGCGCCTGGCTGGCACGCCGCTGGCAAGACCCGGCCTTCCCCATCAATTTTCCCTGGTTTGGGTCTAGCGACTATTGGCAGGGCCAGGTGCAAATGCTCGAAGAGCAGCTGGAAGCCATGCAAGAAGACCCGCTGGCAGCCTGAGTGGGCACCCGTCCGCAGCAGTGCTCAGGAGGCCACCGTTTGCACGGCGGACCCGAGCATGCTCAGGCCCGCGGCCAACAGCAGGGCGTCCATCAGCAGATCAAAGCGGGTCGCATCGATGCGCAGCACCAGTCGTTTGGCGATGAATGCGCCGGCCATCAAGGAGGCGCCAATCACCAGCCCCCGTGTCAGCGTGGCAAGCGGCAGCGCATCAAAGGCCCGAAAGGTGAGGGCTTTGGCCCCGTAAACTGCCAGCGAGCCCATGGCCTCGGTGCCCAGGTAGGCACCCTTGACCAGCCCATAGGCCAAAAAAAAGGGTGCGTTGATAGGCCCGGTACTCACCACCACGCCGGTCACATAGCCGATGACCGCGCCCACGGCGGCCATGTGCCACAGGCGCAGCAGCCATTGCTGGCGCGCGATCCAGCGGCGCAGCCCAATCATGCCGATGAAAAAAAGCCCGAGTAGCAGTTCCACCAGACCGGGCTCCAGGCTCAGCAAGGTGCGTGCGCCCAGAATCGCAGCCGGTATGGCGGTGACGCTGTAGGCGGCCGTGACGCGCCAGTCGACATCTCGCCACCAGGCCAGCACCCGCGCGGCGTTTGCAAGAATCGCCGCAATCGCCATGATGGGCACCGCCTCGCGCGGGCCGAACACCAGCACCAACGCCGGCATCAACATGATTGAGGTGCCAAACCCGACCACGCCGCCCAGGGTGCCTGCCACCAGGCCCAGCATCAGCACCAAGGCCAGGCTCATGGCTCAGCCCATGCTACTTGCCGTTGATGGCCAGTAGTTCTACCTCAAACAACAGGGTTGCCTTTGGGGGTATCACGCCGCCGGCGCCGCGCTCGCCATAGGCAATCTCTGGTGGGCAGGTCAGCTTGGCTTTGCCGCCCACTTTCATGCGCTGCACGCCCTCGGTCCAGCATTTGATGACCCCGCTCAGGGGAAACTCAATGGCCTCATTGCGCTTGTAAGAACTGTCAAACTCGCGGCCATCAGGAAAAGTGCCGCGGTAGTGAACCTTGACTTTGTCCGAAGCGTTGGGGCTGGCGCCCGTGCCGTCTTTGAGCGAACGGAAGACCAGGCCTGAGGGCGTCACCACCGCCCCCGCTTCTTTGGCCGCCGCTGCGGTGACCGTGTTGTCGGCCCAGGCGAGGTTTTGTGTGCACAACAGGCCGGAGGCGAGCGCGAGGGTGGCTAGGCGGGGGATGCTTGTCATATTAGAGGGCGTGTCCGGATTTTGGTGTTTGAGGCGCGTGGAAAAAAACCAGCTGTATTTTACGATCTAGCTTGTTCAACTTGGCGCCAGGCATTGTCAAACTGCCTCGCGCCCTTGGCTTCTGGCAAATGCCCGCCGGGCCGCAGCCCAAGGCCCTTGTCTGTGCTAGCCTTTGGTACTCGATCACCAACAACTCAGGAGAACACCTATGTCAACCCGGCGCTTTAGTTTGCTGCAATCTGCGGTTTTTGCGGTTTTTTTAATGCTGGGCAGTTGTCCGGCCTGGGCGCAGGCGGACTACCCAAGCAAGCCAGTCAAGGTGATCGTCGCCTTTCCGCCCGGCGGGACCAGTGATGTGATGGCCAGAATGCTGGCCGACGAACTCAGCAAGAGTCTCAAGCAGCCCTTTATGGTGGAGAACATTGGTGGCGCTGGTGGCACCATTGGCGTTGAGCGGGCCCTGAAATTGCCGGCCGATGGCTACACCCTGATTCAGACCGGCGTGGGCCAAAGTGCGGTGGCCCACGGGCTCGACCCTAATTTGCGCTACAACTCGATGAGCGACTTCATCCACCTGTCGCAGGTGCACTCGGGCCCCAATGTGCTGGTGGTGCACCCCGCCACGCCGTATAAGACGGTTGCCGATGTGGTCGACTTCGCCAAGAAGAACCCCGGCAAGCTGGACTACGGCTTTACCCATGCAGCCTCTGGCCATATGGCCATGGAGCTGTTCAAGCAAACCGCCGGCATTGAGCTCACTGGCATTCCCTACAAAGGCGGCGGCCCCATGCTGATCGACCTGCTGGCCGGTGTGATTCCCACCATGTTCATCAACCAGGATGCGGCGTTGGCCCATGTGCGCTCTGGCAAGATGCGGGCCATTGCGGTGAGCAGTGCGGCGCGCAACCCGCTCTACCCCGATGTGCCAACCATCGCTGAATCTGGCTATAAAGGTTTTGAGGCGCTGTCCTGGTCGGGCATGTCGGTGGCCAAGGGCACGCCGCAGGCGGTGGTGGACAAGCTCGAAGCGGCTATTTCGCAGGCCATGCAATCAGACACCATTCGCCAGCGCATGACTTCGGTCGGTTTTGTTGTACCGCCCCAGGGCAGCAAGCACTACACCACCTTCGTCAAGTCTGAACTCGACACCTGGGTGCGGGTGATCAAGACCGCCGGTATCAAGCCGGAATAAGGCCGGTCCCAGCGTGGCGAATGGCGCTTGCCGGTGCGGGCTTTTTGCGCATCAAACCAGCAGCGCGTTGACTCGTTTCACATAGGCCGCCGGGTCGGCCGGCAGGCCGCCTTCGGCCAACAGCGCCTGGTCGAACAGGATGTGCGCCAGGTCATGAAAGTGCACCGAGCCGTCGAGTTTTTTCACCAGCGGGTGCTCGGCGTTGACTTCCAGCACCGGCTTCACCTCGGGGGCGGTCTGGCCGGCCTGCTTGAGCATGCGCGCCAGCTGGGTGCTCATGCCGTGGTCTTGCACCACCAGACAGGCCGGGCTGTCCACCAGCCGGGTGGTCACGCGCACGTCTTCGGCCTTGTCTTTGAGCGCCTCTTTGAGCTTAGCCAGTAGCGGCTTGAAGGTCTCAGCCGCTTCTTCAGCCGCTTTTTTCTCGGCCTCGTCCTGCAGCTTGCCCAGGTCGACCGCGCCCTTGGCCACGCTCTGCATCGGCGTGCCGTCAAATTCATTCAGGTAGTTCAACGCCCACTCGTCCACCCGGTCGGTCATCAGCAGCACCTCAATGCCTTTTTTCTTGAAGACTTCGAGTTGCGGGCTGTTCTTGGCGGCGGCCAGGGTGTCCGCTGTGATGTAGTAGATGGCTTCCTGGCCCTCCTTCATGCGCGCCTTGTAGTCGGCCAGCCCCACGCTCACGGTGTCACTGGTGCTGCTGGCAAAGCGCAGCAACTTGGCCAGTCTGTCCTTGTTGCCAAAGTCTTCGCCCAGGCCTTCTTTGAGCACCGCGCCAAACTCGTTGTAAAACTTGGTGTACTTGCCGGCGTTGGCTTCTGCCGCCGCCTTGTCCTCGGCGCTCAGAACGTCGGTCACTTCGCCCTCGGCGGGCACAGGCAGCTGGTCATGTCGGGCCAGGTCTTCAAGCATGCCCAGCACGCGCTTGGTGCAACCTTCGCGGATGGCCTTCACGTCGCGGCTCTCCTGCAGCAGCTCGCGGCTGACATTGAGCGGCAGATCGGCCGAATCGACCACGCCTTTGACAAAGCGCAGGTAGGTGGGCATCAAGGCCTCGGCATCGTCCATGATGAGGACGCGCTTGACGTAGAGCTTGATACCCGCTGATTTTTCGCGGTTGTACAGGTCCATCGGCGCTTTGGACGGGATGTACAGCAGCTGGGTGTATTCGGTGCTGCCCTCGACCCGGTTGTGGGTGTGGGCCAAGGGCGGCTCAAAGTCGTGGCTGAGTTGCTTGTAAAACTCGGTGTACTGCTCGGCCGAGATGTCTTTCTTGGCCCGGGTCCAGATGGCATTCGCCTTATTGACGGCCTCCCAGCTCCCGGTCTTGACCATGGCACCAGGTTGGCGGCCGCCTTTTTCGTCGCTGGGGTTGATCAGCTCGCCGTCTTTCCACTCTTCTTTTTCCATCAGGATCGGCAGGCTGATGTGGTCGGAGTACTTGCCGATGATGCCTTTGAGTTTCCAGGCGCTGGCATAGTCCAGTGCGTCTTCCATCAGGTGCAGGGTGACGCTGGTGCCGCGGGCGGCGCGCTCAATCGCCTCAACCTCGAAGTCACCTGCGCCGCCGCTCACCCAGCGCACGCCTTCGCCGATGGCCAGGCCAGCACGGCGCGACTCCACCGTGATTTTGTCAGCCACGATAAAACCAGAGTAAAAGCCCACGCCAAACTGGCCGATCAGCTGTGAGTCGGCCTTTTGGTCGCCCGAGAGCTTGGAGACAAAGTCTTTGGTGCCGCTCTTGGCAATCGTGCCCAGGTGGTCAATCGCCTCCTGCTGGCTCATGCCGATGCCGTTGTCGATGATGGTCAGGGTTTTGGCGTCTTTGTCAAAACTGACCCGCACTTCCAGGTTGGGTGCGTCTTCATACAGGCCGCTGTTGTTAATGGCTTCAAAACGCAGCTTGTCGCAGGCATCTGATGCGTTGGACACCAGTTCCCGCAAAAAAATCTCTTTGTTCGAATACAGCGAGTGGGTGACAAGGTGCAGAAGCTGGGCTACTTCGGCCTGGAAGGAGAGGGTTTGCTTGCTCATAGGGAATGGGTTGTCTCAAAAAAACGAAATGCGCCATCAAAGCGCCTGAGCCGGTTACCCGGACAGGCTGCAATTATGGGCGATCGCGGTGATTTCAAGCAGCGCCGCGCCGCCTCGGTTGGCCGGGATTTTTGGCAATCAGCTGACGCTGGGTAAGCGCCGGCGTGGCCGGCGCTTTTGCCGGGCGCTGGTCAGAGGCCGAGCAGTTTTTTGGCTTCGCCCAGGGCTTTCATGGAGTCGTCGTGTTTGCCGGCTTTGTGCAATTTTTCACCCTCGGCGCGCATGGCCTGCACTTTGGTCATGTCCGGGCCAGTCAGCACCGGCTTGGTGGCCAGTTTGGCATCAATCGCCTTCATCTCGTTGGGGCAGTTGTGGGCAAAGGCCAGGGTACTGGAGAGAGCGAGCAGGGCGAAGAGGTATTTTTTCATGGGTGTTTTAGCCGCAGACACCAGAAAATTCTGGCAAACCATTGTTGTCATAGCGCCAACCCGGCAAGCCTGGCCAAAGCAATACCCTTGAGTCGTACTGGGTCTTTAACCGAGATTGGCCATGCGGGTTTGGTTGCAGGCGGCGCATTTAGGGCAGTTTTCTCCTCAGCCAGGACAAAACTGCCTCGTCACTGCATCCGCCTGCACGCCAGCCGCTAGCGGACAAGCTCGGTTAAAAACGCTCGTGCGGCGCCAGGTAGCGCCACTGCCCCAGCGGCAGGTTGCCTAGCATCACTTGGCCAATGCGCACCCGTTTCAGCCCCACCACCTTCAGGCCGACCAGCTCGCACATGCGCCTGATTTGCCGCTTTTTGCCTTCGTTCAGCACCACGCGCAACTGTTCGGGGTTTTGCCAGCTGATCTTGGCGGGTTTCAGGGCCTGCCCGTCCAGGCTCAGGCCGTGGCGCAGTTTGTCCAGCAGGGCCGGCGGGAACACGGCCTGCACGTTGGTGGTGATGGGGTCGTCGTCGTCCATGCGCACCAGCTGGCCTGGCTTCGGGTCATTCTGGGGCTGGCCGGTCTTGTCCAACCCGAGGTAGACCACCCGCACCAGGTATTCTTTCTCCATCACCGAGTTTTCGCCAATCAGCTGGCGCGCCACCCGGCCGTCCTGCGTGAGCACCAGCAGGCCAATCGAGTCGATGTCGAGCCGGCCCGCCGGCACCAGGCTTTGCAGCTGTTTGGGGTGAAAGAAAAAGCGCGCGTTGTCCTCGGCCCAGCGGTTTTGCGGCTGCACCAGGGTGATGGCCGGCAGGTGCCCGTCTTCGGCCTGGCCGCTGACAATGCCCATGGGCTTGTTGACCAGGATGGTGACCTGATTGGCCTGCTGGCCCTGTGCTTGCGGGCTGACCTCGATGCGCACATCGGGTGCCACCTGCATGCCCATGGTGGCCGCCACGCCGTTGACCTTGACCCAGCCCTTGCCGATCCAGTCGTCAGCCTCGCGCCGGGAGGCCAGCCCCAGTTCGGCCATGCGCTTGTTCAGCCTCAGCGTGCCGTTGGGCCCGATGGCCGCGGTATTGGTCTGCCCGGCTGGGATCGGCGGCCGATTGGCTGGCGGCGCAGCACGCTGGAAGACGGGCGCTGCCGAGGCGGTTTCGGGCGGGTCGGATGGGGTCATTTGCTATAAATTCAGGAGCTTTGGAGCCGGATTTTACAAGTGTTAAAGACTCAATAGCTGTTGATGACTGCAGGCCAACAGCCATGGCCTGAACCCCTCCTCTGGCCGCCCGGCCTCAGCGGTAGCGCGGTTCGGGCGCGGTGCTGTGCACCGACCGCCGCAGTGAAGCGCTGCAGCCCGCCTCGGTGCCATTTTGTTGACGTGACGTGATGTAAGGTGATGTGATCTGCCGTACCTGGCCGAGCATTCGACCGAGATTGTTCATGAGGGTTTGGTGTGCAGGCCGATGCAGTGACAAGGCAGTTTTGTCCTGACTGAGGCGTCCATAGCTTGGGCTTTGGACAAGGAAGAAGGGCGGATGCGACCGTCAATGCGTCGCCTGCATCCAAACAGCACCAGAGGTGCGCCTCGTGGACAACCTCGGTTCAGCCTGCAAACACCTGGGTCCGCAGCGCAGCCAGGTCCAGCACCCGCAGGCCGCCGTACTCGATCCGGATCGAGCCCTCTGCGGCCAAAGCGCTTAAGGCCTCGTTGACGCGCTGGCGTGACAGGCCGACCAAGTAGGCCAGCTCCTGCTGTGTGATGCTGAGCACCTCGCCCACGCCGGGATAGAGAACCGGGTTGAACAGCGCCGCCAGGCTTCGCGCCACGCGCAGGTTCGGACTGGGCATACGGTCAATCTCGCGTGCGGCGATGAACTGGCCCAGGCGCTCGTTGAGCTGATTCATCACAAACCGGTTGAAGGCAATGGAGTTGTCCAGCAGCCAGTGGAAGGTCTCGACATGCAGACCTGCAACCCGGCTTTTGCGCAGGGCCTGCATGTTGTAGCGGTAGCTTTCGCGCTTGAGCGCCGTACCCTCGCCAAACCAACCCCCTGGCGGGATGCCGGTGAAGGTCATGGTTTGTCCCTGCGCGCTGTCGCTGCTCATCTTAAGCAGGCCGTCGATCACGCCAAACCAGTAGGTGGCGGGGCGGCCCGCACGGCACACAAACTCACCGGCGTCCGCGTCGGCTATTTTCAGGTCTTGTGCGGCGCGTTCATGCTCGGCCGGTGCCAGCAGTGCCATCCAGGGGATGGCATGGGTCTCGGCCTCGGTGGGGCGGCGTTGGCGATGGTACAGGGGTGCTTGGGAGCTCATGGTGTCGCGCGCCTAGAAGTTGAACCGAAGGGAAAACACCTAGCAAATAGGCGTTAAATTGTTGTTCAAACGACAATATGGCGTCAAACAGATGCCTATCATTGGGCGTATTGACGCTGGCAGTGCCACGCAGCGAACTTGCACAAAAAGCCAAGGTTACGGGATGCAGACCACTTTCCCTCAATTGTTATTTCAGCATGCCGTCCAGCGCCCGGGCGATGCGGCCATGCGCGAGAAAGAATACGGTATTTGGCAGGCCCTGAGCTGGGCCGATCTCGCCACCATGGTGTCGCACCTGGCCTGCGGCCTGCACCAAGCCGGTCTGCGCCGGGGGCAGCACATGGTGGCGGTGGGAGCCAACCGACCGCGCCTGTACGCCGCCATGCTGGCCGCGCAGGCCCTGGGTGCGGTGCCGATCCCGCTGTACCAGGACGCCGCCGCCGCGGAGTGCGTGTTCCCAATCAACAACGCCGACGTGGCCTTCGCCTTTGCCGAAGACCAAGAACAGGTCGACAAACTGCTGGAGGCACGTGCCCAGTGCCCAGGCCTGGTGCACATTTATTTTGATGACCCCCGCGGATTACGGAATTACGACGAGCCGGGCCTGGCCTTGCTGGATGAATTGTTGGCGGTCGGCCAGGCCTTCGCCGCGCTGCACCCGGATTTCATCAAGAGTGAGGTGGCGCTGTCGCAGCCCCATGATGTGGCAGCCATGTTCTTCACCTCGGGCACCACCGGTAACCCCAAGGGCGTGGTGCACACCCACAACTCTTTGCTCGACCGGGCCCGCGCTGGCGCCGAGTTCGACCATTTAACCCACCGCGAAGAGGTGCTGGCCTATTTGCCGCCAGCCTGGATCGGGCAGAACATCTTCAGCTATGCGCAGTGGCTGTCCTGTGGCTATGTGGTCAACTGCCCTGAATCGCCTGCCACGGTGACTATCGACCTCAAGGAAGTCGGGCCCACCTATTACTTTGCCCCGCCCAGGGTGTTTGAAGGCCTGTTGACCAGCGTGATGATCCGCATGGAAGACGCCGGCACCCTCAAGCGCCATTTGTTTCATGCCTGCATGGCCTTGGCCAAGCGGGTTGGCCCGGCCTTGATGGACGGCGCGCCAGTCGGCTTGACCGACCGGCTCTTGTATGCGCTGGGCAATCTGTTGGTCTACGGCCCGCTGCGCAACACCCTGGGCTTGAGCCGGGTGCGCGTGGGCTACACCGCAGGTGAGGCCATAGGCCCAGACCTGTTCACCTTCTACCGCTCGATTGGCATCAACCTCAAGCAGCTGTATGGCTCAACCGAGACCGCGGTGTTTGTCTGCCTGCAGCCCGACCATGAAGCCCGTGCCGACACCGTGGGCGTGCCGATTTCCGGGGTCGAGATCAAAGTGGCTGACAACGGCGAGATTCTGGTTAAGTCGCCCGGTTTGCTTAAGGAGTACTTCAAGAATCCGCAGGCCACGGCCGAGGTGCTCACCGCCGATGGCTGGTACCACACCAGTGACGCCGGCTTTTTGGATGCGCACGGTCACCTCAAGATCATTGACCGCGTAAAAGACGTAGGCCGCATTCGCGGCGGCGCCAACGACGGCGCCATGTTCGCGCCCAAGTATGTCGAGAACAAACTCAAGTTTTTCCCGCACATCAAAGAGGTGGTGGCCTATGGCGACGGCCGCGACCAGGTCTGCGTCATGATCAACATCGACTTTGATGCGGTGGGCAACTGGGCCGAGCGCCGCAACCTGCCCTACGCCGGCTACACCGACCTGGCGCAAAAGCCCGAGGTGTACCAGCTGATCAAGGAGTGCGTCGAAAAGGTCAATGCCGACCTCAGCGCCGACACCCTGCTCGCTGGCAGCCAGGTCAGCCGCTTTCTGGTGCTGCACAAAGAGTTGGATGCCGACGACGGCGAACTGACCCGCACCAACAAGGTCCGTCGCGGCTTCATTGCCGACAAATACCTGCCACTGGTCGACGCCTTGTACGGCGGCGCCAGCAGCCAGTTCATCACCACCCAAGTCAAGTTTGAGGATGGTCGAACCGGCAGCGTTAGCGCCACCCTGCGCATCGATGACGCCAAGACCTTCACCCCGGTAAAGGCAGCCGCATGAGTGCCAAACGAATCGGTGACGTGATCCTGGACGTCAAAAACATCTCCTTGAGTTTTGGTGGCGTCAAGGCGCTGACCGACATCTCATTTGATGTGCGTGAGCATGAGGTTCGCGCCATCATCGGCCCCAACGGTGCGGGCAAGAGCTCGATGCTCAATTGCATCAACGGCGTCTACACGCCGCAGCAGGGCACCATCAGCTTCATGGGCCAGACTTTTGACCACATGGACAGCCATCAGGTGGCGGTGATGGGCATTGCCCGCACCTTCCAGAATCTGGCGCGGTTCAAGGGCATGAGCGTGATCGACAACATCATGACTGGGCGCAACCTGCGCATCAAGAGCAATCTGTTTTGGCAAGCGCTGCGCATCGGACCGGCCCAACGCGAGGAAGAGAGACACCGCGAGTTTGTGGAGCACATCATTGATTTTTTAGAAATCCAGGCTTACCGCAAAACGCCGGTGGGCCAATTGCCCTACGGCTTGCAAAAAAGGGTCGATCTGGGCCGCGCCTTGGCCATGGAGCCCCGGGTGCTGCTGCTTGATGAGCCCATGGCCGGCATGAACGTGGAAGAAAAACAGGATATGTGCCGCTTTGTGCTCGACGTGAACCAAGAGTACGGCACCACTGTGGT
>SXGQ01244266.1_pt1 | contig 25198 bp, 18 predicted proteins | sample 3178371 | NCBI WGS metagenome assembly SXGQ01 (sample SAMN11356859, study PRJNA531348) | freshwater metagenome | isolation source: freshwater sample F1-20 | place: China: Fuxian Lake, Yuxi | collected 2017-12-25 | reverse complement strand
TGGGCTGGGACTCCTTCGGCCTGCCCGCCGAGCAATACGCCGTCAAGACCGGCCAGCACCCGCGCGTCACCACCGAGGCGAACATCGCCAACTTCACGCGGCAGATAAAATCCCTCGGCTTCAGCTACGATTGGACCCGCGAACTCGCCACCACCGACCCCGGCTACTTCCGCTGGACGCAGTGGATTTTCCTCCAAGTCTATCACTCTTGGTTCAACCCGGAGACGAACAAGGCTGAGTCCATTTCCACGCTGAAGTTTCCCGCCGACTGCACAACCGGGGAGCAGCGTCGCGCCTACCGCGATTCCAAGCGCCTCGCCTACGTCGCCGAGCAGCCCGTGTGGTGGTGCGAGGGGTTGGGCACCGTGCTGGCCAACGAGGAGGTCGTGGACGGCAAGAGCGAGGTGGGCGGCTTCCCCGTCGTGCGCAAGCCGATGCGCCAATGGGTGCTGCGCATCACCGCCTACGCCGAGCGCCTGCTGGCCGACCTCGACACCATCGAGTGGAGCGACTCGCTCAAGGAAATGCAGCGCAACTGGATTGGTCGCAGCGAGGGCGCGGAGGTGGACTTTGCGATTGCCGATTCCAAAATCCGCGTCTTTACCACCCGTCCGGATACGCTCTTCGGCGCGACTTACATAGTGCTCTCACCGGAACACAAGCTGGTGGACCAAATCACTTCCGCCGAGCAACGCGCGGCGGTCCAAACCTACCAGACCGAAGTCGCCAAGAAGTCCGACCTCGAACGCACCGAACTGGCGAAGGAAAAGAGCGGCGTCTTCACCGGCGCGTATGCCCTCAACCCGGTCAACGGGGAGAAGATTCCCATCTGGATTGCCGACTACGTGCTCGCGAGCTACGGCACGGGGGCAATCATGGCGGTGCCAGGCCACGACTCGCGTGACTTGGAATTCGCCCGGAAGTTTGACCTGCCAGTGCGCGTCGTCGTGCAGGCCCCGGCTGGGAAGGATTCCATCGGCTTTCTGGACGACGGCGTCGCGGTGAACTCGGACTTTCTCAACAACCTCCCCACCGCCGAAGCCAAAGCGAAAATCACCGCGTGGCTTGCAGCCAAGGGCCTCGGCAAAAAGACCATCAACTACAAGCTGCGCGACTGGCTCTTCAGCCGGCAGCGGTATTGGGGCGAGCCCTTCCCCATCGTCTGGCGGCGCGACGCCTCCGGTCAGCCGTATCACGAGGCGCTGCCCGAAAGCGCGCTGCCGTTGCTCCCGCCCGCGCTTACTGATTACAAGCCCACCGCCTCCGGCGAGCCGCCCCTGGCCCGCGCGAAGGACTGGGTGAACCTCCCCGACGGCGCCGTCCGCGAGGTGAACACGATGCCGCAATGGGCGGGGAGCTGCTGGTATTACCTCCGCTACCTCGACGCGAAGAATGGCAACGCCTTCGTGAGCAAGGAGGCCGAGAGCTACTGGATGAGTTCCCTCTCAACTCTCAACTCTCAACTCTCAACTAAATCGACGCCTGGCGTGGACTTATACGTCGGCGGCACCGAGCACGCCGTCTTGCATCTCCTCTACGCGCGCTTCTGGCACAAGGTGCTCTTTGACCTCGGGCGCGTTTCGACCGCCGAGCCGTTCTTCAAGCTCGTCAATCAGGGACTCATCCTCGGCGAGGACGGCCAGAAGATGTCCAAGTCGCGCGGCAACGTGGTGAACCCCGACGACGTGCTCGTGGAGTTTGGCGCGGATGCCTTCCGCCTCTACGAGATGTTCATGGGGCCACTACAGGACACAAAGCCGTGGAACACGCGCGGCGTCGAGGGCGTGTATCGCTTCCTCGGGCGCGTCTGGCGGCTCTTCATCGAGGAGAAGTCCGAGACCGCCTTCGAGCAGGCGCAGACCGTCGCCACGCAACCCGACGCTGACTTGCTCGACCACCTCGTGATGAACGGCACGATTGCGGAAGTCGCCGCCACGCCCGCCCAGCTCAAGGCCCTGCACGCCTGCATCAAGAAAGTCACCGAAGACCTCGACCACCTGCGCTTCAACACCGCCATCAGCGCGATGATGGTCTTCGTGAACGAAGCCAACGGTTGGCAGACCCGCCCCTTCGCCGTGATGCGGACCTTCCTCCAACTCCTCGCGCCCTTCGCGCCGCATTTGACCGAGGAACTTTGGTCGCGCCTGCACAGCGCCTTCGGCCAGCGCGCGCCGTCCTTGAGCTACGCCGTGTGGCCCAGCTACGACCCCGCGCTCCTCATCGAGAGTGAAGTGGAAATCCCCGTCTCCGTGAACGGCAAGCATCGCGACGTCATCCGTGTTCCTGCTGACGCCGACAACGCCACGCTCGAAGTCGCTGCGAAGGCGGCGGAGAAGGTCCAGCCCTTCCTCGAAGGCAAGACGGTGCGGAAAGTCATCATCGTGCCAAAGAAGATGGTAAACCTCGTGGTGGGGTGATGGGATCTGCGGCGGTCTGTGACCGCCGTCCGACGCGAACTCTGGTCGTTCGGACGCTTCAGCCGCGGTTGCAAACCGCCGGCACGGGCGCTCAAAACTTCCGCTTGGGAATCTCCAGCACGACCGGCTTGGGCGCGACCCTTGGGGCGTCGTTCTGCTTGAGGACAGTTTCCGGCGCGCCGTAGTTGAGCGGGTTCTTCGGGTCGAAGTCGCCGAGTCCGCCGCCGCGCGGGCCGAGGTCCACACCGCTGCGTCCGCCGGGGTTCAAGCCGCCCATGGAGGCGGGCCGGCGGAAGTCCGAGCCGGGCAGTCCCAACGGCCCAGTTGCGCCGCCGCCGGAACCCAGTAGCGCGCCGGCGCCCGCGGAGGTGGGCTGCGCCCACGGGTTGTTGAAGTTGCGCTTGAAGGCTTCGAGGCTGGCGTCGCGCTCGCGCATGCGTTCCTGCTCACGGGCCTCGCTGACGACGCGGCTCATCGCGCCACCGCGTGTGTCAGTGGTGCCGAAGAAGCTGTTGTCCGCCGCGCCGCGCGCAGTGCCGGAGCTGCCTGTCTCGAAGCCGGTTCGATTTTCACCCGACTTGCCGGTGGCTGAATTCTCCTGCCCGTCGCGACCGTCGCGCGAATCGTTGCCGCGGTTGCCGGCGGAGTTGCGCTCGCGTTCCCGGTCGCGCGCCTGCTTCTGGGGCGAGTCGCCCTGCTTGAGCTTCTGATCGGGATCGGCCTTGGAGTCGCGGCCCTCGAGGTAGCGCTCGACGCTGGACTTGGGGGCTTCGCGTTCGTCTCGTTCGTCGCGGGGGTCCCGTGAGTCGCGGGGGTTGCCGTCGTCGCGCTCGGTGGCTTGCTTGAGAATGGTGTCGGGGGATTGGAGAAGCCAGTTGCGCCGCTGGTCGAGTGCCTCGGCCTGCCGGCGCGTGAGGCCGGTGGTGGGCGTTATGGATTGGGACGGCAGGAGGAACTGATCGAACTGGAAGTCGGCGCGGGGAACGGACTTCCCGCCTCCGCGTGCCTCGGCGGGCAGGAGCGGCTCGCGGCGGTCGAAGTCCTGCGCGCTCGCGGCTCCCGTGCGTCCGGAGAAGCGGATCGGCTCACCCGCCTGCGCGGCGAACGCGCCGCCGACCAGCGCCGCGCCGAGGAGCGCGATGCGGGCTGATCGCCATGCAGGAGAACCGGTGAATTGCACGATGTCTAGATAGTCCATCCGGCCCCGTCAGTCAAAACTGAATCCGCAAAACTCTAAACCGGACGGATGCAGGTGACGCAACAGCAGCGCGGCATTCATGCCGCAGAAACGAACAGCCATCCGCATTGTGTTTCGGTCCCGCCGCGCCCTCTTCTTGCCCGAGCATTCTGGTCTCTCCAGTCGAACCGCGAAGAAGTCCTCCAAGCCCCGGCCTTGCCCACGATTCTGCGGCATGAATGCCGCGCTCCAACTGCTTCGCCTCGGCTAAACCCAAACTCGAAATCTCTCCTACTTCCCCGCCGCCACGAACTCGCTAACCGCCGCGATGACCTCGTCCTGCTGCGCCCGTGTAAGCTCGGGGAAGATGGGGATGCTCAAGACTTCGCCCGCGAGCCGTGCCGACACGGGCAAGTCCGCATCCGTCTGGCCGACCGACGCGAAGCACGCCTGCGCGTGGAGCGGAACCGGATAGTAAATCTCCGTGCCGATTTGCCGTGAGGCGAGCCACTCGCGCAACGCCTCGCGCCGACCCGAGCCGGGCAGGCGCAGTGTGTATTGGTTCCACGTGTGGCCGTTGCCGGGTTGGGCTGTCGGGAGAATCAACTTGGTGCCAACGCCGGGCAGCTTGCTGAAGTGCTCGGTGTAGCGCGTCGCGTTTGATGCCCGCCGCTGCGCGAAGCCGTCCAGGAGCGGCAGCTTCACCGCGAGCAACGCAGCTTGCACGGCGTCGAGCCGGAAGTTCCCGCCGACGAACTTGTGGAAATACTTCGGGTGCGCGCCGTGATTGCGCAGGAGCGTGGCGCGCTCGGCCAAGGCGTCGTCGTTGGTCGTGAGCAGGCCGGCATCGCCGAACGCGCCGAGGTTCTTCGTCGGGAAAAAGCTGAACGCGCCGAAGTCGCTGAGGCTGCCGACGTGTCTGCCGCCCTGCGTCCCGCCGACGGCCTGGCAGGCGTCCTCGATGACCTTGACGCCGTGCTTGTGCGTGAGTTCGTTCAGCGCCGCCATGTCCGCCGCCTGCCCGTAGAGATGCACGGGCATGATGGCCTTGGTGCGCGGCGTGATGCGACGCGCGGCGTCGGCCACGTCGAGGTTGAAGGTGTCGGCGCGCACATCGCAGAAGACCGGCTTTGCGCCCGTGCGCGCGACGCAACCGGCAGTTGCGAAGAACGTGAAGCTCGGGCAAATCACCTCGTCGCCCGGCCCGATTTCCAGCGCCATGAGCGCGAGCAAGATTGCATCTGTGCCGGAGGAAATCCCCAGCGCGTGCCGCACGCCGAGATACTCCGCACACTGCCGCTCGAAGCCCTGCACCTCGGGACCGAGGATGAACTGCCCGGACGCGAGCACGCGCGCGAAGGCGGCTTGCAGGTCGGCGGCGAGGGCGTTGTTCTGCGGTTTGATGTCGAAGAGGGGGACGGCCATAAGGCAGGTTCAGTCGAGGCGCGGATTGACGCTGGTTTTAACGAGGCTGGTTTGAGCGAGTTCGGTTTCCACGGGGCGACCAAGGAATTCCAGCAGCACGCGGACGCGGTCCTTCGCAGGCATCAGGCGTTGCACGACCGCCGTGATGCCCATGAACGAGCCGTCCGCGATGACGACTTCGTCGCCCGGTTGCACCGCGTCGGGGAAGACTTTGAGGTCGGTCTCATCCAGCCGCGTGCGCAGGTCGGCGATGACCTCGTCCGGCACGGGCGCGAAGTAATCTCCGAAGTGGACGACGCCGGCGACGCCGTGCGCGGCCTTGATGATGCGCAGGCTCCGCAGCTCGAAATGCGCGAAGAGATAGTTGGGAAACATCGCCTCGGTGAACCACACCTTGCCGCGCCGGGTCGCACGCTGGAAACGCACGCGCGGACAGAACACGTCCACCCCCGGCAACTGCCGCAAGTGGCCGGCGGCGATGTGCTCGTGCTTGATCTGCGACCGCACGCAAAACCAGGCTGGCGCGGCTTCCGAACCGTCACTCATGTGTGGTCAACGTAGCGCGGCGCGCAGAACCGTCACAAGACTTTTGCCGGGCAGCTTGATTGGAGCCTCTTTGCGCCATCAGACCGCGCCGCTTGGACAGTGTCGGATGCTTACTTTGACACGAAACGGAGGAGCGCTCTGAATTGACATTGAACGCCGCTTCGTGCTTCGTATCGCCAAGCCTAGAAAAAGTCGTCCTGTGAGGTTCCCTTCTCTGATACTTGGCTTGGTGCTGTCGTGTCCGGTCTGCGGACAGGCGCCTCCTGCTCGAACTGCCCTGCCACCGGCTGACGCCCGGCGCTTCGTGATGCCAATTTATGCCGACGGACAAGGCGCACCCGTCGCCGTCTTGCGGATTGAGCGACTCTCCACGGAATACGAGAAGCGCGGCTTTTTCCGGGTCGGCTTGCTTCCGAAAGTGGTCTTCACCGGCGTGGCGGTGGAACTCGATTCCATCGAACGCCTCCCTGCAGCATTGGCAAACCTGCAACGAGTCATTGAGCACAGCCGGCAAGGCCCCAGTGGGAGACCAACCTGACGCTCCTCGCCGCCAACGATGACGGCGCAGGCATCAATTTCAACAGCCGCCTGACCTTCTCCGCGACCGCCGGCGTGACCTACTTCTTCGCCGTGGACGGCTACAACGCGGCCAGCGGCGGCGTGGTCCTGAACGTGACACCCGGCCTGAGCATCGCCGGCCTGACCCGCACACCGCTGGGCGAACTCCGCTTCCTCACTTCCGGCCCCGGCACCAGCAACGTGGTCATCCAAGGCTCGCTGGACCTGCGCGTCTGGACTCCCCTCGCCACGAACCCCGTCCCCGACGGCGGCTTCTTCCAGTTCGCCGACCCCACCTCCACCAATGCCCTGCGCCGCTTCTACCGCGCAGTGGTGGAATAGCAGACTCTCGCGTGGGCCGGGCAGGCATCACACATGGAGATTTGGTCAAAACGTGGCGTCTTTCGCAGCCACAAGACTTTTTTGCCAGCCGCGCCCGTTCGGTGTCCACGCTTCAGCGTGTCGGCGCTTGTGGACACGCTGAGGGGTGGACACCAAGCAAAGCCGCGTCGTCCCGTCCGCGTCTTGCTTACGTCGGAGTGCTCCGCAATACTCCGCCCGCTCCTATGACACAACACGCCCTCCGCCCGCTCTGGCTGCGCGCCGCCAGCCTGATGTTCGCCGTCACGACCGTTGCCACTGCCCAAGACCTTGACCCCGACCTCATGCAAACGCGCCAGAAGTTCTCGACCCAGCTCACCAAGAAAGTTGATCTCGGCTACCTGCTTTACCTGCCGCCGGGCTACGATGCGAAGACCGCGAAGAAGTGGCCGCTCATCCTGTTCCTCCACGGCGCGGGCGAACGCGGCACGAACCTCGCGCAAGTTTCCGTCCACGGCCCGGCCAAGCTGGTGAAGAAAAATCCTCCCGTGCCGAAGACCGAGAGTGAGGAGGCCCGCAAAAACCGCGAGGCCGCCACGAAGCTGCTCCGGGAGAATTTCATCGTGGTCTCGCCGCAGTGCCCCGTCGGCGAGCGTTGGGACGCGGAGGCGTTGCTTGCGCTGCTCGACAGCGTCCTCGCCAGCCACAAGGTGGATGCAGGCCGCGTTTATCTCACCGGCCTGAGCATGGGCGGCTACGGCTCTTGGGCGCTGCTCGCGCAGGCGCCGGAGCGCTTCGCGGCCATCGCGCCCATCTGCGGCGGCGGCAGCAGTATTGGCATCCTGCTGCCGGGGAGTGGCAAGGCGGCGGCGCTGAAGTCGCTGCCCGTCTGGGCGTTTCACGGCGCGAAGGACTCCGTGGTGGTGCTGGCGGAATCCGAGCGCATGGTCGCTGCCATCAGGAAGGCCGGCGTGAAGGACGTGCAACTCACGGTGTATCCCGAGGCGAACCACGACTCGTGGACGGCGACCTACAACAATCCCAAGCTCTACGAGTGGTTCCTCTCGCACGAGCGCAAGTAAGCTGATGAAACCATTTCCCGCCGCCCTGCTCTGGGCCGTCGCGCTGGCCGCTTGTGCGCTGACGGCTTGTTCCTCGCCCCGTCAGACCGTCGCGCCGCCTGCGGCTCCAGTTCCAGCCACCGCGAGTTACCCGACCAACGAGCACACTGTCCAAGCCGTGCTGTGGGTGCAGCGCTCGGGCGAGTATCGCGCGCTGTGCCATCAGGCGTTTAACCTCGCGCACCGCGTGTTGGACGAGGAGTTGAAGGCGAATCCCGCGCCCAAGAAACGCGCCGTGGTGGTGGATGTGGATGAGACCGTGCTCGACAATAGCCCGTATCAGGCGCGGCTCATCAAGACCCGGCAGGGCTACACGACCGCGACGTGGCGGCAATGGGTGGACCTCGCCCGCGCCGAGGCAATGGCGGGCGCGGTGGAGTTCCTCAAGCACGCGGCGTCGCGAGGCGTCGAGGTCTTTTACATCTCGAACCGCCGCGCCGAGGAGCACGCCGGCACGCTGGCGAATCTGCGCGCCAAGGGTTTCCCTCACGCGGACGACGCGCATCTGCTGCTGCGCACCACCGAGGGCAGCAAGACCAAGCGCCGCGCCGCCGTCAGCGCGACGCACGAAATCGTCCTGCTCATGGGCGACAACCTGAACGACTTCAGCGACGTGTTCGAGGGCAAGGACCCGACGGGCCGCATCGCCGAAGTGGAGAAGCTGGCAAAAGAGTTTGGCCGCCGTTTCATCGTGCTGCCCAACCCGCTCTACGGTGACTTCGAGGACTCGATCTACCGCTATAACCGGGGCCTTCCCGAAGCTGAGAAGGACGCGTTGCGCAAGGGTGCGTTGAAGGATTACTAGCCCTGCCTGAGGGGATTCGCGTGTTTCAGCGGTGGCGCAAGGCGGCTTGCTGATGGCCCGCCATTTTCCCGTCGCCAACATTCTTGCATAGGGCGTTGCGCAGAAGTGGTTGCGACTTTGCGACATTGCCGCTTGCCACACCGGGGCGCTTTGTTTTACAAAACATGGGATGTCGCTTCCCTTCTTCAGCAGCTTCGAGAAGAAGCGCGACCAGGTGATGGTCATAGACCTTGGGGCGAAGGTCACCAAGGCCGTCCACCTGTCCCGCAAGGGCGAGGGCTTTGCCTTGAACAGCTACGCGCTGGTGGACGCGCCGGTGTTCGAGAAGGGCCTGAACATCGCACCGATGGCCGACCATCTCAGGGCGGTCGCCAAGTTGCTCAACTCCCGGCTCAAGCCCGTGAGCCTGGCGGTGGGTGTGGAAAGCTCGCTGTTGCGCCACGCGGACATGCCGGCGGTCACGGCGCACGACATGCGGCAGATGCTCAAGTTCAGCAGCAAGAATTATCTCCAGCAGGATTTGTCAGACTGCGTGTTCGACGTTCATATCATGGCCGCCAGGGCGGATGGCCCGCCCAAGCCAGACGCGCCTAAGGGTGGAAACCAGAAGATGCGGGTGCTGGTGGGCGCGGTGAAGAAGCAGATCATCGCGGACTTGCAGAAGTCAGCGGAGCAGGCAGGCCTGGCGGCGGACCAGATCATCCCGAGTTTCATCGGCCCGGCCAACGCGTTCGAGATGGCGCATCCGGAACCGTTCGCCAAGGAGGTCGTCGCGCTGGTGGATGTGGGCCACAAGAACACGACGATCTGCATTCTCTATAATGGCGAGCTGACCTTGAGCCGCGTGGTGGCCTTCGGCTCGGGCAAGCTGACACAGGGAATTTCCGAGGCACTGGGCATGAGCCTGGAGGAGGCCGAGGGTGCGAAGGTCACCATGCCGCCGGAGGTGGAGTCCGTCGCGCAATCGCTGCTCTTGCCGCTGGGCCGGGAGCTGCGGGCCTCGGTTGATTTCCATGACCACCAGCGGGACCGCGCAGTGAGCCAAGTGTTCTTCAGCGGCGGGGCGTCGCGCAGCCCGCAGATCATCCAGGCGTTGCAGGTGGAGCTGATGGTGCCCTGCCAGACGTGGAACCCGACGACTTTCATGACGATGAACCTGCCCCCGCAGTTGCTGGGCGAGATCGAGGCGGTCGCGCCGCAGCTCACGGTGGCCGTGGGCGCGGGGATGGCGGCCTTTTAGAACCATGCCGATCCGGATCAACCTGCTGGCTGAAGAACAGTATCTCGCCGAGATGCGCCGGAGGGATCCGGTCAAGCGCGGCGCGTGGCTGGGCGGGTTCATGGTGTTCCTGATGCTGCTTTGGTGGGGCTGGCTGCTCTTCAGCAGCCACAATGCGAAGAACGCGCTGGCCGGCCACGAGGCCTCGATCAAGCGCATCGAGGGGAAGTCCAAGGACACGGGCGACCAGATCAAGAAGGCGGGCGACATCGAGAAGAACATCCACGGCCTGAACCGCATGGCCACCAACCGCGTGCTGTGGTCCGCCTGCATGAACGCGTTGCAGGAATGCACTCTGGAACAGATACAGATCACGCGGGTCCGCGGCGAGCAGAGCTACAACGTGGTGCCCGCCGTGCTCTCGAAGGAGCGTGGCAAGAGCAAGCCCGCCAGCTCCACGGAGCGCATCGTGCTGGTGATCACGGCGCGCGACTACGGCCGGCCGGAGGACGAAACCTCGATCAAGTTGAGGGACAAGATACTTGCGAACCCGTGGTTCAAGCAGCACCTGGCGAAGGAGAACGCGATTTCCTTCAAGGGCTTCTCGAACCCCACGGCAGACAAGGACGACCCGACTCGCGTCTTTGTCTCGTTCACCATGGAATGCGCCTTCACCGAGCAGGTGCGCAACTGACATGATCAGCGAAATCAAAGCCATTTCAGCCGAGAAGAAGCAGCGCCTCATCGCTGTGGGCATGGGCACGGCCATCGCGCTGGCGGCAGTGTATTTCCTCATGATCTCCCCCGCGCAGGACGCGCTCAAGAAGCTGGGCGGCCAGATCGCCGAGGCGGAGAAGAAATACGCCGACGCCGACCGACTCGTGAAGCGCACCCAAGCCGTGAGTGAGGAATACGACCGGCTCAACGAGCACCTCAACGGCATCGAGACCAGCATGGTCAGCGGGGACCTGGTGCAGTGGATCCGCTCGATGGAGCTGAAGTTCCGCACGCAGGCCCCCTACAAGGTGGAGATTCCCAATTTACCCTTCCGCGGCCAGGGCGAGATGACCATGATCCCGGAGTTCTCCTACAAGGCCGCGGCCTACGGCTTCAGCGGCACTGCCTACTACCACGATCTGGGCAAATATCTGGCCGACTGGGAAAACCAGTTTCCCTATATGCGCGTGTTGAGCCTCGATCTCGTGCCCGAGGACGCCGTCGGCGGCACCACTGGCAGTGACGAGCGCGAGAAACTCTCCTTCAACTTCGAGGTGTCAGCCCTCGTCAGACCACCCAAGCGCAACTGACCGATGCAGCCCGCCCTCCATCACCTCCGCCGCGTCCTGTCCCTCGCCTTGGCACTTGGCGTGACGTCCGGACTGGCGTTCGCGGCGGACAAGAAGGACGAAAAAAAAGCGGAGGAGAAGCAGAAACCCGAGGCGAAGAAGGCCGTTGATCTCAAGTCAGCCGACAAGGACGCCAAGCCCGCCACCAACGCCATCCCGCTCGTCGTGCCCTTCCCCAAAGCCGCCTTCAACACCTCCGTCGAGACCGGCAAAGACCCCTTCTTCCCCAGCAGCAAACGCCGCCTTCCCAAGGCCCCCGAACCGCCCAAGCCGCCCAAGCCATCGATCGTCCCGACCGTGGTCACCAATAATCAGGTCGTCGTCGCCACTACAAATCTCCCTCCCGCCGCCACCATCACCAACCCCCCGTCTGCCATCGTAAAAGTTCACCTCATCGGCGCGGCCAACCTTAGCCTGCGCGGCATCTCCACCAGCAAGACCCGCCGTCACGCCGAGGTCCACACCGGCGTCAAGGGCTACACCTTCCTCAAGGGCGAGACCATGCTCATCCGGTTGCCCAACGAGAAGGAGCTCAAAGTGCAATGCCTCGAGATCCGCGAGCGCTCCGCCATCTTCCAGGCCGAAGGCGAAACTCAAACCATAGAACTCTTTTTGCGAGAAGGACTCTGAGACACTTCGGCGGCTCCGGCTGCCGGCCAAACGACCATGCGCATGAAAACGAAGTCCGTCCTCCTGCTGGCTGCGGGACTCCTGCTGCCCGCCCACCTGCTTGTGGCGCAGACCCCGCCGCCCGCGAAACCCGCCCCCGCCGCGCCGCGCCCAGTCCAGCCCGTCCTCACCCCCGAGGCCAAGGCCAAAGCCGCCGCCGATGCGAAAGAAGCCGCGCGCACAAACGCCGAGAACGAGATCATCCTCGACCTCAAGTTCGATGACATGGACCTGATGGACCTCATCAAAAACCTCGCTCTGCAGGCTGAGATCAACGTGCTCTTCGACCCCAAGCTCACCCAGGTCGCCCGCGCCGCCGACGGCACGCCCATCCCGGCCCAGAAAGTCCCCGCCTTCCGCATGACCAACGTCACCGCGCGCCAGGCCCTCGAGGCCATCATGGCGAACAACAACCTCCAGATGGTGCACGACCCCAAGACGAACACTTATCGCATCAGCCCCAAGGAAGCCGCCACCCAGGAACCCCTCATCACCAAGATCTTCACCCTCAGATACACCAGCCCCACCAACATCGTCACCATCCTCACCAGCGTCCTCTCCACCCGCGCCAAGGTCACCCCCGACTCCCGCACCCAGACCCTCATCATCTCTGCCACCGAGCGCGAGTGGGACTTCCTGACCGAGGTGCTGGAAAAGATCGACACGCCCACCATGCAGGTGCTCATCGAGGCCCGCATCCTGGAAACCTCCCGCAGCCCGCAATCACTGCGCGGCGTGGACTGGAGCGGCACCTTGCAAAACCAATCCGTCGGCTTTGGCAATGGCCAGCTCACCGGCACCCTCACCGCCAACCGCCCCGGTGCGACCACCGCCACCACCACCACGCTGCCCGGCGGACGCACCATCACCAGTTCGACCACCGCCGCCTCCGCCCTCACCGAGACGCTCACCACCAGCGTGGGCGGGCTGGTGCCCGGCTTCACCGCCACCACGCGCGACGGCGTCGGCCCGGTCGGCTTCCTCAACGCTGACGGCCTGCGAGCGACGCTCTCCTTCCTGAACACGGACGCCGAGACCGAGGTGATCTCCACCCCGCGCACGGTGATGATGGATGGGCAGACCTCGAAGCTCGCCGTGACGCGCGCCTTCCCGATCTTCCAGACCACGCCCGGCTCGGCGAACGTCCCGGCCACCACTACCATCTCCTACACGAACCTGGGCACCATCCTCGAGGTCACCCCGCGCATCGCCGCCAACAGCAACATATCCCTCAAGGTCAGCCCTGAAGTTTCGAACATTGATTCGAAGGACCGCCAGACCATCAACGGCCAGGTCAACGAGGCGAACGTCTATGCCATCCGCAAGATCGAAACTCAGGTCATGATCCCCAGCGGCCACACGCTTGTCATGGGCGGCCTCATCACGGACAACATCAACAAGGGCTTCACGAAGGTCCCCGGCCTCGGCGACCTTCCCGGCCTCGGCTGGGCCTTCCGCAAGGAAACCAAGGTCCGCACCAAGGCCAACCTCCTCATCTTCGTCACGCCCACGCTCATCGAAGGCGGCCACTTCCAGGCCCCCAGCACGGACTTCCTCCAGGGCCAGACCAACCCGACCGCAGCGGACTTCCTTCAGCAGCGTCCTCCCCTGATGCAGGAAAAACCCGATTCCTTTATGGAGTCCGGCAAGCCAAAAGATTGGGGCAAGAAACCGGCCACCCCCGACAGACCTTGAGCCTCACCCCAACATCACGCTCCATGATGAGTGCGAACTGGACCGCAGGTGAACGCCGTGGCCCGCCCGCCCGGCGCTGGGCGCTGGCGTTGCTGCTCGGCGTGCTCGTGCAGGGTGCCGCCCTGGCGCAGACCGCCGTCGTCACCATCGGCGGCGGGCCAAACCAGCAGAATCAGGCGACGGCCAACGGCTTCGTGGACGGCAACACGCTTCAGACCGCGCAGTTCGACACACCCGGCGGAGTGGTGCTAGACATCTCGGGCCGTTACCTCTATCTGGCCGACACGGTCAACGCCGCGATCCGCCGGCTCGACCTCTCCGCCAACAACACCGTCACCCACATCAGCGGACTCAGCACGCCGGTGGACGTGGCGCTCGACGGCAGCACCAATCTCTACGTCCTGACCCAGAGCGACGGTCTCATCCGCCAATACGACCAGTTCGGCCAGCTCATCGCCACGAACAACGCCGCCGTCCTGACCGTGCCCACTGCGTTCGCCTACGATGGCTCGGCCAACCTCTACGTCGTGGAGCTTGGCGGCGCGCTCAAGCGCGTCGCGCTCTCCAACGGCGTCGTCACCACCATCGTCGCCGCTGGCACGTTCAGCACGCCGCGCGGTGTTGAGGTGCTCGACAACGGCACCATCGCTGTGAGCGACACCGGCAACCACGCCATCCGCCTCGTCAGCCCGACGACCTTCACGGTCACACTGTTGTCCGGCTTGATCGGGACCTCTGGCACCAACGTCGGCACCGCCGCGCAGAGCCGGTTCAGCTCGCCGAACCACCTCGCCAAGGCGGGCGGAAACGTCCTCGTCGTCTCGGACCAGGGCAACCATCGCGTCTCAGTCGTCGGCCCCAACGGATCGAGCAGCACGCTCTACGGCGTGCATTCCAACGCATGGGTCAGCGTCACCGGCACTTTCCCCGGCTGGGCCGACAGCACGGCGGAATTCACCGAGGCGCGCACGCCCGCTGGCATTGTCGTGGACGGCAGCGGCAACGTGTTTGTCAGCGAGCAGTTCTACCACATCATCCGCCGCGCCTCCGGCTCCGGGCTGACCGGCCCCAGCGGCGTGGGCACCGGCGGCTCCACGAGCGTGACGTTGAACGCGCCCTCGCTCTCGTTCAGCCCGAACACCGGTTACTTCCCGCTGGGCACGCTCATCTCCGTCACCAGTTCGAGCACGAATGTCTATTTCACCACCGACGGCACGGACCCGACGACCAACAGCACGGCGGTCACGATGGCTAGCGGCACGGGCGTCATCCAGTGGCGGAACTCGACGAACGATCTCACCGGCCTGCGCGTCGCAGCCTTTGTCTTCAGCGGCACGAACAGCACTACCACGAACGTCACCGGCGTCGCCGCCACCGCCACGACCCTCGGCGTGCCGGCCAGCCTGAACACGAACATCTTCGCCGGTGTGGGCGCGCGCGTGTTGGTGCCCATCGTCTTGAACCTCCGCACCAACGACACGCTGCGCACGCTTCAGTTCCGCGCCGAGGTCAGCCCCAATGGCGCGGCCCCGCTGGTCGGCGCGAGCTTCGGGGCGCAGCCCATCGGCACGAACGACTTCGTCCTGCTGACCACGGGCGGGGCCTCGGCCAGCTTCAGCTCGTCGGCCTACGTGCTGGGCACTACTCGCGGCCTATCCATTTTCTTCGTCGGCACCAACGCGAACCTGCTGGTGAACCGCTTCGCCATCGCCGCCCTTCTGACGGTCCCGATTCCGGCCACGGCGATCGCCGGGCAGACCTACAACATTGACATCCTCCAGGCCTCCGGCACCTCCGACGCAAACGAGAATTCCGTCACGATTACGTCCGCCGGCACGCGCGTCATCACCGTCACCAACCTTTCCTACCGCGTCGGCGACACCTCGCCGGGCGGCTGGTATAACGCCGGCGACTTCGGCAACGGCAACCTCGACAACGCCGACGTGAACAACGCGTTCAACGCCGCGGCCGGCATCCGGCTGCCCTTCGCCTTCAGCGACGCGTTCGACGCGATGGACGCGTTCCCCGAAGACACCGCCGGCACCGTGGGTGGCGACGGGCAGATCCGTTTCCTCGACTGGCAGATCATTCTCCTGCGCGCGCTGCGGCTGAACACCAACCCGCTACTGGGCATCAGCACCACGAACTGGTCCCGCACCTGGGCTGGCGGCGTGCGCACCACCGGCACGACGAACCTCGTGCCTGCCTCGGTGCGGCCGACGGACATCGTCGTTCCGCCCGGCGAAGTCTGGAACCGCCAGGTCGCCATCGGCGCGCTGCCGCTCGAGAACGTGACACCCGGCTCGGTCGTGAACGTCCCGGTCTTCGCACGCGTCGCGCCCGGCGCGCAGCTCGCGGGCCTGTTTTTCCGCGCGATCGTGAACCCGGAGAATGGCGCACCCGCACTGGCCCAGCAGGCGCAGTTCATCCCCTCCTTGCCGAACGCAACGATTCAGGCCGCTGCGCTCAACTCCGTGGTCAGCGCTTGGAACGTCGGGCAGCTGGCGATGCCCGCGATGAGCAGCAACGTGCTGGGCTTCGTTCGCTTCACCGTTCCGGCCACCGCCACCGCGAGTTCCAGCTATACTGTCAGCTTCGCCAGCGCGGACGGCTCGCCAGACTTGTTCAACCAATACAACTTCGAGACACGCGGCGCGTCCGTTTGGGTGTCGCGCCCCGCGCCCGCGCTACCGTCGCTGATCTCCGATGAGTGGAAGGTGGCGTTCTTCGGCAGCGCCGCCAGCGCGTCCGCCGCCGACCTCGCCGATCCTGACGGCGACGGCGTGCCGAACGTGCTGGAGTATTTCGCGGGGACGGATCCATTGAATTCGCAATCGCGCGTGCAGCTCAAGCCCGGCGGCTGGCGCAACAGCGGGCGCGACGTGGCGCTGCAACTCCTGAGCGCGCCCGGCAAGGTGTATGTGCTGGAGAGCAATGCGGACTTGATCAGCCCGAACTGGACGACGGTGCTCACGACTCAGGGCGACGGCAATCTGAAGGAGTTCATCCAGGCCGTGACGCCGGGAGCCCCGCGATTCTACCGGCTGAGGGTGCTGCCTTGAACCTGCGAATCGCATGAGAACTGCTCCTGCCCCACGCGCCATGACGATCGCACGCCGTTTCCGCTCTGCTATCGTGGCCATCGCCGCCGGCTTCGCCGCGAGCGTCGCCGCGCAGACGGTGGATGTGGTCGCCACCAACGGACTGGTTTCGCCGCACAGCTTGACAGTCGATTCTGCTGGCACGCTATACATCTCGGACCAGGGTGGTTTTTCTTTCTTTGGCGAACTTGAAACCGGAGCCAACCGGATCATGAAGTTTGTCCCATCAACCTCCAGCCTCACACTGTTGGCGGGTGATTTCTCCGGAAACATCGGCACCAATGACAACCCCACTGCCAATGCTGGCTTTAACGCCCGTTTCTTTAACCCGGCGGGCATGGTCTTGTCGCGCGGCGGCCTCGTCGTTGCGGATTCTGGGAACCACACCCTCCGCTATGTCGGCTTCGATGGCGTTGTGTCGAACATCGCGGGCGCGCCAACCCTCGCGGCGTTTGCGAATGGCACCGGCTCGGCTGCTCGTTTCAACACCCCCATCGGCTTGGCGGTGGACTCCGCCGGTATCATTTACGTCGCCGATTCAAAGAACAACGTCATCCGTCGCATCGACACGGCCAATGCAGTTACGACCTATGCTTCCGGCTTCTTTGAGCCCAATGGCGTGTCAGTCGGCGACAACGGGGATCTCTGGGTTGCTGATACTCGCAACCACGTCATCAAGAGTGTTGCCACCAACGGCACCATCACTGTGCGAGTTGGAGAGATTGGCACACTCGGCAGCGCGGACGGGTTGGTCGCTTCTTTGACGGCACGATTGGCTAATCCTCGCGGTGTCGTGTGGATGGGTGCAGCAGGTCTGTTGATCGCCGACTCCGGCAACAACACTATCCGCCGCCTTTACACGAACACGACCATCAACGCCTACTCCATAGAGACCTCCGTCGGCGCTGCTGGCCAGGCTGGCTTTGTGAACGGGGCGACGAACGCGGCGCGATTGAATGAGCCGGTGGGGTTGGTGGCCGACGTGTTAAACGGCGCGTTCCTCGTGGCCGACTCAAAGAACAAGGCCATCCGACGCATCCAGCAGACGGCGGCGTTGCCGGCCATCGGAAACCCCACGATCGGCACCGTCGCCATTGTGACGGATCCCAACACCGGGCAGGTGGGCACGGTGCTAACCAAGGTGACTTCATCGGTTTTCAACAATGACGTGGTGATCGCGATCCTCGCGGAGTCGGGCGTCAACACCTACTACAGCTCCGGCACGACGCCGACAAACGCCTTCGTGGACACGATCCCCGCGCCAAGCTCGAGCACGGCCACCGCGCCCGCGTATGTGGACGGCGCGACTACCCTGCCCACCACGATCATCAACCCCGTGCTGCCGGACCTGACCATCAAGGCGATCAGCTCCCAGAGCGGCCGCGTCGCCAGCGGCGTGGTCAGCGCGCGGTTCCAGTTCCTGACGGCCAACCCGACCATCGTCGGGGACAACGCCGCCTCGTTCACCGTCAACGACATCACGACCGGCGCGCAAATCTACTACACCACGGACGGCACAGAGCCGACCAACGGCACGCCAAGCCTCGGCCCGATCACGGCCGGCTCGACGCTGTCCTTCAACCTGAACGGCAGCAACATGGTGTTCCAGATGAAGGCCTTCAAAGCCAACTACGCCCCGAGCGCGACGGTCTCCAACCTGTTTTCGGCGGGAAACTTTGTTGCCAACCGCATCTCCTTCGGATTCGACAGCGGCGAGGCGTCCAGCAGTTTCATCGCGGCGGCGGGGCAGACTTACTACGCGCCCGTCACCCTCGCGCCGTTGTCGTCGCAGGCCATATATTCGCTCCAGTTCGGCCTGCTGGTGACCAACCTGACGAACTTCACCACGGGGGCGGCGGTCCCGGCGGTCGCATCCGGCGCGGTGAATTTTGACTCCCGTCTCATGTGGAAGCTGCCCGATGCGACGCTGCGGCAGATCCCGCCGGCCATGTTCACCGGGTTCACGTTCACGACAAACCTGGGCGTCGTCACCGCCACGCAGAACTTCACGAACCTCCTTTCGACCAACACCGCGATCAACCTGCTCTCCGTGGGTTGGCTGGAGCGGCGGCTTGCCACAAATCTCTTCGACACCACGTCGCAGGACCTCATCAAGTTCTCCCTCGCGCACGACGTGGAGTTCTCCAGCGCCAACGGCAAGGTCGTCGTCGGCGGCTACGCGGTGACCATCCCGGCCGCCGCGACGAATGGCGACCGCTATCGCATCAGCATCATCCGCCCCTCCGCCACCGCCGATGGCATCTCGCAGGATGTGTTCATAGACGCGCCGACCAACGGCAGCTACACCACGGCCAATCCCATCAACGCCATCAAGGTCGTCACCGTCGGCTCGCCCATCTACCTCGCGGGCGATGCCGCGCCGTTCCGCTGGGTCAACGCCGGCGACTTCGGCGACACGAACCTTCTCAACAACGACGTGATCCAAGTCTATCAGTCTGCCATCTACGGCATCCACCGGCCGCTGACCGGCAGCGACTTCGCGGACGCCATGGACACCTGCTGCGGCTACGGCACGAACGTCCCCGGCACATCCCTCGTCCGCCTCAGCACCAACTTCACCGGCTCCATCGTCTCGGGCAGCGACTCCAACATCAACTTCCTCGCCTTTGGCGACGGCACGCTCGACGTGAGCGATGTGTTCGTCACCTTCCGCCGCTCGCTGGATTTCACACTCACGAACTTCATGCGCTTCCGGTCCAACGGCATCCACTACGCATTCAGCTCCTCGAACTCCTTCCGGGGCGTCGCAGGCCAGTCGCTCGCATCGGGCACCTCGCCCACGCCGCGCGGCACGCCCGTCGCCCAGGACATCGCCACGCCCGGCGACGTTTCCTCCGTGACATTCAACGCCGGTGAGATCGTTGGCGGCCAGACGTTGAACATCCCCATCACCGCACGCGTGTCTGGTGCGACAGCGTTGCGCGTGCTGATGCTGAACCTGAGCGTTCTTCCCTTGGAGGGCGCGCCCGCGATAACGACGCCCGTGCAGTTCACACCGGGAGCTGCCATCGGCGCGCCCACCGTCAGCCAGCAGCGCGGCGCACGAAACTATTCTGCGGCATGGCTCAACAACACTGCTGCCGGTCTTGTCGGCGATGCTCTGGTCGGCACTCTCACCGTCACGCTGCCGGCCGGTGCGGGCGCGAACGCCGCCTATGCAGTCCGTTTCGATCACGCCTCCGCCTCGCCCACCGGCATGGGCTCCGTGCCTTCCCGAAACGAATCCGGTCTGATCACGACGCGCACCCGCGACACTTCCTCATGGAGCGACGCCATCCCTGATGCGTGGCGGCTACGGCACTTCGGCGCGTTGAACAACCTGCTCTCCGCCGCGAATGCCGACGCCGACGGCGATGGAATCCCGAACTGGGCCGAGTTCCGTGCTGGCACCGACCCTGCGGACGCCAGCTCCGGCCTTCAGCTCCGCGCCCCGGGCCTGGTGAGCGGCGGGCCGCGTCTGCGCTGGCCGACAGCGGTGGGGAAGACCTACGTCGTCGAGGTTTCAACCGCTCTGGTCAGCCCCAACTGGGTCGCCATCGCCACCGGAATCGTGGGCAATGGACGCGACATCGAGTTCCAGACCCCGCCGCCCGGCGGCCCACGTTTCTACCGCGTCCGCCTCGTCGAGCCGTAAGCCGCTTCCGGCTCACGTCCCCCGCCCTCACACGAACACGATCTCCGTCGTCGCCGCTGTCTCATCCCAGCCGCGCGTTGGCTCGGCGGTCACGCTGCTGATGTCCTTGATCGAGAGCATCCGTCCGCGAGTCTTCGGTGACTTCACGTCAATCTTCGCCGGATCGCAGGTCTGCTGGTGGACCTTCTGGTGCAGCGCGGGCTTGTAGCGGACGTAGAGCACCTTCGGCGTGCCGGTCGCGAAGAAGAGGATGCGCGACTTGTCCGGGATGCAGAGGTAAGCCTTGTTCAGGATCGTGCCGCCGAACGTGAAGCGCTTCAGGTAGCTCGCCTTGCGGTCCGTGTAGGCGCAGGTGAACACGCTTTCGCGGTCGGGCAAGCCGCAGTAAAACAGCTCGGGCCCGACAAACATCTTCTCCGGCAGCTCCGTGACCTTGTAGGTGCCGTCCTTGAACACGAGCAGCAGCTTGTCGAACTTCGTGCACTCCGTCTTGAACTCATCGCCGTTGACCTTGTAGCCCACGTAGCCGCTCTCGCGGTCGTAGGCGACCTTGAACGCCTTGAACGCCACCGCCTTCGCGTCCACTTCCTCGTGGCGCGAGGACTTCGTCGTGAGGCGCGGATACTGCGGGCCGTATTTCTCCAGCAGCCCTTCGAGATGCGCGATGGCGTAGCCCTTCACGTTCTTGAGATGCTTCTTCACCTCGGCCAGCTCGGCCTTGAGCTTGTCCATCTCCTCGCGGTGGCGGTTGATGTCGAAGAGCGAGATGCGGCGGATGCGAACTTGCAGCAGGCGCTCCACGTCGGCGTCAGCGAGGTCGCGCGCGAGTTCCTTGCGGAAGGGCTTGAAGCCATCGAACACGGCGGCGAGGACGGCCTCGTTGGTCTTGCACTGCTCGATGCGCTTGTAGATGCGCTCCTCGATGAAGATGCGTTCCAGCGTGCGGAAGAACAGCTCGTCCTCAAGCTGCCGCTGCCGCAGCTCCAGCTCGCGCTTGAGCAGGTCCACGAGCTGCGCGGTGTTCGCCCGCAGCACGTCGCTCACGGTCAGCTCGACGGGCCGGTTGTCGCGGATGACGACGATGCGGCTCACGATGCTGACCTCGCACGCCGTGAAGGCGTAGAGCGCGTCCACGAGCTTCTCGGCGTCCACGCCCGCCGGCGCGCGCACCTCGATCTCCACGTCTTCGCTGGTGAAGTCGTTGACGGATTTGACCTTGAGCTTGCCCTTGTGCGCCGCGTCCTCGATGGACGCGATGAGCGACTCGGTCGTGGTGCCAGGGGGGATTTCCTTGATGACGACGGTCTGCTCGTCCTTGACCTTGATCTTCGCGCGCACCTTCACGCTGCCCTTGCCGTCCTGATAATCGCGCGCATCCATCAGGCCGCCGGTCATAAAGTCCGGCAGGCACTTGAACGGCTGGCTCTTGAGGATGGCAATCTGCGCCGCGAGCAGCTCGGGGAAATTGTGCGGCAGAATCTTCGCCGACAATCCGACCGCGATGCCCTCGGAGCCGAGCATGAGCAGCAGCGGCAGTCTTGATGGCAAGGTGACCGGCTCCTGGTTGCGTCCATCGTAGCTCGGCACGAACTCGGTCAGCGCGTCGTTGAAAATCTCCTCACGTGCCAGCGGCGTGAGCCGGCACTCGATGTAACGCGGCGCGGCGGCGGGGTCGCCCGTGTAGATGTTGCCGTAGTTGCCCTGGCCCTCGATGAGGTAGCGCTTGTTCGTGAGCACCACGAGCGCGTCGCTGATGGAGACATCGCCGTGCGGGTGATACTGCGCGCAATGGCCCGCGATGGTCGCGACCTTGATGAAGCGCCCGTCGTCCTTCTCCTTCAGCGCCCACATGATGCGGCGCTGCACGGGCTTCAGGCCGTCCGCGAGATGCGCGATCGCACGGTCACGGATGACGTAGGAGGCGTAGTCGAGGAAGCTCCGGTCCACGCGCTTGTGAAGCGCGCCTTCGATCCTCCCCGGCTCGAACGCGCGGTGCGCCACCGCCGGCACATCCTCGGCGACGATGTGCGCGCCGTTGCCGTTGCCGTTTTCTTTCGCGGCGGGTTTGGGATTCGCCTCCTCCGGCGTCGGCGGCTTGGATTCGGTCATCGGCAACTCAGGCTGGTCGGCTGGGGTTTTGCGTTTGGCTCCGCTCATGTTCGTGGGGCGGGATTAAAGCGGGCGCGACTGCGTGAGGCAAGGAGGCACCACAAGCGGAGTGAAAAAATCGGCGAGCCTGGGCGGGCGAAAGAAGCGATCGCGCGAAACTGCTCCAGCAGGCCGGTCTACTTTGCGAGGCCAAGACGCTGCTCCACCTGCTCCGGCGTCAGCCAGCGTTGCGGGGAGGCATCGTCAATCTTGCAGGCGAGCTGGGCGGGATAATCGGTGCGGGCCGTGTCTTCCATGCCGACCATGAAGGCAAGCAGCTTGCGGCGCTCCTCGGCGGTGAGTGACTGCACCTCGGTTTTGATCGCATCGAAGCTGATATTACGAGGCTACGCCGCCAGACAGGCAGTCGCAAGCGGGCAGTTCGAACGGGCGCATCTCAGTTTCTTGCAACCCGGTTGAGCGTTCGTGGCCGTTCTCCCTCACCCCTGCCCTCTCCCGCTAGGAGAGGGAGGACAGCCGGCCGCTGCGGGCGCTGCACGACGCGCGCTGGGAGACGACGCGGCCACGCCGGCTCCCCTCTCCCAGCGGGAGAGGAAAAGGGTGGGGAGAAAGGCGACGAGGTTCTGGGACAGGCCGGTCGCTCGCAGCGGTTGGAAGACACGCCACAACTACACGTCGAGATCCTTTAGGACTCTTCCGTCCTGAGTCCTCCACTCGATGAGTCCGTTCGCACTGCCACCTTCAATCACCGCAGCCGCCGCACTCGGACTCGAAAACTCCACATCCTTTGTGAATCTGAAAAAGTCCCCTGACTCGACAAGCGTGCCTTCGGCAATCATCTGCTTTCGCAGCGCGAGAACGGATGGCCAATTCTTTGCCGACCCGCGCTCTTGCAACACAGCGGTAGAGTCTCTGAGCACCACGAAACCATCCGGCGTGCGGTGACCGCGTCCCTCCGCACCTTTCATTCGGCAAAAGAGTGTCCCCCCTGGTTGCTGCTTCGCCGCTGGCTGACCAACCGGAATGAGCAGATCAGAACCGAGCACCGGCAAAAGCTGCCGGATGCGGGAAAGGAACACCTCCATATCCTCCCGGTCAGATTCGGGCAGCTTCGATCCACTCGCCTGACTGTTCTCCAGTGTGAACCTCGCGACTTGTGTCGCTTCCGCGATGAGTCGCCCCTCCAAATGCTTGATATGCGCCTTGGTGAGATTCTCGTCCTTGCTCACGAACACAATCGCCGAGGTCCAAAACTCTTTGGTTTTGTGCTGCTTGAGGCGTTCGCGAATCACCTCTCCTTCGCCGATGTAGGCGTGGGGTGATCCAGAGACAGGGTCAGTGCCGGTCAGAATATAAACGCCCGACTTTTCCAGTTCCTCGCGTTGCAACAAATCGTCCATCTCGGTCCGAGGTGCGGCGACAGCCTTGCCGGTCCAGTTGGAGATTTCAGCGGTGCGGAGGCTCTTCGCGTCTCCACGCAACAGGAACAGTTTTATGGTCGCGGAACTCATTCCAGTTTTGTTCGGTCGCGTTTTGTGAGCCTACTTCCCCGTCTCATTCCACAGCACGCGCAGGTTCTTGGTCGCGCGGCCGGCGAGGATGAGGTCGGGCTTGCCGTCGCCGTTGAGGTCGGCGGCTTTCATGTCTTCGATGGCCACTTCGGCGGCGGAGAGATCGGTCTTGCGCCATTGCTTGCCCTCCTTGTCCAGCGGGGTGAGGAGGCGCACGCCGGGCACGGCCTTTGGGGTCATGCCGCGCCAACCCACCGCAATCTGGTCGCTGCCCGCGCCAAGGAAGTCGTTCACCGCGACGGCGTGGCCGTCCTTGAGCGTGTCGTCGAGGACGAGGCGGGGCCAGAGGCTCTTGTTGTTCACGGGTTGGGTGTAAACGGCGCTGGTGGGGCCGTGCATCGGCTCGATGGTGGCGAGGAAGCGGGTGCCGCCGGGGAGCTTGCCGTCGCGGACCTCGCCGGTCCATTGGTCGGAGATTTGCCGCTTTTTCCACTCGCCGGTGCTGCGCCCGAACCAGAAGACGCCTTCCTTCGCGCCGGTCACGAGTTCGTGCTCCGGGTCGGCGTCCCAGTTGATGGGGTGGAAGTTGTGGCTGGCGTGGGTGAAGTCGCTGACGAGGGAGAGCTTCCATGCGTCTTTCGGATTCGCGGGCATCGTGTAGGCGAAGACCTTGCTGCCGTCGCCGGCGTTGTTCTTGTTCCCGCGCCCGTGCAGGGGCTTGACGATGAGGTCCCACTTGCCGGTCGGGGCCTTGACCCAGTGCATACGGTGGACGGTCGGTTCGTGGTGGAGCTTGACCGCCTCCCACTTCTGCGTGCGGTCCTTCGGCGCGATGAGATAGAAGACCGCGCCGCTCTTGGTCGCGTCCGTGGTCTCGCCGGGGTTCCAGCCCGCGCCGATGGCAATCTCGCACTTGCCGTCGCCGTCAATGTCTTGCGCGGCGATGCAGACGTTGTCCTGCGGGGTGAGGTTCTCGGCGATGATGTGCTTCTTCCACGAGGGGTTCTGATACCACTGGATGGTGTTCTTGTCGGCGAGGAGGATGTCGGGCTTGCCGTCGCCGTCCACGTCCGCGATGGCGATGCCGTAGCCAATGTTCACGGCGGTATCAATGTCCTGCGCGCGGAATTTGGGCTGCGGCGGTTCGGCGGCGAAGGCGGTGGCGGCAGTGAGGAACAGGCAGGAGAGGAGAAGAGTTTTCATAGCGAGTGAAGTGGAGCGTAGTCGCCAGCGAAGAAGCTCCAAGGAGAATTTTGCCCACGGAAAAGGCGGATGACACGGATGAAAAAAGGCGTTGCTGACTGACAGATTTCCATCCGCGTCATCCGTGGGAAACTCCTCCCCCACTTGCCTCACGAAGTTCGCTCTCCTACCTTCCGCGCCGCATGTCGAAGCCGCCACCCGCCAAACTCATCCGCCTCCGCGGCGTGCGGCACAATAACCTCAAGGGCTTCGACCTCGACCTGCCGCTGGGGAAACTCATCGTCGTCACCGGCCTGAGCGGCTCCGGCAAGTCCTCGCTC